>FUFK010057056.1_pt1 | contig 17466 bp, 15 predicted proteins | sample 1021851 | NCBI WGS metagenome assembly FUFK01 (sample SAMEA51879418, study PRJEB19060) | metagenome | reverse complement strand
AAAAAAAAAACAAATTTTTTTTATTCAATTGAAAATGCATTATCTCAATTTTATCAAACAAAAAAATTACTTTATAGCATCAAAAAGTATGGTATCAAAAATTCAAATTCCCTTCCCAAAATAAATATTCTTATTGACGGGGAAAAGTGGAGGTGGTGCATGACAGATGAAGGAAACCACAGAGCTTACATATTTTCAATTAATGGAAGTATAAATTTTCGTTGTGAAGTAAGTAATGTAATTCATAAAAAAAATGTTTCTAACTGGTATAATGTTAAAAATGGTCTCTTCACTCGAAAAGAAGCATTATTAATTTTTAATCATTTTTTTCTTGGTAATAAATGTTTAAGAGGACTTGTTTAAATATACTAAAAAAAATTATTTTAAAATAAAATTAAAAATTAATAAGTCTTTTTTATAATTATTTAATTATTTTTTGAATGATAGTAGCCATATCTTTCTAATTCATAATCATTAATTAATTCTTTTAATAATAGATTGTCATTATTGTAAAATTCCATTATTTTTCTTGTTTCTTCAGCTGGTGGATATTTTTCAATATAGATCGTCCTTCTTTTTTTTTCTAATTTCTTATCAATAAATAAAAGTAATAAAGAAAATTTTAAAAAAAATTTCAAAAAGAAATTAAATAAGGGTGAAAATTTAGAAATAGATGTTTGACTATATGTTATTAGTCCTTCAGATAATCTAAAGCCAAATCGTCCTAGAAAAGAATATCGATTGACTTTTTTTAAATTATTTTTGCCTTTTTTTGTTTCATCTTCTATTAAATCATAACCAGGTTTTTCAATTGTTAAATCAATTTTATCTATCTGATCTTCTTCTAATCTGAATACGTCAATTAAATATTTTTTTGCATTTCTATCTATAGATAAAACTTCATAAGGAATTGCAGATATTGACCATTTTTCATTGCACATTAATTTATACATTGAGATACATTCATTATAAAAAAGTCCTGAAAATATACCTTCATCTCTGTTCATTCTTTTCTCAATAAATGTGCTAAAGTCTCCATTTAAATTATAATGGTGATGAAAAAAAGACCACAACCATTCATCTTGTCGTCTAATAGTTAAAGTTAAATAGCATTTAATTTTATCTTCACCAATTTTCTTTTGTATGTAGTTGCCGATTGCAAAAGTTAGAGCCACATTGTATTCAGCCATATGATTGTAGTAGTCTCCAATAGCTTCGTCTGATAATATTATGGATCTAGCCTCTGGATTATTTTTAATTCGTTTTATAATTTTTTCTGCAAAATGCTCAACTTCTGGATACATACTTTTAGTAAAATTTCTGGTACCACCATATATATCCCTTCTAAATACTTTAAAAATTTTTTTATAGTTTTCGTCTAGATCCTTTACTCTAAAATTATGATTATCTTTAGTATAATTTATCCCAATATATTCACAGCCTAATGCTGATTTAACACGTTTTTGAAGAAATGTGGATGCAGTTTTAGGTCTTCCAATATGAAATACTAATTTTTTCATTTTTATTTATTATCAACTAGTGTACCTATAATTTTTTTATTGTTTTCATAGATATTAAAACTTTTGATAATAGTTTTATAAAATAATTAAATGAAAAAAACAAAACTTAAATTAGCAATAATAGGACTTGGTTATGTTGGTTTACCCTTAGCTGTAGAATTTTCCAAAAAACGTCAAGTAATTGGCTTTGACATTCAAACAAAAAGAATTAAAGAATTAAAAATTGGGATTGACAAGACAAATGAAGTTACAAAAAAAGATTTAAAAAAGTCTAAAAAATTATTTTTAACAAACAATAAAAAAGATTTAAGAATTGCTAACTGTTTTATAATAGCTGTTCCAACACCGATAAATAATTTTAAAAAACCTGATTTAAAACCACTCCTGGATGCAAGTAAGATGGTTGGAAAAATTTTAAAAAAAAATGATATAGTAATTTACGAGTCAACTGTTTATCCTGGTTGTACTGAGGAAAAATGTGTGCCTATTTTAGAAAAATTTTCAAATTTAAAATTTAACAATGATTTTTTTTGTGGCTATAGTCCTGAAAGAAGCAACCCAGGGGACAAAAAAAATAAAATTTCAAATATTANAAAGGTAACATCAGGCTCAAATAAAAAAATAGCATTGATAATTGATGGATTATATAATGAGATAATTAAAGCAGGAACTCATAGGGCAAATAGTATTAGAATTGCAGAGTCTTCAAAAGTAATTGAAAATACTCAACGTGATCTAAATATTGCATTCATGAATGAGTTGTCCAACGTATTTGATAAGTTAAACATTGATTTTGGAGAAGTTTTAGAAGCAGCTAAAACTAAATGGAATTTTTTACCTTTTGCACCAGGATTGGTAGGAGGTCATTGTATTGGAATTGATCCATACTATTTAATACATAAATCTTCAATATCTGGCTATAAGCCAAAAGTTATCTCATCTGCTAGAAATTTAAACAATAAAATGGGAGAATTTATTACTAAAAAGTTCATAAAAAAAATCAGAGAAAAATCAATTAAACTTAAAAACTCTCAAATTTTAATAATGGGATTAACATTCAAGGAAAATTGTCCGGACTTACGTAACTCAGGAATATCAACTGTCATAAGAAATTTAAGAAAATATGGTTGTAATATTGATTTTTATGACCCTTGGATATCTGACAATGAAGTTAAAAGAATTTATAAAAAAAAACCTATAAAGAACCTTAATAAAAATAAATACGATGGAATAATAATAGCTGTTGGTCACCAACAGTTTATAAAAATGGGTATACAATCTATCTCTAAAATAGGAAAAAAAAATAAAGTTATATTTGATTTAAAATCGTTATTTGAAAAGAAGTACACTGATATAAGATTGTAATTTTAATTTTTATATAAATTAAATTTATTTGATAAAAATTTACTAATAAGTACTATTTTTACAAATTTAGAACAAATTTCAGCATTAATTTACATTCAAATATTATTCTTTAAAATTTAGTTAAATAAATAGTTAAATAATAAGTTATAAGATCGTTATGAAAGTAATTCATCTTAGTAACTCTGATATTGGAGGAGCAGGAAGAGCAACTTTAAGAATTCATAAATCTTTATTAGAAATAGGTGTAAACTCTGAAATGTGGGTTAATGTATCCAGAAGTAAAGAAAAAAAAGTATTACAAAATAACAACAAAATCAAAAATTTTTTAATATTGTTGCGTCGTTTTACAAAAATACCAATTATAAAATTGTTAAAAACTAAAAATCAAATTTTACATTCTCCTTCAATTTTACCATCATCTTGGATAACAAAAATTAATAGTAGTAATGCTGATATTATTAATTTGCATTGGATACAACATGAGATGTTGTCAATTTCAGATATTTCAAAAATTAAAAAACCTATAGTTTGGACTTTGCATGATATGTGGGGTTTTTGTGGAGCTGAACATATTTCATGGGACAATCGTTGGCAGGATGGATATAGAAATAACAATCGACCAGCTTATGAGTCAGGTTTTGATTTAAACAAGTGGACATGGTTAAGAAAAATAAAATATTGGAAAAATCCAATTCAAATTATAACTCCTAGTGCTTGGTTAACAAAATGTGTAAAAAAAAGTAAACTAATGCAAAGTTGGCCATGTAAAACAATACCAAATGTAATTAATACTGATTTTTGGAAACCCGAAGATAAATATTTGTCAAGACAGGTTTTAAATTTACCAAAAAAAGATTTTATTCTAGCTTTTGGATCTTTTAATGCAAATCAAGAGTATCATAAAGGATTTGATTTACTTTTAGAAGCTTTGCAAAAAATTCAAAAAGAAAATTTAATAAAATTTCACTTAATTATTTTTGGTCAAAAAAAAACACAAAAAAAAATAATTTTAAATTTCCCACTGCATAATTTTGGATATCTTGATGATATGAAATTAAAAAAATTATACAGTGCTGTAGATGCTGTTGTTGTTCCATCGAGATTAGAGTCTTTTGGTCAAGTTGCATCTGAAGCAAGCTCATGTAAAACTCCAGTAATTTCTTTCAATACATCTGGATTAAAAGATATTATTATTCATGGTGTTACTGGTTATTTGGCAAAACAATTTGATACAGAAGATTTATCTTATGGTATTAAGTGGGTTTTAGAAAATTCCGAAAATAAAAGGCTAGGCCACAATGCAAGAAAACATGTTATCAATAATTTTAGTAGCAATTTAGTTGCAAAAAAATATTTAGAAATCTATCAAGAGGTTTTAAAGTAACAATTTTTTTATGAGATTATTAAGAGCTATTGTAATAGTTGTATTAAATGATTAATGTAATTATTCCTGTAAAGAACAGAATTAAATATACAGTAGAATGTATTACTTCTCTTAAAAAACAAGATTGTGCATCAAAACTAAAGATATTTATAGTAGATGATGGATCAACAGATAATACTAAAAAAATTATTACTAAAAAATTTCCTGAAGTAAAAATTTTCAGAGGAAATGGATCTTTGTTTTGGGGAGGAGCTGTAAATTACGGTATCATGAATGTTTTGAAGTTTGCAAAAAAAAATGATTGGATTTTGTTAGTAAATAATGACACTGAATTTAAATCCAATGCAATAACGGAATTAATAAAAAATTCGAAAAAATTTAAAAGAAAAGTCATTATGGGGGCCTTAACTGTTTCTTTTAATGACAAAAAGACAATAATTAAATCTGGAACTATTGTAAAAAGTTGGTTTTTAAATATTACATCTCATAAATTCGTAGGTTTAAATTTGAATAAATTAAAAGTTAAAAAACCTGTTAAAGTTGATTTTCTTACTGGTAGGTGCCTTCTTCATCCTATTGAAATATTTAGAAAAGTAAAAAATTATAACTCTAAAATATTTCCTCATTATGGTGCAGATGACGAATTTTCAATACGTGTTAAAAAATTTGGCTATTTAACAATTCTATGTCCCACAAGTATTGTTTATTTAAAAGATAATAATAAGATAAAAAAAAAAATTAACTTTAAAAGCTTTCTGTTTACTTTTTTTAGTATCAAATCAAGCTCCAATATTATTAATAAGTTTAATTTAGCTTTAATTGCTGTGCCTTTTTATGCTAAATTAAGTTTTTTTATAGTAGGTATAATAAAATCAATAATTATTTTTTTAAAGAGATGAGAAATAAGAATATCGGTTCTTTTTTAAATCGTTGAATACATAGACTTTTAATATGAATTTAGGAATTAACAATAAATTAATTTTGTTTATCTCAATAACGTTTTCTCTTCTTGTGGGATCAAAATTTTATGGATTTGGAAGGGATTATTATCATGCATATTTTAAACCAAATTTAGATTGGGGAAGATGGTACGATTTTTTAGGATATCGAGTTAGTACATTTACAGTATATGATATAAATTTTGGTGTTTACATAGTAAGTTTTTTACTTTCAATAAGCTGCGGGATTTTGCTTAAACAGTTTTTTAAATTTAAGGGATTAAATTCTGTAATTTTTTTCATTTTAATCTATATCATGACGCTTCATACATGGCCAATTATTATGTCCACCTCAAATGCTATGAGACAAGGAATAGTTATGTCACTAATTTTTATATCATTTTCTTACTTAATGGAAAAAAAACTATTTATACCGTTTTTGTTAATATTAATTTCAGTTTTTTTTCACAAATCAGGAATTATTTATTTTATTATCTATGTTAACGTTTTAATTATAAAATTTATATCGAATTTTCTTAAAACAAATAAATATATAATTTATTTTTATATCTTATATGGACTAGTAATTTCTTTTTTTATTTATTATCTACTTTTATTTGTTGATAAAGTTGACATAGGATACTCTAAAATTATAGAGAAAGATTATAGATTTCATTTTGTTGCCATAAGTTTGATTTATGTATTAATTTTTTCATACAAATTTAAACTTTTAAAAACCGATACTGTTTCTTTATTTCTATATTTGTTTACTTTTGCAATATCATCAGTCTTGATGCTGGGATTAAATTGGGAATATGAGAGATTTATGATGATGATGACTTTACCATATATTTTTATGTTTACTATTTTTCTTAATAAAAACAGTTCATATATATATTATTTTGTTTCAATTGGCTCTTTGCTCCTGTTAACTGTTCTTAATGGTATGTATAGTTCTTTTCAATAAATGAAAATTATTTATTTACATCAATATTTTAATACACCTGAAATGCCTGGAAGCACTAGATCTTATGAGTTTTCTAAAAGACTTGTAAAAATGGGCCATGAGGTTGAAATGATAACAACTTATCGAAAACCTCTTAAAACTAAAGATTGGTTTAAAACAAAAGATAAGGGCATTAATATACATTGGTTACCTTTGAATTATTCAAATCATATGAACTTTTTCAATCGGTTAAAAGTTTTTTTTGTGTTTGCCTGGAAATCCTATTTTAAAGCTAAAAAAATCAATGCAGATATAGTTTTCGCAAGTAGTACTCCACTTACAATAGCAATTCCAGCAGTAATAATTAAAAAAAAGAAAAATATACCAATGGTTTTTGAAGTAAGAGATTTATGGCCAGATATACCCATAGTTATGAAAATTTTAAAAAATCCTATTTTAATTTACTTAGCTAAAAGATTAGAACTCTGGGCTTACAGCAATTCGAATTCCATTGTTACTCTTTCTCCAGAAATGAAAAAAGGAATTGTAAAAAAAAAAATTGACTCAAAAAAAATTGCCATAATTCCAAATAGTTCAGATTTAGATAGGTTTATTTTTGATAAAAAATTAGCACAAAAATTTCGAAAGAAGCGTCGATGGTTGAAAAATAGACCTTTATTAATATACACAGGAGCTTTTGGTAAAGTAAATGCACTTGACTATTCTGTTAAATTAGCAAAAGAATTGATGATTAGAAAGTCAGAAATTAGAATATTACTGATTGGTGATGGAGCAGAAAAAAAAAAATTAATTGAAGATGCTAAAAGAAACGGTGTTTATAAAAAAAATTTATTTATTGAAAAACAACTTCCAAAAAAAAATATACCTGCATCTTTATCGGCTACTAGTATAGTTGCTAATTTTGTAATAGGCATCAGAGAAAATTGGGCTAATTCTGCCAATAAGTTCTTTGATGGTTTGGCTGCTGGAAAACCAATATTTCTAAATCATGGAGGTTGGATGGAAGATTTGGTATTAAGTCATAAATGTGGATTATGTATGTATGGAAAAAAAATGGAAATAGTGGCAAAAGAATTGGATAAATCTCTGTCTAATAACAAGTGGCTAAAATCTAGAGGAAATTCATCGAAAAATTTAGCAAAAAAATTTTTCGACCGTAATATTCATGCGAAACAAATAGAACAGGTTTTATCGTTAACAAAAAATAATAGATCTAGATTGGTATCTAAAGTAACAAGTGACTTTTACAAATTAATTTAATTCAAATGTATAATCGAAAACAAATAAATTCAGTTATTAAGGTTTTAAAAAATAATAAAACAAATTATTGGACTGGAAATGAATGCAAAAATTTTGAAAAAGAATTTTCAAATTATCATAAAAGAAAGTATTCACTTGCAGTCTCAAGTGGTAGTGTTGCTTTAGAGATTGGACTTAAAGCCTTAAATTTAAAAAAAAAAGATGAGGTGTTAGTAACACCAAGATCTTTCATAATTTCTGCCAGCTGTGTTTTAAATTTAGGATTAAAACCTGTGTTTGCTGATGTTGATAATAATGGAAATTTAAGTATTGATGGTATTAAAAGTGTTTATAATAAAAACGTAAAAGTAATAATCATTGTGCACCTAAATGGTTTACCATGTGATTTAGACCCAATTTTAAATTTTGCAAAAAAAAATAAAGTTTATTTAATCGAAGATTGTTCTCAAGCACATGGTGCAATATATAAAAATAAAAAAGTTGGTTCATTTGGTGATATGTCTGTTTGGTCTTTCTGCCAAGATAAAATTATTTCCACAGGTGGTGAGGGAGGAATGATTTCAACCAATGATAAAAATGTTTGGTTAAAATTATGGTCTCTAAAAGATCACGGTAAGAATTATAAATCTGTTTTTAAAAAAAAGCATAAAACTGGTTTTAGATGGCTTCACGATGATCTTGGATCAAATTACCGAATGACGGAAATGCAAGCGACAATTGGAAGGGAGCAGTTAAAATTTTTAGATAAACAAATAAAAAAAAGAAATTTGATTGCAAACTTATATTTGTCAGAATTTAAGGATTATTTTCAAAAATATAATATTTTAAAAAAAATAGATTTTAAATGCAATACATGCCCCATAAAAAATAGTAAAAAATCTTGTAAACTATGTGTTCACGCTTACTACAGATTAAATTTATTTATTAATAAACAAAAAATTAATCAAATAAAATTAATTGAGGAACTTAATAAAAACAGAATTGATTGTGGTATAGGATCATGTCCAGAGATTTATAGAGAAAAAATATTCAGGAAAAGTAAAACTTATCCAAAAAAAAGATTAGTTAACGCAAAATTACTTGGTGAAACAAGTATTATGTTTCGTATAAATCCTAACAAATCATTAAATCAAGTTAAAAAAGAAATTTTAAAAAGTAAAAGAGTTTTTAAAAAGTATCTTTAAATGTACGTTAAGTTTTTTAAAAGATTTTTAGATATTCTTATAAGTTCGATTATTATTATTTTCTTATTTCCTTTAATGATAATAATTTCAATTTTAATTTGGTACAAAATTGGGTTCCCAATATTCATTCAAAAAAGACCAGGTTTAAATAACAAAATTTTTAATGTTTATAAATTTAAAACACTTTTAGATAATTCTGAATTTGAATATGACATTAAGAGACAAAATCCTTTAGGTGATTTTTTAAGAAAAACAGGATTAGATGAGCTACCTCAATTAATAAATATTTTACAAAATAAAATGAGTTTAATTGGTCCAAGACCTCTTTTAATTGAATATTTAGACAAGTATTCAGATTACGAAAAAAAAAGACATCTTGTAAAACCTGGTATAACTGGACTGGCTCAAGTCTCTCCAGCTCGTTATGGTAAAAAATATTGGAATAAAAGTATTAAACTTGATGTTTTTTATGTTTATAATGTAAGTTTTCTATTAGATGTCAAAATAATTTGGAGAACTATTAAATTATTAATTTTTAAGAAAAAAACTTATGACGATTTTATCAAACCATTTTAAATTAATAATAAATATTTTGTTTGCAAAAATATCTCAAAAATTCAAAAGTGATTTAACGTGAAAATATTAATTACTGGTGGCGGTTCTTTGTTAGGACAGGGTATAATTAAAGCATTAAAAAAAATTAATAAAAACTATCATTTAATTGTTGTTGACGTAAATCCTCTTTCTGCTGGTCTATACTGGGGTGATGAAAAATATTTAATCCCATATTCAAATTCTAAAGATTATGAATTCAGTATTAAGAAATTATTAAAAAAAACAAAACCAGATTTTATTTTTATTGGCACTGATGTAGAATTGATGCATTTTGCCAAAAACAAAGAAAAACTTGAAAGTGAATTCAAAACACAAATAATTGTGAGTAGTAGGGAGGTTATAAAAATTGCAGATGACAAATTTGAAACTGCAAATTTTTTTAAAACAAATGGTTTTGAATATCCACTCACAGTAGATCCAAAGAATTTAGAGGAATTAGAAGAACTAATTTTAAAAAAAGGTTTCCCGCTAATTGTCAAACCTCGTGTAGGTGCAAGATCTTTTCAAGTTAGTAAAGTAAATGATAAAAAAAGTTTAGAAAATCAACTTAAAAAAACAAATATTCCAATAGTTCAAGAATACATAGGCTCAGATAATAATGAATATACTGCTTCCGGGTTATGTTTTGATGGAATTTGTCGAGCTTCAATTGTATTAAGAAGAGATTTAAAAGATGGAAACACTTTTAGAACATTTTACACAAAAAATGATGGGTTTAATTTAAAAATAAAATCTTGGACCGAGGCGCTTAAACCTTTTGGACCTGTAAATTTTCAGTTTCGTATTGATAATAAAGGAGAGCCAAAGGTATTTGAAATAAATGCAAGATTTTCAGGCACCACGCCATTGAGAGCAATAATGGGTTTTAATGAGGTTGAAATGTGTATAAATAAATTAGCTCATAATCAAGAAATTGCTCAACCTATAATTAAAGATTATACAATTTTAAGGAACTGGTCAGAGACTATTACTAATTCATTAGATTATACTAAAATAAAAAAAATTTAATTTATGCGAGTTTTAATTACAGGTGCATCTGGTTTTGTAGCATCAAGTCTTATAAAAAAAATTCAAAATTCTAGAAAACATAAAGTATTTGCCTCTTCAAGTTCAATTAAGTCTAAAAATATCATTTACTGGGATGCTAATTTATCACCTAAGAAGTTTGCTAAATCTTTGAATGGATTTGATATGGTTATTCATTTAGCGTCTTATATACCCAAAAATCATAGGAAAGAGAGTGAAGCTAAAAAATGTATAGAGGTAAACTCAATTGGTACACTTAATCTTTTAAATTCCTGTAAATTAGCAAATGTCAAAAGATTTGTTTTTATTTCAAGTGCAAATATATTTGCACCAGATAACAAGAAAAAAAAAATTACTAAAGCAAGTTTAATTGATTGCAATAATTCTCCGTATTATTTAGGAAGCAAATTTTTAGCAGAAATTTTTGTAAAATCCTTAGTCTCAAAAAAAATATCTACACTAATAATAAGGCCTTCATCAATTTATGGAAAAAATATGAAAAATGGAGTGATAAAAGATATTACTAAAAAATTAATCAATAATCAGAAAATCATCCTCAAAAACAAAGGACGTCACCAAGCAGATTTCATATATATCGATGATTGTATTAACTTAATTGAAAAATTAGCATTTTCAAAAGTTGATGGCGAAATAAATATTGGATCAGGTAGAGCAACCAAAATTTACAATTTAACAAAAAAACTTGCTAAAATTTGTTCCATAAAAAATAATAATATTAAGTTATTAGAAAGAGATAAAAAAGATTTTAGAGGATATTTCCCTATAGATTTAAAAGATCTACAATCTATAATTAAATTTAAACCTACCAAGCTAAATGATGGTTTATCTAAAATGTTTAAAGAAAAGAACAATCAATGAAAATAGCAATACTGAGTGATTTTCATGCTAATTTTTATGCTTTAGAAAAAGCACTAAAAATAATTGATAAATCAGGTTTTGATATGATGATCTTTTTAGGCGACATTTTGAGTTATGGAGTTGATGTTAAACAAGTAGTTCAAATAATTGGAAATAGAATTAAAAAAAATAATACCTTGTTGATTAAGGGAAACCATGATGAGATATATGACGATATATTTGCTGGCAAAGAAACAAAATATATTAATGATCTCCCAGATTGGTTAAAAGAGTCAATTTATTTTACTGCTGAGAGATTAAATAAATCTGATTGGGACGACTTAAAGTTTATTGAAAATTATAAACAAGACGGGGTATTTTATAGTCATGCTAATCCATTTTTAGATAGAGATTGGTCTTATCTCAATAACTCATTTAAACTTGAGCAAGCGTCAAAAATTTTAAAAAAAATGAAACTTAATGTAGGTATATTTGGACATTTACACAGAGTTTTGAATTCTACATTTACAGAAGAAAACATTTTAAAAATAAACTTTTTACATTCCAACTATTTATCAAATAAAAATATTAATATTTTAAATACAGGGAGTATTGGCCAACCTCGAGATAAGAATAACTGCAAATCTTCTTTTCTCTGGTTAAATATAGATATTTCCAGTGATAATGATTTAAATAAATATCAATATAGATATCAAATAGAATTTTTTGATTATCCTATTAGTGAACACTTAAACTCAATTCGAAACAGCTCAATATCTCTTAAAACTAAAGAAAAGTTATTCTCATATTTTAAAGAAACAAAGTAAGATTATTAATTTTACTAGACAAGATAAATTACTACTAAAGTTAACTAATTATGATAACCTATTTTATATAAAAATTGCTAGATTAAAAATTTAGTTTTAACTTTATAAATTATTTTACAATAATATGTTTCGAAAAAATAAAAATAAAGAATTAAAAAGAAAAAATCGATATTCTTCAAATTACGCAGAACACACAAAGAATTTTCAATTATCACATATCAATGAATGGGGAGAAAGTTGGAACCTTCATTCTTTAGTTACACTTCAAAGAGAGTCTATAAGTAGAATTATTTATTATGACAAACTTTATCAAAAAATTGTAGGAGTTCCTGGATGTATTTTAGAATTTGGAGTGCAATGGGGAGCAACATTAGCTCAGTTAATTGCATTGAGAGGAATTTACGAGCCATACAATCATAGGAGACATATTTATGGTTTCGATACTTTTGAAGGATTTACAAATACAGATAAAATTAAAGATGGAAAACATTTAAAGGATGGAGATTACAAAGTTAACAAAAATTACGAATTTAAATTAGAAAAATTATTAGAAATACATGAAAATAATTGTCCATTATCACAAATTAAAAAGTTTTCTTTAATTAAAGGAGATGTATCCAAAACATCAAAACAATGGGTAAAAAATAACCCTCACTCAATTGTTGCTATGGCAATATTTGACATGGATATTTATAAACCAACTAAAGATGCCTTAAGGGCCATTAGATCTAGACTAACGAAAGGTAGCATCTTAATTTTTGATGAGCTTAATTGCAAAGAGTTTCCAGGCGAGACGGAGGCTTTAAACGAAGTCTTAGGATTAAACAATATTAAACTAAACCACTATCCTCATCAGCCTAGTAGAGCATGGGCTATTTGGGGTGAATAAATATAAAGTTTTAATTTGTTTTCTAAATTAGAGAGAATATGCTTATATTTATTAAGTGTAAGGTTTAACAAATAATAACTAATTTTTGTTATAAATAATATAAAAATGCCCTGAGAAAATGCAAAAAAAAAATTATCATTTGTTTATACAAACTCTAAATTTGCCACGGTACGCAAAACAAGTCTTAGCTATTTTAAGTGACTCAGCATTATGTGTTATTGCTACATGGATAGCTTACTATCTAAGATTAGATAAAGCTATTTTGCTACAAGGTAGTAGTTTATTGGCAGCAATAATATCTATATTTCTCGCCTTAATGGTTTTTTGGTTTTCTGGGTTATATAGAACTATATTTCGTCACTCTGGCAAGGATGTCATGATTACTATTTCAATTGCACTGTCAATCTACGGATTGTTATATTTTTCAATTATCACAATTTATAGTATCAGTGGTATTCCAAGATCGATTGGAATTATTCAAACTTTAGTTTTATTTTTTCTAATATCTGGATCTAGATTAGGTACAAGATATTTATTTAGTTTTGCACAAAAAAGTAATCAAAGTAATTTAAGTATTCCAATAGCTTTAGTATATGGTGCAGGTAATGCAGGAAGACAGATAGTAAGTGCTTTAGATGGTAGTAATAAAATGAAGGTTGTGGGATTCATTGACGATGACCCACTTTTACACGGACAAATTTTAAAAGGACACACTATTTATTCCTCAGAGGATTTGAGAAGCTTAATCAGTTCTAAAAAAGTAACTCACATATTATTAGCACTTCCATCTTTAAATAGAAATATAAGAAATAAAATATTAAAAAAAATCAATAAATATAAAGTAATTACCAGTACACTTCCTAGTATATCGGATTTGTCAGAAGGCAAAATCACTTTATCTGACATACGTGAGTTAGAAATTGAAGATATACTAGGGAGAGATCAAATATCACCAAATACTAAATTGCTAAATAAAAATGTTAGATCGAAAATAGTCTTAGTAACTGGTGCAGGTGGGTCAATAGGTTCTGAGTTATGCAAACAGATTTTAAAACTTTGTCCATTTAAATTAATATTGGTAGAGATTAATGAATATGCTTTATACAATATTCATCAAGAGTTAGAGGAGATAAAACAAAAAGTAGGTGGCAAGTTAAAACAGTCACAAATTATTCCCTTATTATCATCAGTCCAAAATGAGCATAGGATGAAACATATCTTCAATGCCTATAGGCCAAATACTCTTTATCACGCAGCCGCCTATAAACATGTGCCATTAGTAGAAGAAAATATTTGTGAGGGAGTTAGAAATAATGTTTTAGGAACATTAAATATTGCAAAAATAGCAATTGAGCAAAAAATTTCTAATTTTGTTCTTATTTCAAGCGATAAGGCTGTGTATCCTACAAACATTATGGGAGCTAGCAAGCGTCTTGCTGAAATTTGTCTACAAGGTCTTTTTGAAAAATCAAAAAATACTCCTACCAAACTTTGTATGGTACGTTTTGGAAATGTGCTTGACTCTTCAGGTTCAATAATTCCCAGACTAAAAAAACAAATTAAGGATGGAGGTCCTGTAACCTTAACTCATCTAGAAGTTACGAGATATTTTATGACCATTCCAGAGGCAGCTCAACTAGTTATACAAGCAGGAGCAATGAGCAGTGGATCAGATGTTTTTTTATTAGAAATGGGCGATCCTGTTAAAATTTTAGATTTAATGAAAAGAGTTATTTTTCTCTCTGGTTTTTCTGTTAAGGACAGCAAAAATCCAGACGGCGACATAGAAATTAAAATTATAGGTTTGCGACCTGGCGAAAAATTACATGAAGAATTGTTTCTTGGAAATAATCCTCAGAGCACTGAACACCCTAAAATTTTAAAAGCTGAGGAAAAATTTATATCTTGGAAACATTTAGGTCCTGATCTAGAAAATTTAAAAATTTTATTAGATCAAAACAAAGTAAATGAAGTTGTTAATACTCTACAAAAATTAGTTAGTGGTTATAAATTTAATGGAAAAATTTATGACCGAACATTTTTAGAACTAACGGAAAATAATGAAACTAAAATTTAGAAGATATAATGATCGAAAATGGCAACTTTTTTTATTCTAATAAAATAGCGTTAACGTTAGCTCTTATTATTCCATTTTTAATAGCAGGTCCATTTTTACCAGATTTAATTGTAAGTTGTTCAAGTTTATTTTTTTTATACTATGTATTTAAAAAAAGGAACTTTTCTTATTTTTATAACAAACCATTAATTATTTTTTTTATTTTTTGTATATATTCTATTTTAATTAGTATCTTCATTGCTGAAGACATGATGTTAAGTTTTGAGAGTTCTTTATTTTATTTTAGGATTGGGGTGTTCAGTTGTTTTATATGGTTTTTGATCGATAAAGATAAAAAAATCTTAACTTATTTCTATTATGCATTAGTTTTATCTTTCTCGGCTTTAGTAATTGATGGTTTTTTACAATATTATTCTGGTAAAAACATCTTAGGATTTCCCATAGGTCATCATTACAGAGTTTCATCATTTTTTGGCGATGAATTAGTTATGGGTTCATACCTATCTAGATTATTTCCACTATTATTTGCTTTGTTTATAATTAAACCAAAGCGAAAGTTTGAAATTTATTTTATAGGGTTTTTGACTGTTTTGGTTACTACATTAATTTTCATATCAGGTGAAAGATCTGCTTTTTTCTTTTTAGTTCTATCAACACTATTTATAATTATTCTTATTAAAGAGTACCAAAAATTAAGATTAACAACATTTGTCATGGCAATAATTTTTATTTTAGCCATTGTTCAAAATTACCCCAAATTAGCTTTTAGAATGATTGTGAGCCCCGCAGTAGAAATGGGGATAATAGATATTAGCAATCTTTCTCAAGAGCACCTTATATCACTTGGACAATATCCCAAACTTAATCCAGAACAACCAAATCAAAATGGCACAAAAAATCTGATTATTTTTAGTCCAGTTCATGATGGTTTAATTCGTACAGCTTACAACATGTTTAAAGATCAACCTATTTTAGGACATGGACCAAAAATGTTTAGAGTAATTTGTAAAGACGAAAAATATGCAAAAGGACCAATACCTTGTATGACTCATCCTCATAATTTTTATGCTCAGTTATTAGCTGAAACAGGTATCATAGGTTTTTTATTTTTATTTTGTAGTTTGATTTACGTTTTATTTACAACCTTAAGACATTTGAAATCTATAATTTTTAGACAAAAAAGATTTTTAACAGATTATCAAGTTTGTTTATTAGCTGGAATATTAATAACTGTTTGGCCCATATCTCCAAATGGCAATTTTTTTAATAACTGGCTCATGATAATATATAGCTTACCCGTAGGTTTTTATCTTCAATCTATTTATTCAAAAAAATAATTAAAAAAGATTTGTAAAAAAGATGTTAAACTTATAATAACATCAAGAAATGGCAAAAAATTTTAATGAAATAGATGTTCTTGAGTTAATAAAAACGCTTTGGGAAGAAAAAGTTAAGATTTTCCTAATTACAATTTTTTCTATTTTAGTAGCTATTGCTTATTTTTATTTAACTCCTAATGTCTACAATAGTTCGATAAAAATTAAAGCAAGTAAAAATTCAGAATTTACAAAATTTCAGAATATTTCTAATTTTTTGTCTAATCAAAAAAAAAAATCTTTAGTATTATCTGGTTCATCAGAAGATATTACAGAACAATATTTGACAATAGATCAACCAAATAATTTTATTATTTCGAATGAAACAATTTTAACCAATTTCATGGAAGAACTTATGGATTATGAGGAATTTATAAGTGTTATAAAGAATTATAAAAAAATTGAGGAAGAAATTTCAGACTTTCCTGATACTGATCAACATGAGGAACTGTTGTATTTTATTAAGTCTTTTACAAGTGAAAAAAAAAGTAGGACTTCACATAATATAAACTTTAAATGGAATGACGATAGACAAAGTATAGAAGTAATTGACAAGACATTAAAACTAACTTTAATTAATTTTAAAAATTTATTCTTTAAAGAACTTGAGGATCTTGTGGATGAAAAAAAAAAAATACTTATTGCTGAAGATTTTAAAAGAATAAATTATTTGACAGAGCAAAGCTTAATAGCAAAAGAACTTAATATAGTAGAAAACCAATTACAAAATAATAATTTACTTCAAAACTCTGCTGACTCTTATTATTTGAGAGGATACAAAGCGATAGATAAAGAAATTAGTCTTATTAAAAAACGTGAATACCAAGATTTTACTGATATAAAAAGTGATATAAATAATCTAAAAAAAGCCAATTTTAATTGGGTTCAATATAATATTTTTTTAATTAATACGTACTCAGACAAAAATTTAATAAGAATATTAATTATATCTATTTTAATAGGTCTGATTTTTGGGGGAAGTTATGTTCTTATTTATGATTTATTTAAATTTAGAAAAAAGAAGAAAATAAAATAATCAACATAACTAAATTTTACTAAGACTTTGAACTTTTTTTGTTCTGAAATAAAATTTAAACTTTACATAATTGTATAATTTTAGTAATAAGACCTGCCTGGTGATTATTGCGAAAGTGTAATACCCGATCCCATTCCGAACTCG
>FUFK010066936.1_pt1 | contig 17469 bp, 37 predicted proteins | sample 1021851 | NCBI WGS metagenome assembly FUFK01 (sample SAMEA51879418, study PRJEB19060) | metagenome | reverse complement strand
TCCATGCCATAACTTAATAATCTTGCTTCACTTGGTATATTACTTATTTCTTTCCAGTCAGGAATACANACNCCTTCTAAACTTCCTAATTCACCTAATCCATATACCTTCCACCAATTNGCCCAGTAAGTAGATGTTTTTCCTTTTTCCCTTGCTTTNTCTATTTCTTTAACTATACTTTNNGGTAATACCTCATTATCTTTATAAGTAAGGGTAATGAAATCTGTATCCTCTTGGCCTATTAATTCTTTATCTACCCAAAATAATATTGATGGATTATAGTCTAACCATATTTGATCTGATGTTCTAACCATTAATTGATTGTAAGATTCAAAGCTAATATTGTTACACTCATTTATAAATAAGTCCGTTCTTCTTGCCCCTCTTAATTTATTAGGTTGATCTGTACTAAAAAATTCTATATAACTACCATTAGTAAAAGTGTATTTTAAAGCACTTCTATTGAATTGATTTTCCTTATACCTATTCAAACCATTAAGAATAGATAGAAAGTCCTTTAAAACTCCCCTACGTAAGTGNGGAACTGATTCTGATACTATACTTATTTCTTTTCCTTTGTTTTTTATTGCATAATCTATTAAAATTAATATAATGCATATTGTTTTACCTGCGGAAGTACCTCCCCTAACTATTTTAATACGATTCTCTAACTTTTGTAATTTTGATAATGCAATAGTTCTTTTAACTATCATTAATCTGATTTTGATTCTTAATCAATAAATAATGGAACATCTTCATTTATTGAGATGTCTTTAGTTTCCCTTGGTTTACCTGCATAATAATTATAAAACAGTTGAACATATTTAAAATCTCCTTTTTCTAATCCTGCTTTAAGTGCAGCAAATGCTTTTGGTTCTAATGGTGTAAGTTTTTCTATAAGTTGAATTTCTTCACTCTTTGGTTTTCTTCCACCTTTATTGCCAATTGTACCTCTATTGTTTTTTCTACCATCCATAAGATTCTTTATATAATTTTTGCGTTGTTGATATAACTTCTTCTTCTGTTAAATTAAACCATTCACCATCTACATTTTTATCTTTATATAATTTATGAAAATAATTTTCTAATTCAAATGCTTTTGGACTTTTAACAAGACAAATTGTATTTACATTTGGATTATGTGTTTTATATTGTTTAATTCTTTTTTTAAAATTAGTTGTATAACCTATTTTATAATGCTCTTTTCCTTTTATTATATAGATATAATGTTCTACTTTTTTATAATTTGTTTCTAATTGCTTTATTGCTTTTCTTTTTATTGCTTCATCCTTAAGTATTTCTTCAATAAAACTTTGGCAATGCTTTTGTATAGTAAACGATAACCCTATACCTTTTTTTCTTCCAGACCCTTCTCTTGCTCCCCCCCAATTATTATTTTTCATAAATCAGTTTAATTCAGTTATCTGATTATATATTACAATAAAAAAACTTTATTATTGTTAAATGTAATTTTTATCTTTTTGTTTTATTTAAAATATAATGTAAAGTTCCAGAACTTGAAATTCCAAAATATTTTTGTGTTTCTTTATATGAAAATCCATTTTCTATATAATATTTTTTTACTTCATCTGTATTATATTTTTTTGTTTTTAATGATGCTTTTAAAGCCTGTCTTTTTCTTGCAACTTTTGGTCTATCCATCATATTATCTCTATTTGTTCCTAAAGCAATATTATCTATATGATTATTTTTACTATTTCCATCTAAATGTCTAACTAAAATTCCACTTTCATAAATTTTATCTCCATATTTTTGATAAGCTTGTAACCTATGTGCAAAAACATTTATTTGTTTTTTATCTTTTTTTGTAGATACTCTATTGTAACCTGCTTTATTATAATTAATTATTATGTTATTTTTTAAACCATAAAAAACACCATCTTTAGTAACCCTATATCCTTTGTTATATGCATAAACTTCATTTTTTGAAAATTTTAATCTATTGTGAGATTTATTTAATTCTTTAGTCATAATTTATTTATTATAATGTATATATCCATTTTGTCTTAATTGCCTTTCTCTTTCTTTGTATTTATTGGTTAGGGTTTTTACTTGTTCTAATAATTCTTTATTGCTTTCTATTAGTTTAGAAGTTTTTTGTTTTAGCTTTATATATTTATCTACTATTTTTTCTACATCTGCATTTTCAATTTCTACATTTTCTTTTAATACNTCTACTCCATTTTTAATACTAAGGTATTTATTTTTTAATCCTATATCTACATCACACCAATCATTAAGATTTTTAATACCATGTATCACTGTTGCATGATTCTTTTTTACATAATCTCCTATTTCTAATAATGATAATGATGTATATTCTCTTAACAATTTATAATATATTGCTCTTGCTTCTACAAAAGCTCTTTTTCTTACAGGGTTGTCTATATCTATTCCTGTATTTTCTATTACTAATTTTTTAATTTGTTCTTTAGTCATTTGGTTTGTTTTTTGATTTATCTTCAGTTTCTTCTTTAATTGTTTTTTTAATATCACCTATGGTCATAAATCCTGATTCATGTATAGCTTTTAATATTCCTGCACATGCTTCGTAGTTTTCTGCCTTTTCATATTTTTTAATTACTTTTTCTAATTCTCTTATATCTGCTCCGTTTGATATATCTATTAAACTAAGTAAATAAAATTCATCTATTAATTCTTTATTCAATTTTTAAAATTATGTTTATAATTATGCCTTTCTGTATTTAGTTTATAATATTCAAAAGCCCTCATTCCTGTAATATGACTNTCTGTTGGAACNAAATACNTCCACCCTTTTGAAATCCCTCTATTTATATAATAAAAAAAGAAACATGCTAATTTACCAGAGTCTTTTTCAAATATAACTGTTGCTGTATGATCTGAAGTAGGAATAGTTTCTTTTAATTTAAAAGTTTCTTGTGTAAAATTTCCTTCTCTATCTTTTATTGAATATCTATTTTTTATAGTTTCAACATAATTATGTAATTCTTGTGCTATTTCTTTTGTCATATTATTCGGTTCTTAATTTTAAAAGGTTATAACATTCTATAAACATCTGTTTAGCTTTTTCTTTATACTGATCTTTAAATAATTTATACATTTTTTTTGTATATGCTAATTTTGTTTTACATCCTGCTAAATATTTTTCTGCAAATTTTACTCCTTTACCCCTAAAATAATTTACATTATCTGCTGTATCTCCTACAATCATTTGCTCATAAAAATTATACATAGCTTCTTGTTTAGTAATGTCTAATATTTTTTTATGTTTATAATGGTAGTTATAAATTAATGCAGGAAACTGTTTATAATCTTTATCTATAGAAACTATCATTACATTATTCCTTCCTATTTCTTTTTGTATGCTGTACCAATATGTTGCAACAAGATCATCTGTTTCTACTCCACATGCTGAAATACCATTGTATTGATTCCTTACATACTCATGCATCTTTGGTAATAATTCAGGTTTAGGTGCTGTTCTATTTCCTTTGTAGGATGAAGTAATTAATTTTCTAAAATTTCCTCTTGCATCATTAAATACCATAACTTTTTCTATTTCGTATATTTCTTCTAATCTATTTATTATACTCATAAATTGTTCATCAAATTTAACTATACAATCTTCAAGTGTTTTGTGGTGCCTATCATCACCAGGATGTTCTTTCTTTTTATAACAACTTGCAAAAACTAAAGAATCTGCATCCACTAACAATATCATAAATATAAACAAATTTTAAACAACAATCTATTTTTTGAGTAACAGTTCTATAGCTGATATTTTATTTAACATAGTTTTACATATAGAATTAATAGACTCTATTTTTTCTAATTCATAATTAGGTGATAGTTCTTTAAAAGATAAATCAGTTTCGAAATAGTTATCAGGTAAAGAATCTTTGTATTTATCTCTTAAACTCATAACCCTAATTTTTGTTTAGTTTTATAAGCAGAAACTTCCTTTTCTAATTCTTCAATTTTTTCCTCTGCTCTTTGTGCTCTGTTTATAGCTCTAATTTTATCTGCCCTATATTGGCTAATAATTTTATTCCTCATATTTTCATTGCTTTCTAAGTTATTTACATATCCTGCAATTTCTGCTAAAGCACCTAACATCTGATCTACTTCTTTATTAGGTTTTAATTTAATCCATTTTTGTAATGTGCTACTAACTATATTAAAATTAGTTACGTATTGTATGTATTTTAAATTTTCTATTTTTTTCATTTAATTACTTTTCTAATTAATTTCTATTTTTTTTCTAAATATATTCTTTATAAATTCTTTCTATCTTTGACCACACTTCATTTAAAAAACATGGCCCACAATTGGTCATTTGAATATTTTGCTTAAACACCCTATTGTATATCTTTAAAATCCTTTCTTGTTCTTCAGGAGTTACTTGATTTAATTTACCAATTTTATCTGATAAATAATCAAATTCATCTTCAGTAAAACATTCTGGTAAATGATAAGGAAAAATATTATTTAATTTTTCTTTTCTTTTATCACATCCACAATCTTCTCCTGCTAAAAATTTAACTGCTTTTTTAATACCAGTTTTCTTAGTAATTTTTTCAACTGTATCACCAACACCCTTTGATGATTTGTTGTAGTTTTTTTTAAACTTATTATACTTTTTATTTTTTTCTTTTTTTGCCATAACGTTTATTTATTAATTCATAATCTTTGTTTTTATAATCTTGCCAATCTTCTAAATATTCTTTTTTAATTTCTTGTTTAATATGTTTTAAAGTATTAAAAATACTTACCCAACTTATTTTAGTTTCTGCTGCTAATTTTCTTATACTTAAATGAGTGTCCTTATATATAGTAAATAATTTTTTATCATACCAATGCAAACTATTTAATTTTTCATCTATCATTGTACATATTTTATGAAATGCTACTTGCTCATCCATCTGCGGATCGTCCGCAATTTGGTAGGTAAATTCCAAATCATCAATACTAAACTTATTAATTTTCTTTTTATTATTATAATACTGATAATACAAAGACCTAAGAGTAAAAAAACAATAGCCCCTACTAACGATACCATTTCTAATAACCTTTTCTTTATTTGCATACTTATATAAAGTAATATAAAATTCTTGTACTAAATCTTCTGCATAATCGTACTCACCAAAACTATTAATAATTTTGATCCACTCTTTATGTTGTTTAGCTACAACCCCTAACCAATCTAATTTTGATTTACCTTTGACCATATCACATTTATACTAAAAATACCTATTAAACATTGTAAGGTATATTCTGTTTCTTTTCCATATTGTTCTTTGTGATATAAAGCTCCTAACATAAATCCTTTAATTATTGCTATTGTAATATCTGCTTTATGATAATGACCTATCATTAAAAACACTAAACATATAAACAATAAAAAATATATTATATTGATAACTTTGTATTTTTTGTATTAATTGGTTTTTCATGTATTAAATCTCTACCCATAAAAGAAAAACCTGTATTGTTAATTGTCATTCTTAATTTTATAGGTTCTTCAAAAGGGGTACATCTTCCTCCTGTTTCATTTTCTTTTACTTTTAAAACACTTAAATGACTAAACATCCATTCGGTTGGATGGGATGTGTAACGATGTACACACCACATATCATCACATCTATTTCCCCATTTACCTCCACCCTCTACACTTGCCATTGAAAGCGGTAAAGGTAAATTTTCATATTCATGTCCTTTAGGATGTGTTTTTCTTAATGCTTCTGTAACTCCATGACAATTTAAAAACAAAGTTACATTTCTTTTTTTTGTAAATAATCTAAATTTTGATGCTACCTCGTAATCATATTCATGGGATCCTACCATTTTTAAAAGACCTGTTTCTTTTCTTAAACTATTATAAGGATCAATTAAAAGTGCGTTGTAATCCCAAGCATTTTTTATTTGATTTGCTTCTTTTAATAATTGTTCGTAGTTATATAATTCTTCAACATCTATAATTTTAAAATGTAAATCACACCAATCTACAGCATCTTCTATTTCCTGATCAGTTGCTATGTTAATTGGTTTATTCATTTTAAATTCTATAATTTTCCTTACTAAACTTTGTGGAGTATTTTCTGATGACCATACTAAAAATCTTAAATTATGTTTAATGGCCCATAGTGTAAATAAATATAATATAACTGTTGTTTTACCTACGTTAGCATGACCAATAACAATATTAAAATTACCTTGTTTAAATTGTATAAATTCATCCATTTCATCCACACCAATTTTTAAACCTTGTTGGATCCTTCCGTATTTAATATCTAATATGTTTTCTTGTATCTTATTTGATTGTGCTATCATTTTTGTATTTTTTCCAATCTATTTTTTTAATTATTGTTGGTTTNTATTTATAGCCTAATATAATATTNATNTTGTAGTTCCAAAAATCCCAAGGNATAGGATCNCNTTTTTGGTGTTCTTTTAATTTATCTGTTCTTTTTTTCCTCATAAAAAAAAGGGGGGTAAAAACCCCCCTGTTAATTAAAATGGTAAATCACTTGCTACTTGTCGATCTGGGTTTTGGTTTTTATTAGTAGTTTGATTTCCTAATAAATCTTCACACTTCCAACCTACGAGTTTTGTAAAATACCTTCCGTTGTTTTCATTGCTTCTTATATTAATTGCAACTTTAATATTATCATTAGATTTATAAGGATCTAATACTGAAATTTTATCATTAAAAAATTGCACTTCTAAATCTTGTGGGTATTTATCATCTGTTCTTAATATAATGTTTTTAACATTTGTGTTACCAAAAGTTTGTTGTTCACTTATTTTAATTATTTTTCCTGTTATTTCCATTTTTTTTATTTATAAATTTATTAATTCTTCTTTATTTACTTTACTTATTTTGTATTTTTTTTCTATATCAACTATATTATTACCTTTTTCTAAATAATCTACAGCTTCCTTCCATTGTGGAGTATTTTTATTTAGCCATACTCTTTCATCTAATGGTTTTTTAGGGCTAATATTATCAGAAGCTAAATTACCATCATCATCTTCNGCNTGTAAACCTAACAAACTTGANAAAGTATATCTTCTATAATATGTTATACAACTNCCAATTTTTTGAGGATCTGTTATTTCAGGTAATTTTAAATAACTTAAACTTGCTCCNCCTCCTTCTAAACAAATTAACTTACTGACNACCATGTTTTCTTCTATNGGCTGTTGTAATAACAACTTATATTTTTTTAATAAAGGTTGTAATTGTTTAATAAGGGAATTTATATCAAAATATTTACTATTGTAAAAAGGGTTTTTAGCATCCTTACTTATAGTGCCTATTTCATTTTGTAATTCAAATAACTTTTGATTAATGTTTTTTGTTTTCATTTTTTTACTTGGTTAAATAATGCTTGGTTATATTGTTTTATTGTATCATCTTTAATTTTTACAAGATTTTTATAATGTTCTAAATCTTTTTCTCTATACAACTTTTCACTTCTTAGTTGTAGTAATTCTTTTTGAGCTTTTAATAATTTAGCTTTTAAAAGATCATTTTCTTTTTCTACTTCAACGCAATAGTTTTCTATTACACTTTGATTAATTTGATTTTTTGTATTCATTTGATTTATTTTTTACTTAAAGATATAAAAAAATTATTAACAAAAAAAAAGGCTAATAAAAACTTATTAACCTTTTTAACAAAAAACAATACAAAAATCAATTTAACTTAAACAATATCAATATTTTTTACTTTTAACACTAAAACCTTATTATTATAATTTTCTATCATTTCATTTAAATCATCATCTGTAAATTTAACTATTTTTTTACTTTCTAAGTATAATTTTTCTGATAATTCTTTACCTAATTTTAAACCAAAAATATATTGTTCTCCATGTTTAAACAAATTACACCCTACACATTGTGGAGCCACATTATCTTCTTCCCACCTTGTACTAAAATTCTTTCTTGACATAAAATGTCCGCAATGTATTTTTTTCCAATGGTATTTTCTATCACAAGTATAACATTTACAAAAACCACTATGATCAGCATTTTTTAATCTTATATATAAACTAAATACAGTATCTAATTTATGTATTAAACGTTTTCTTGTTAAGGATTTTTTACGCTTTTTAGGCATCCATAGATTTTATAAAACCAGTTCCAAGTTTATTATCTATAGTTTGAATTTGTTTAAAGATGTATTTACTATCAGATTTTACTTTAGCTTTTTCAGCTTTTAAACTATCTATACCTAAATTACTATGTTGAATAGTATTAAGTTTTAATAGGTTATCAGTTTTTTCTTTTACTGTTAAATTGTAATCACTTATTATTTTATCAGCTAAATTTCTAATAGTATTTTCTTCAGACATTGTTTTATTATTTAATATGTTAATTAATTATTTCCCACTAACCCACCAAAGTTATATTTTTTTTTTCAAAAAGTAAATAGTTTTATGGGTTGACTTATTAACTATCTACCTTGACCTCTATAAGGTTTTTTGTAATTTTTACTTTTTTTTAATCTGCTTAAATTCTTGGAGTGTATGCCTTTACGCCTAATTCTTTTTTTAATTTTATAAGTGTTAATAATTTTTCTTGCCATTACTTATGCATTTTATCACCAAACACTTTTTCCACACCTCTTGATCCAAAATAACCACCTATAACAATAGATAAAAGACCAGTAATAGAATCTAATGGATAACCTAAATACCAACCTACTACATAACTAACAGTTAAAAACACTAATGTTAATGGTCTTACGTTTTGTGCTAACCATCCTGATCTACTATCTGCAATCCATCTTCTTGTAGTACCATCTATTTCTGCTCTTTCTAATCTTAATTTTTCTAATGCTATTTGTTTATCAGCTTCAGACATTTCCGAACCACCAATAATAGCTTCTATAACACTACCAACTGGTGTATCTTTTGCAATTTTACTAACAACATTAGGAATTTTATTTAATAGGAATTTACCTACAGCAGTATCTTGAAATTTTTTTTTCATTAATAAACCCAAATAACATTTTGTGATTTACTTTTATCTAAATCTACATGTATAAATGAATTAGCTATTCCAATTCTTGTAAATCCTGATTCTATTAATGCATTTAAAATTATTGATCTATCTCTTGAAGAATTACATAAAATATCAACAGCTAACCCATACATATGGCTACTGCCTTTTGAAACTGCTGTTCTTGGTTTTCCTCCTACTTTTTCATTATGTTCTGGAGTTCTATAACCACTATTTATTTTAAATTGTATTCCTGCTATTCCTCTTGCATGATCCAATAACTCTAAAAATTGGGGATCCATATTCCTGCCACTGTTAGGAAGGTCTGGACTATCAAACTCATTAAAAGTAAAATAATTCATGATTTAATTAATCTTATAATTTCTGCAATTAACACTACTGCTATAAAAGCATGTACTAATATAAATACTTTTTTATTATTTTTATATTTAGAAACATACCAACTTTTAAAGTTATTTAATTTTTCTTTCATAATTTGTTTCTTTTATCATCAAAATCCATAGCACTTTTTAATATGATTCTATCTAAAATATTATCATAATTTTCGACCATTTGATTTTGTAAGTTAATAATCATTTTTTCGTACTCGTCTTTGTTTTTGTGTAAGTTTTCTATTGTTAATTCTAATTTTTCAATTTTACTTTTCATAGCTTCAATGTCATCAGGTTTACTTCCTGTAATTGTAGATACAACCATAGCCAAACTTGCAGAAAGTGTACCTACTAACATCATAACTACTTCTTTGTTAGAATCTAAAACAGGAAATTGAATAAATCCTACAACTAAAGCAACTATAAAAAAGAATATAAGTAATGCTCCAATATAATGACGTATTTCTTTCGCCACCCCATTTCTTGGTAAATTCATTTCTTTAATTTTTGGTAAATTGATATAATCGTATATGTTGCTGTAAGAATTAAAACTATGGTCTGTAAGATTTCATTAGCTTCATTCATTAAAGAAAAAAGAATTGCGAATCCATTAGCTGACCATACTTTTAAATCCATAATTTTACCAAAGGTTTCGCATTGCCCAATAAAAATAAACTCCACCTGTTGCGTTCATTCCTACCCAAATTGCAGTGCTATTAATTTTAAAATTAGTTGTCACCATAATTTATTTTTATTTATTTAACACCCTGTTTCATTATAAAGTGTTGATACTTCACTTGCTGATATTACTTTGTTGAATATTCTTAATTGATCAAATTTACCAGGAAACCCATTAGTACCTTCTCTATATGAACCTATATTAAAGCCAGATTCAATCGTTCTGCCTGAAGATTGAGAATTTATAGTGTCAGTACCAATTAAACTATTCTGTAAATATATATCAACTTCTTTTGAAGAAGCATCATATACAAATACAATATGATACCAAGTATCAGTCGAAAGGGTTGCAGTAGCATTATAACTTGAAGCGTCATAAGTAGAACCACTATAACCTCTTCTAAATTCAAATTGCACTACATTAGTACTTGATGTACCTCTAATTAAAGTATAAAGCATTTGATAATTTGCTGAAGTTGTTGGATTACCTTTACCAAATATATTATAATAAGTTGAACTTGATGATGGTATAGACTCTAAATTAAACCAAATACTAATAGAACAATCATCATTAGATGTATTTGTTAAAACATTTGTAATATTAGGAAAAGTAACATAAGTGTTTCCTGTATCATCTGTTTCTGCACTTTGTCCATATTTTCCTGTTACATATGTTATGCCTGTACCACTTCCATCATAATTACCACTTAAATCATTTGCATTGTTTTCAAAATTGTAAGTAGCAACACAAGAACTATCTCCAAGTATTTGAAGCGTATTAGCTGTACAAGAAACTCCTCCAATAAACAATCTTTTACCTAAACTCATATTTTACTACATCTGTTTTTTTTGTTAAACTATTTATTTCTGATTCTTTTTCCGCACATTCTGTTCTTAAAGCTGATCTTGCATCTAATATTGATTGATCAGTTGAATTACCAAGTTCTTGGTCTCTAATAATTATCCAATCTGTTTCTTCTAATTTATTTTTGTAAATATGTTTAAGATCTGAAATTTTTTCAGCTTTAAGTTCTGAAACTGACTGACTCCAAGTCTTGTTCGTTTTAGAATAAGAAAATACACTATTATCAGAATCAAAACTTAAATCTCCTAAATTATGTATTTGAGAATCATAATCACTTGGATATTCAACATTATAAAATCCGTGAGTTTCTAATTCTGAATCCGATAACAAATCAAAACCACCAATTACATTTCCCCATGATTTTGGAAGTATTGAATATTCTTTTATTGAACCATTTATTTCTACTGCTTTCATATTTTTATTTTTTATCTATTATGGTTGATCTGCTGCTGCATAAGTTGCTACTGTATAATTAAAAATTGGATTTGCTCCATCATCTACACACTCTATTTGGAGTACGTTATTAGAACTACCATCATAATCTACTCCGCCAACTTTGTTATAAACTTCACTTGACCCTGATGCAGTATCAAGTGTTATTGTTTGACTTCCTGTTAATGCGTGAATAGTAATTACCTGACCTTGTTTATAATTACTCATATTAATAGTAAAACTACCTGTTAAACTACCACCCATTACAAAAGTTGTACCTGCTGACCAATTAAAAGAAACAGAACCTACATAGGTAGTAATATCAACTTTAGCTGTATATCTGTTTTCTAATTTTGCAAAAGAAACTGCATCATTTGCTATTGTAACTGCCCCTGCATTATCCATTGTTGCATCTCCGCTTAAAGATGCAGCTACCATTCCAGTACCATCACCAATCATTATTTCTGTTGTTGCTAAAGCAAGTTCACTTAAAACTCCACTGCTATTAGCGTTTCTTATTAATAAGCTATTTGCAGCAACATCTTGCATTTTAGCAAAAGTAACTCCTGCATCTGCTAAAGATATTGTAACTGCTCCTGTTGCTGAATCTCTTTCTATAGGGGCTGTTGCAGTTATTGAATTTACATCCCCTGCATCATCATTATACAGTTCTGTAAAGTTATCATTTACCTTATCGAAGGCCGTTCTGATCGGATCCCCAGTTCCGTCATTAGCGGTTGTTCCAATATTTATCGTTTGTTTTGCCATGTTATATTATATTTGTGTTACGTCTGCTGTATAATTTGTTGTATCAGCTAAAAATGCTACTCCTGAAATTGTTGTTCTATCCGCAGTTATTGCAAATGTATCCCAACAAGTTGGTGCTGAAGGGTCATATATTGATCTTGTAGTTGAAGCTACATCTGTCCCGAAAGCTCCATTTGTGATCATTTCACAATATATTTTTCCCCAATTTATGTTGTTAGCCATATTAATACAATAATTTTTTTACAATTTTGTTATTTATATTTTTATTTATTTTAGCTAAATAATTTTTTAGCTTAGTTATGTTATTTTCTTTTGGTTTATATCTCATAATTTAAACAGCATTTATTACAATACCCATCCACCAAAATCTGCTTCTGTATCTGGTGATATATCTTCGTTGCTTGATGTATAATATTGACTAAATTTACTTGGTGCATTAAAAGTTAAATAGTCAATTAATCTATTTGTATAATATTGTGCTGTTTTTCTTTCTTTTTCTATTAAAAAATCTACTTCATCTTTTTCAACATTTGTTGCATTTTCACTTGTATGTTTATATATACCTTTATTTGAAATAGTGTAAGCTCCAAAAGGTAAATACTCGACCATTGCCCAATGTATTAAAACAGGTTTACAATATGTTTCTACAAGTGTTTGATAATGGCCTGATAAAGTACCTGCAATAATTAAGCTTTCTATATGTTCGTATAAATCACTTCCTAAATAATTTTGCAAATGTATATCTTGGGCAATTTTTACATATTGTATAAATTTGTCCGTATCAGTTCCACCTGAAAGTGAAGTATGTCTTACAATATCTTTTCTTGTTATAAATAATGCTTGTGCCATGTTTTATTTTATTTTAAAAATCCATTATTAGGCATATCAACAGGCCTTTTTGCTACCTTTTTATCATTTACCTCTGGTTTAAATCCTTCTTTTTTTGCTTTATTTACACTAATTTCAGCGTTAGGATTTTTTACATCAGGAAAACTACCCCTTGCCATGTATGTTTTTCGCATCCAATAATGATGACAAGATCCTCCACCTTTGTAAAACCATATATTATAAGTAGAAGCTCCCCTTGGGCCCCATCCTGCATTAACAGGTTTATTACCCATTGCTATTATATCTTCTTTTCTATATAGTTTTGCTGCTAAAACCATTTTTTTACAAAATTCTCTGCTATTTGCTTGTGTTGATAAAGGAGCGTATTGGTATCTTACTCTAAAAGCTTTTAATTCATTTGTAACTTTATCCTGATCACTTTTAGCATTAGGTATTGCTTTTCCTGTTGATGCTAATTGTGTAGCTAACTCTGTATTTTTTAATTCTATTTCTTTATCTAATTCATCTTCCTTTTCATAATCTACAGGTTGTTCATCTATAAGTTCCCAATTTTCTAAATCTTCATCTTCTCCAAATTCACTTAATTCATTAAATATTTGTTCATCATCAAAATCTTTTAACTCCTCCTTTGACATTTTAACACCAGTTTCTTCTTCTCTTGCTTCATCTGTAATAGCTTTTGTTGTATCTATAAAAGCAAGGGGTTGTAATGTTTTAAAATATAGTTTTAAACTAATACCATTAACTGCTAAAATATCACCTATACAGTCGATTAAAAGTTCTTGGTATGGTTTTATTGTAATGTTGTCAAAAAGCAAACTGGCAGTCTCTATTTCATCTGCATTGCTACCTAAACCATTGTTTTCTGTTCTAATTCCAAGTAATAATGGACTTGTTACTCTATGGGCTACAATTAATTTATTTTGGCATTCTCTTGATAGGTATTCATAATGTTGTGGTGCATCATTTAAAGGAACATCATCAATTGTTGTTTTACTTTCAGCATTATTATTAAAAGCTATAATTACTTTTTCACCTTTAGATCCTGTAAGTTTTGACATTACATCACTTTTGATGTTTAATTGTTTTTCTTTATCAGGGATTCCATTATTAAAGTTTACAACTTTAGTTCCACTAAAACCATTTTGAACATCATTAATTAAATAATCTGCTACTTCCCCTTCTAATTCTGCATAAGCTAAACCTCCTTGATAATCTACAGGACAATAATAATCATAACCACTTACATATTTTTTTACTATTTTAATTTCAGGTTCTTTACCATTTCCACATCCAAAAGCTGCTATTCTTTCAGGTTTACTGTTTGGTTTTAATTTTGACCAATCATAAAAATAATAATAAGCTTCAATTTTTCCATATTCGTTCATCTTTTCCGCTCTTAATGTTTGTCTTGGAAAATGTTCTGCTTTTATTACTTTGCCTTTTTCATAAATTATTTGAAAAGATCCTTCACCTAATAATTTTAAATCTAATACTACATTTTTTAAATCAGTATTACTAAATATTGATTTTAATGCAGCATACTCTTCAGTTTTAGTATTACTATCTGTTGCATCTATACCTTTTCCATAAATCATATTTGAAACTCCATTAATAATTGAATGATTTGTAGTGGAATTTGTATAAAGATCTATTAGGTATTGATAATAATTATTGTCATCACCATAGTTTACCCAATTCTTACGTTTATCCTCTGTAATTTTAGGTCTATTATATGATGCTAAATTAAGTATATGTAAATTATCCATATTTATATTATAATATATTCATTTGTTGTTGAGTGTTCTGTATATTCTCCTGAATTTATAGTATATTCTGGTAAATCTACTTGATTTGTACAATAAATTTTACCTTCAAATACTACGCCTGTTACTGTAACTCCTGTAATTGTTATAGTATAATAAGTATCTTCTTTTAAACTAAACACCGCACTAAATTGATTGTAATATAAATTTTCTGTAATTGCTGTACTATTTTGATTATATACCTCTTTATTAGTGGTTTCGTTTATAATTTTTATATTATAATTATTACCACTTACCCATCTTCTTGGAATAAACTTTATAGTTTGTGAATCAGTTGTCTCTTTTAATACAATCATATATATACAATAAAAAAAAATCAATTTTGTTATTATTAAAACAAAAAAAAGGTGCTAAAATAGCACCCTTTTAAAAGTAACCAAATGAAAATTCTTACGAGTTAGTACCTTGTGTTATAGTTACTGTTCCAGTTTGTCCTGCAAAAGGATTAGCTGCTGTAGCTCCTTCTAAGAAATTAGCAGGTTTAAGCTCTTGTCCTGTTAGAGTTAGTGTATATCCACTTAAGTCTCCCATTCCTGCTCCTGTAACAATTGTTCCGCCACTTACTTCTGCTCCATTTTCTGCACCCATTAAAAATGCATTATTATTGTAGTCTTGAATAATTACATGTGGTCGGCCATAACTTAAAAGTTTTAACTCTTTATGATCTTGTACAGTTAATTTTTTTAAAGTTAAATTTAATGTTTGTTCAAAAAACGTAGTTCCATTTTCCCTTGAACTATTAATTGCTTGTTCGAACGAAGAATTACCCTTAACTTCATATTCATAAACTGTAACTGTGCCCAAATCTTCAACAACATCTGTGTCTGTTGAATCGTAAGCTATAGTTATATCACCAAAATTAGCAAAATAGACGGCTTTTATACCTCCTACTACGTCCTTACATGGTTCTTTTCTTCCAGCTGTGAGTAAACATGCCATGATTATAAAGTTTTAAAAAAAGGCAGGTAGGTTATAATTACCTTACCTACCTTTTATGATTAATTAATTATTTATTATGCGTACCAAACAATATCGCTTCCAACAGCGTATTGTATTCCTGCTGTAAATCTCATTACAACTCGTACGTTTTGGCTTCCATCAATGTCAGCCATATCTATCACTTTTACTTCGTTTTGATCATTCATTAAACCACATCCAAAGAACATGTTAGATTTTTCTGCTGCAATAGCTTGTTCGTTTGCTAATCCTTTAGCAAAAACTACAGGAATACCATCAAATTGTAATCCTTGACCTTCTGAATACCATTGTGTTCCTTTGTTATCAGTACCTGCTGATCCTAAGCCACTTGCTCCAAAACCTCCTAAAGCTCTAATGTAAGCTTTATAGATATTTGCAGGAGCATAAATTTGTAAATCATCTGCTCCATATACCGTAGAAGGGATTGCATCGACAATTTTCCCTAATTCTGTAATTACATTAGAAGATGTAACAGGACTTCCAGCAACATCAACAACATCACTATCTGCTGCTAATAATACATTAAATCCATCAAATTGTCCTGTTGTAGCATTTGCTCCATTCCAAATATTTTGCTCAATTCTTGATGCTACTTTTGCTGAAACATGTGCAATTAAGAAATCTGCAAAACTTGGAGGAAGATTATCGAAAGAAGAATATCCCATTTCAACAGCTTCCCAATCTGATTGGAAATCTTTTTTACACAATTGTAAATTTACTTGAAAAGATTCAGGTTGTAAAATCCTTTCAGTTAATGTAACAGTTGATGTAGCTGTGAAATCACATGTAGCGTCTTTCACTATTCCATCAGTTGCTACTTTCTTCATAACCTCTTTATATTTAATATTAGGTTTTATAGTAATTAGCTCATTTGCTAATGTAGAACCACTAAGTATAGCTGCAGAAACGTATTTTCCTGCAAACTCTCCTGCATACGTAGTAGTAATTGACGTTGTTGTTGCCATTATTTATATTTTTTAATTATTAATATTTGCTATTCTTTCCATTGCCCTACTTAACGTATTATCTAATCTTTTTCTTTTAATACCAAGATCAATTTGTTTTTTAGACTCAGGGTTATGTGTTATTTTCTTAACAGGTTCTTGTACAGAAAGGGCCTGTTTTTCCTCTTTTTCTTGCTGTACTTCCTCTTTGTTTTCCTCTTTAGATAATTCTTTAGATTCTAACATTGATTTAATTTCTTCCACTAATGATAAAACTTCTTTTAATTCTTCTTTAGTAGCATAAATTTCATCCTCTTTAGCTTCTACTTCTTCTTCAGGAGCTTCTTCAGCAGCACCAATAGAAGCAATAATGCCTTCTTCTTCAACTACTAAAGTTTCACCATCTTCAAGTTCGTATTCGCCAACAGGTAAAGCAACTTTTTCATCTTCTGTAACTATAAAAACTTCTTGACCAGCTTCAAAGTTTTCACTTTCAATAACTGTTCCGTTTTTAAGGGTTGCTTGTGCTAATTTTGTTTCTTGTGTTTCTAATTTAGTTTCTTTAGAAGTTTCTGTAGAATTTTCTTTAGTTTCTTCTTTTTGAAGTTCTACTTTTTCTTCTTTTTCACTATTAGATACACCAAGAATTTCTTTTACTTGATTTAACATATCTGTAGCTTTCATATTATTACAATATTTTTATTGTTAGTTTGTTATATTTTTAT
>FUFK010069263.1_pt1 | contig 17470 bp, 22 predicted proteins | sample 1021851 | NCBI WGS metagenome assembly FUFK01 (sample SAMEA51879418, study PRJEB19060) | metagenome | reverse complement strand
CGAGACAGGTCAGACGCCATCGACTCAATGTCACGGCCTACTTGAAATCCCTTCTTTATCGCTCCAAATGCGGCGGATGCGGTAGCCATCGCGCTAATCGGGTCCATCAATATACCTTTACGTTACCTTCCGTTATAAATTTTGGCACACAGTATGCCGTCAGGAGATTGCCTTGCTTGTGTAGGGTCTGTGCGTACCAGACACATTCGTTGAGGTCTTTGAAGTGCATGTCGTTGCTGACTAGCTTTTTGTCATCTCCTATTCCCACAAAGACAAACAGGAGAAAGACGTGGGTCATCGTTTTGTTTTTTTCTTTTGTTGTTCTATAAATTTTCGATATACAGCGGCAGCGGCATTCTTTCCTGCTGCCTTTGCTCGTTGCTCCATAGCTATGGCAGCTTGTGTCTTGTGAGCGTGGGATCGTCCAGACGCACGTATCTTGCTTACAGATCTACGTGCTTCAGCGGCACTAACAAACTTTAAACCGTGTATAGTCCCTTTGGGATTTTCATCGGTGTACAGATCACTGTGCTTTTTAGATTTTGCGGGTTGCCCCTTCTTGCGGGGTATGCGTCGAGTTGTCATTTAAACTCCAACAGGAGCATCGGATTTTTTACGAAGTGAGCGTCTTGCATCTTTTGCTGTGTACAAAGGATTATCTTGAAATTTAGTAATTCTACCCACAGCACTATCTGCTCTATTTTGCATTTTTTGTTTTTGTATTATGTCATTCATTACATCTACGCCATCATCTGCAACTTCAGCACTAGGTGCTGCTTTTCTTGGAGGAAGCGTTTTACCTCTGCGATTGTATTCTTTTTTTTCCAGTTGTATAGGCATTTACAACTCCCCTGTTTTCATAGCTTCTGCCAACTTAGTGGCCCGTGATTTTACCTGACGTGCCCAACGCGAGTCGAGCATCTCGACTGATGCGGTGTCGAAGTCCCCTGCCTCTACTGCTGCCCACATCTTTTTGAACTTGCACAGACGTGGCACACCCATGTTAAACGCCATGTCCATCAGAATAAGTTGTCGTGCAGCATCCAGTTTGTATACACACGGATGCGCTTTACACAGTTCCTTCTCCACGATCTTTATGTCGTTTGTAGCTAGGTACTTGGCGTCTGCCTCGTTTATGCCGTTTGTGTACACGATAGCCATGTTGGGTATGTCCATGTACTCNAGTTCTTCTGGTGTGATGCCACGATCTTGGAGGTTACGACCTATGCCGATAGTGTCTATGCCCAAGCTGTCTTCGTACACAGTGAGNACCATNCCCTCATGTTCAATCAGTTTGTACAGNAATGTNTTTCTNTCGTACTTCATTTCTTTATCGTATGCGTGTGCATTCATCGGGCTTTTCTCCCACGGGTGACTCCCCGTGTTTTCCATCTTAAACATAGACATCTATACTTCTTTTGCTCCTACTACAGTGCATTTGTAAGTTACTGATTTCCAATCGCCGTCTATAGGNAGTTCTTCGTGGAGGGTTTGCATCTCAATACACATAGGCTTNTCTTCGAACCACTGTATTGTTTGTGTAGCACAAGTTTCTAGGGAACAAACTGTCAACATAAGTGACCAAATTACTTCCATAGCTTAGTGCTTCTCATGTCCTAGCCACACCGCAAATGCACCTGTCATGGCCCCCGTGACTACACTCACTAGACCTGCTTGTGCGTTTGTCGGATCTGGCAGGAGCATGAACCACTCCACTACCCGCCAAGCGGATATTGACATCATAATCATCATCAAGCGGGGTAGTATCTTCCACTTGAGGAATCTTTCCATCGTTACTTCTGCCATGTTTACTTCTTTCCAAAGAACTTCGTCGCACTTCTAACTCCAAAGCTTGCAGCAACAATAACGCCCAAGCTGTACTGGTACCATTGAGGCATTTGCTCCAGTTGCTGAAATCCATGTGATACGACATCTTCCATCCCCGGAATGAATGCTAGTATGAGGGGCACGGAAAACAAAATTACTAGCCATTCGTCTTTCCACGAGTTTTGACTGCCCTTGACTGCAGCTAAATCCCAGTCAATCTCACCCGTCGCCTTTTTTTCCATAATAGTCGCTTCAGCCTTTGCCGTTGCGACTTTCGCCAAAGTCTTAGCTTTCTTTGTCTCAACCGTTCCTTCAAGCCACGTACCTGCTAGTTGTGTGATTGGTCCGATAAGTAGGTTTAGCATTTCCACCTCTTTCGTGCTTGACGCAGACGGCTATTCGGATTTTTTGCAGCTTTGGGAAACTTCTTCATCTGTCCTGCAGATCTAGCACAAAAAGATTTACGTCGCTTCGCTGCTTTACTTCCGGGCTTCACCTTACCAGTCACAGCAGTCTGTAGTTTACTGCCGGGGTTTTTGCGTCGGTATGCAGCTACCCCAGCCTTTGTCATGCCAGCCCCCGCTTTCGTAGGCCGAAAGTTCTTTTTGTTACGGGCTGGCATATTGTCAGGCTTTCTTTTTGCCACCAGACTTCCTCCTTCTGCCAGACGCAGTCACGGACCACTTAACCTTGCCGGGTCCGGTCTTCTTCGCTGCTTCTTTTTTGCTGATACGCCCTGCAACTTTGGCTGGTCTACAAGCAGGATACGGACGCTTCTTTTTTTCAGCACCAGAACGTCCGCACTTCTTGCCAGTCTTTACATCCCGCCAATCTTCCTTAAACCATTTTGTCAGGCCGCCCTTTGGTTTAGCCATCAGGCGTACGTCCCACCGCGTTTCTTGTATGTACGAACAAGCCAAGCATTTGCATATGCTGATGGGTAGACATCAAACTTACGCTTGGCTTCCGCTTTTACACGAGCGTACAACGCTTTGTTTTTAGGTGTTGCGCTGCCTGATTTTTTCTTTTTAGATTTAATAGGTTTGAATGGTTTTTTCTTTGCCATCTCACTTTTTCCTTGCAGTCTGTGCAGCACGACGGAAGTTGGCTTTGCTAGGCGCACCCCTACTTCCGGGTGTACGCATCTTCTCTCCGCTACCTGCTTTGATACGACGCTTTTTGGCTGCTATGTTGGCGTATAGTCCACGACGTGCCATTAGCGTTTAGCCTTTCCGCCGCGCTTCATACCTTTAGACTTCATGGCTTTTCCACCATTTTTCATCATTCGTCTAGGACCACCACGCATACCGCCTTTTGCCATTTTTTTAGCACCGCCACGCTTGCCGCCTTTAGCCATGCCTTTAGACTTCATAGTCTTACCGCCACGCTTCATGCCTTTAGCTTTCTTTTTAGCTTTACCACCATTAGCCATTTGTTCTCGTGGAGGTCTTTTTGGTGTTTTCTTTTTTGAAGCAGCTTCAGCCTTTACATAATCAGGTGAAACCATTCCACGAGTCATATTAAAGATACGTGAAATCATTTGTTCTGCTGTCATCTTACTTGCCATCTTGTGTCTCCGCATAGAGGTTGTTGAATACCCGCGCTGTATCTTCTACGTAGTTCGGGTCTTGTTTAGAATGATGGACCCACTGACTAGGAGCAAAGTCCGGTGGGCCNTCGCCCGTTACAAACCAAGCAGGGTTGGTNACCCTNACTCTGTTGTTAGGAAGTGCAACTATGTTGCCNGTCCATTCGCCAGCATCCATNAGTTCTAAGACGTGGCTTTGTTTGTGTTGTGCAGGATCATCTGCNACTTCGCTGTCTGTGTAGTCTACAGTGAAGTAATACTTGGCNGGNAAGAAGTCNCCNTCTATCTTAGCNAACCACGGNCAGGGTGTAGCCCTGTTTAGTACGAACACCGAATGATGGTGTGACTGGCAATCCCACGGNTGGGCNAAGTGTGTGGGCATAGGTGTGGGCCACTCATCGAAGGGNGTGTCACCNACCAGTGCAGTCAGGGGCATNCGTGCCCACATAGCACCNCCGTGTACNTTGTCTTCTTCGTCTTCACATCCTGTNAACAACACTTGAAAAGACATGGTACGCATAGGTAGAGTAGTGACTGCGATAACCATAGCGTGTAGAAACTCACCGTGATATCTGTCGTGATTTGTTGTATACTCTCTGCGAACCCACGCTTTAAAATACGGAATATTACTTGTGATGTAGTTCATGCTATCTACCCCAATGCTTTGCCAAGTAGTTTTGAACGAGGGTAGATTTTAAGGCCATGTCTTCTTTGTTGTCTTTTATAAATGCAGCATTTACTTCGTATAGATTTTTAAGGATGTAACTTTGTTCGTACGATACGTTACTCGACATCCATCCTATNATTGCTTTTCGTGTTCCNTTTGTTATAGGCTTTACACCGTGTGCGTACATTATNGGGAATACAAGTAACTGTCCCTTGCCTACAGTGTAGCTTATCTCGCCAATCTCATTCTCTAGTACAAACTCTCCACCTTCGTAGTCGTCTGTAAGTCCTAGTGAAAATCCGTAGTCGAAGTATACGTTGTTACCTTTAGGCGCAGCACGAAAAGTATCTATGTGCTTGTGATAGTATCCGCCTTCTTTGTACTCGTTATAAAAATTAACCGATACTTTGTTTGGACAGATAACAGACTCTAGGTATGGATTGTTGTATAATCGTGTAGAAACAAGTTGCCGTATTTCTGGTAACATGTCAGGACATTCTTTATTGTCCTTTAGTTTTTCTCCATCCGATCTAGGCTGTGTCTTTGCCCCGTCTTCGTTTTTACCCCAGTTGTCGAGGCAGTAGTCTACTTCTTTTTCGTGTAGAAGTTGTAGTAGCATGGTGTATCTCCCGGCTGGTTTAGCCGAACCTACTACGTAACTACAGAGTTGTCAAGGAGGCAAGTTGCCCTGCCCCCTTGAGTATTGTTATGTTCCGGTAGAAACCGTAGCAGATTCTACAGGGTTCTTGGAAATATCCGCAAGAACTACGTGAATACGGAAACGTGCAGCAGATTCACCAGTAGAGCCACCATCTAGGATGAGAGCGTCAATAGTGTCTGCAGAAGTTAGGATACGGGCGTTAGAGCCAGACGCACCTACTGCAGCCTCTAGGAACGGAGTGAAGCCAGCAGCGAGAGCAGAACCGTCAACAAAACAGTCTACATCACCACCAGTGAAACCTACGTCTAGAGTGATCTGCCCGTTACCACGAGCTTCCAAAACTTCCAAAGCACCTGCAACAATCATGGTATCTGCAGGAACGTCGATCAGTTGAACGACATCACCGCCTGTACCGCCATCTGCAGTATCATGCACTTGTGAAGTTACCACGTAGGGACGTGCGACGTTTGCTGGATGTCCAGTAGTTCCGCCGTTAGGGGTACGATCAATAGTAGCCATTTACCTAGCCCTCCCTTACGCGAAGTCGATGACGCCGCGAACGACAGCTTCTGGGCGCAATACTTTGCGACCAAAAACGTGCAGACCACGAATAACGTCAGAGAACGACTCAGTTGAACGAACCACTTCGGTCTTAGCGATATGCGAAGCAGTGGAGGTGGACGACATATGACCAGCAAGAATTACATTCTCAGAGGCGTCAGTTGCCACACCAGACAGAGTTACCTGATCGGTACCTGCTGTTGAGTTAAGCGCAGTAGACTTGTAACAGCGGAAACCAGCGAGGGTACCCGGCAGAGCAAGACCATTACGCAGTGGAGAAGTATCATCACCAGTTACCTGCACTTCAGCAATTTTATTGCCAGCTTGGAACATCTTCTCGTAGAAGATTGGTGGTGGTGCTACAAACCAACGATTCTCTTCTGGCACAGACTGGTCATCCAGAGTACGTGCCATCAGCANCATCAGGTTGATGCCAGCATCGTCAGTTTCTACGTTGACAGGAGCGGATGCAGTACCCAGCGCACTGTTCGTAGTGGTAAGACCACCTGACAGTGACGCATCATCTGCACCAGCNATACCTGCGCCATCNGAGATAGCTTGCAGGACGTTTGCATCGTACTTACGCTTCAACGCAAATGCACCTGATGAGGTAGCAAGAGCTTCGAAGTTTACGTGCGAATGCCGCTCTTCGATATCGTCGATCTTAAACGCGAAAGCGTTTGCATTATCGACAACCATCGTGATTTGATCGTCAGCCAAGTCTTGTGCGTTTACGACGGAACCCCGTGTATACGAACTGACTGTGACCACTGGTTCTTTAATTATGCGAACCGTATCGCCAAAGTTTTCAATCTCACCCGCGTAGTCGGTGTTAGTAATATCTTCTACAACCGAAGCACGACGGAAGAACTTGAGGACTTTTTGGCTAAAAATCTCCGGTGCAAAATTACCGGAGGGCAGGTTACCATAACCTGCAGCAGTACCAAATGCCATTGGTTCTTTCCTCTTCTTCTATGAGGTTAGTTGTTNGGNTCGATCCGTCCCTCTTGACGTGCAGAGTCTANTTCGCNTTCNAGCTTTTCNAACTCCCACGGCTTGAGACTACGGATTTCAGAAGCTTTCCAAATTTTGCCTTCTACTTTTGTAGTAGCCACTTCCCTAGCAGGAGTTTTTGTGACTGCTTCAGCAGCAGAAGCCTTTCTGGTCTTCTTCTTAGTGTTTAAGCCCACATCGGCTTTGTAGAGGTCTATGACCCGTGCCGCCCACTTAGCATCCGTATTGTTTTTGTAGATGCCATCAGCAATCGATTCAGGCTGTTCTTCAAGCCAAGAAAGAAACTTTTCATCCACTTTGATTTCGTCAAAATCGGGGTGGTGAGAAACAAGCTGCTGATACGCATTCTTTTTCTCTAAGTCTTTTTCTCTCTCTTTGATCGTTCCCAGTTCCTCGCGGAGTTGGGATACCTGTGATTCTGTTTGCAGCGAAGAAACGGTTTGTACGACATCAAACACTTCCGGGTACTGGGCTTTAAATTGTTCCAGTTCTTCCATCGTCTTTGGCATTACTACGTTGTTTGGCATCTCTACCTCCCGCCGTTCTAGCGATTGCCTAAGTTCGTTGATTTCACCTTTAAACTCGTTTACCTTAGTATCGTAGTGGCGTTTAAGGTCGTCGTATCGTTTCTTGTAATCGTGTTCAGGCTCTTGTTTCTGTTCTACGAAGCTATCTGCTTGTTGCGGAGTGGCCTCACTGGTGTCCGCTTCTTGCGCTTCTACAGTCTCTTCCGCTTCGTTGTCTTCATCGTCATCTTTGTAGACATCTTCGCGGTGCTTTCCACGATATAACGAATCATTGTTGATTGTTCCGAATGAGTCGTTTGGTTTGTTGGCACGGTGGCCTCTTGGTTTTGCCATTTTGTTACCTCTTGTTAGCGGGGCTACTTTGGCTTGTAGGTAGCCGCTTCGGTTGTGTCGGGGCCGTTGTTAGCGGGTAGCCGACGAATTCTGTGATCTTTGCAAGGTTTCCTCAAATCGTTCTTTACGTGCTGCCGCACGTAACTCCTCATTTACAGGAACTTCTCTGTATACCCTTTTTAAATTGGGGTATTTTTTAAAAAAGGCAGCTTTAACAACTGGGCTAGCAAAAGCTGTAATGTAGTCCGCAAAATTTTCTTCGTAACTAGCCCTAGTGTATTTAAGTTTTCTCCCCGCTTTAGTTTTTTCAGCTTGTCTTTGGGCTAATCCTCCAAATACAGTTTGGAACGCAATTTGTTTAGCCCGCATTTCTTCCAAGTATTCTCCCTCTAAATCAAAAGTTTCTTGTGGATCGAAATCTTCTCCCATAACAGGAGTTCTAAATAAATCCCCCGTAAGTTTATTAAAATCTTTAAAGAGACTATACTCTGGTGCAGGGTACGGATTTTTTCTTGTCTTTGGATTTCCGGGTTCATAGACATCCATGTGAGCAACTTCTTCCGCCATGACAAGCAAGTTAGCAAGTGTTGGAGTTTTAGGGACGTTTAAAATTTTATTTTCTGGGTCGTAATAAAAGTTTCCGGTTATTGCTGCTCTGTCATATCGTTCTGCCATTGCATCTGCGTATTCTTTTTGCGCTGAATCAGATTTAAAATATTCAGATATGACTGTTATGGGATCATCTTTATTTTCAAAATTACGTGCGGCTACTTCGTCCATAAGAACATCCATCTTTCGACGAACTTCGTCTATTATAATTTTGTCTTCATATTCGTCTACCTCACCGCCATTAGCTAACTTTTTTCTAGTGAGAAATCCACCTCCTGCTAAATTTCTTTCGGGTTTAGGTTTAGGTAGTATTAATTTATCTATCTTATTGCCTTTACCAAAGGCTAAATCTTTTGCGTTTTCAAGGTACCACATTTGAGCTTTTTCTGCTCGTGTTCTAGATGGAGAATTTTCATTTGGGATTAAATCATGCACACCTTTTTCAAAAGCTTTGTAAACATTGCCGTGTTTTTTAATTTCATCCATAAACTTTTGACGAAGAAATTTACCGTCTACTGTAGCAAAGGCACCGTGATAAAATTCGGAAAATACAGCAGCCCTTGCTGCATCATCTTTTGGCATTTTAAACTTTTTCTTTTTCATAACTCGCACAAAGTCTTCGTACTTTCTACGTTGCACAGTTATGTTCATATCCTCTAAACTTTGTGCTTGAATTGGATCACTGGAATCAAAACTAAGAGGATCACGTTCTAATGCTTCTTTAGCTGCCTGTCCTATTCTTGGAACAAATTCGCCCTCTTCATTGAAGCTGCCCACGTAAGGGGTTAACTTGGATATGATATCAGTGTTTAATCCCATTCGCTCAAGATCTGTAACACTATGCTGTCCTACATCAAAACCTCGACCTATGGTAACTCCACTATTATTTGTAGGAATGTATCCAACAAATTTATTATCCTCTAAAATTTGTAACAATTCTTGTGTTTTTTCTTCAAAGGGAGTTAGTTCAGGAAGAGGGGCGGATGGTGAAGATGATGGGGATGGTTGGGATACAAAACCTTTAGATTTTTCTTTAGGAGGTCTAAGTGTTTCTACTTCTTCTTCTCCCATACCCAAAAACCCTTTTGCTTTATCAATAAGTCCTCCTAGAAACATACCCGGCTGTGCTGCAGCCCGTACCTCCGAATCTTTAATTCTTTCGTTTGTTTCTTTTTTACCGCGATTGTTAATTTTTTCTAAACGATCATAGCCAATAATCTTGGCAAGGAACGGAGGAACAATAACCTCACCCCTTGATACTGCCACCTCTAGTTTTTCTTTGGATGGTGGTTGTATACCTTTCTTTTCAGCTTTTTTGTACGCTGTGTTGAGCATCTCCATAATGTCTTCTTCGCCAGCGTATTCTACGGCTGCAGCGTTGATCACAAACGTGCCCTCTGGGACGCTCATGGGCTTGTCGTCAGCCACTGTAGCAGCTTCAGATACCTGTGATGGCGGACGCTCCACAAAACCTGCTGGTGCGGCTGCTACGCCGCCTTCCTGTAGGCCGACGCGACCACCGGACTTGAATGGTGTGCCAGCAATGTCTCCTCCTGTTGGAGATTCCCCTTTGCCGCCGCCGGATTTATTATGATCCCCGCCGGGTTCATCACCGGGATCTCTACCGGGTCTTTCTGCAGGAGGTAATTGATAGTCAGGAACTTTAGTCAAATCAGTTATGTCCACACCAGACCCCATGTCATCTGTGCCACCGTCTAACACAGTAACGGGTTTTTGATCCCCCTGATCTGGCCCCGATTGCGGAGTAGAGTCTAGGTCCGCTTGCTTGTTGGCATCAGCTAATCGTTGTAAAGCGTCAGAAAGGAATGTTTTATCTCTATGCTGTACTCTTACTGTTCCAAATAATCCTGTTTTCTCTTGTGCTTCTGCAAGAGCAGAATTGAATTGTTGTTGTGTAACACCATACTTGTTTTGGGCTGCGGTAAAAGCAGCAGCGTATTCTTTATTTTTAAGTCCTGCCGCACCAGTCAACTTTGCTCCCATCCCAGTCACAGAGTTAATAAAATACCCTGTTTCTGATATGTTGCCCCCAACCATTCTAGCTTGTTCAGCGTCTAGCAAGCCCTTCATTCCGGTTGTTTTAAATCCACTAGGAGAACTAGGATCTTTTTCATCTTTTAATGTTCCAGCTACAAATCCTAACGAAGTTGCTTCCAAATTTCGCACTTGTTCGTTTGAAAGATTGCCAAGATTACCTGTGTAAATAAAACTTCCGGGCTTGCGACTTACTAGCATGTTATTAATTGTCATAAGGGCACCGGAGTTTCCTCCCGCTTTTCTGTTAGCTTGCACTGCCGCTGCGTTTTTTGCGTGAAAAGACATAGCAACATCAAAAGCTACTCCCCCCAATCCAGCGGGTCGAAACGAAGAGTCCTTTCCAAATGGCACTGAAACTTGTTTTCCAGCAAATGTACCCGCAGCAGTGCCCAAGACGGGTCCAAGAAGAGCATTCGCAGGAGCTATTGCAGCCTCTGCAGAAGCATCCATATTCAAGCCTATCTTTTTTGATTTTAAAGCTTTGGTTACAAAATTGTCCGTTTTATCTGTGAATGCTTTGGTTGAGTAATCAGTGTACTTTATACTATCAAGTCCAAACATGCTGACATCATACGTGGGCATTGTTCCCACCCCAAGAACTTGTGTTGTTGCTCTGGGATCTCGTTGGCTGTCTACACTTACAGGAGCGTAGGCTGGATTAAGAATATCAGGTGCTGAATCTTCTTCTGTTGTGTCTTCTTCAATAACATCAACATCTATGCCTGTTCCTAAACTTCCCGCGTAGTAATCCACAGGACCGGATCTGTATTGATCTGGCGTGTATGTTTTTTGTTGTGTAAAAAATGAATCAGCCATTATTTTTGACTACTGCCTCGTAGTTATCCTTCAGGTGAAGGAGGGTTTCCAGTAAAGCCAGCTTCCCCTGCAACTGGCGCAGTTCCGACTCCGATTGTGCCGTTACCACGGCCCGAATCGTCAGGTCTTTGAGGTCCGCTAGGTACTCCCGGAGCGGCTCCCATTCCTTGCTGTTGAGCATCGGGGCCAGCTTGCGGGCTTGGTCCTTGTTGAGCATTTGCCATCATTCCTTGTAGCATTTGTGCGTACATTTGTGCTTCGTTAACATCATTAACTAAACTGTCAGGATCTATGTCCTGCGAGATAGCCAATTCACGCATCAAGTTAGGTATTTTTACAAACGGAGCAAGCATGGGGTTAGCCACAGTTTGTAACAATGAAGTGAGTCGTTGTGTGCGTACTTCTTTTTGCATGACAGCAGCTACGCCACGGGGTTTAATCTCTAAGTCCCCTGCTATCTCTTCCATGTTCTCACTGAACTGCATGTTCCACTGAAAGAATGCTTCACCGATAGGACGGAGCAGGTAGTCGTCGATGTTTTTAATTACGGTTTTCATCGACAGTCCTGCAGATCCCATCAACATAGACAGTCCTGCTGCTGTGCGTCCGGTGCCAGTCACGCCTGTCTGTCCGTGCATGATCGACGGTATGCCTGTTTCTTCGTCAGCTAGTTGCCGCGATATCTGATACATTTGTATGTTTTCAGGTGCGGTGTTCGGAAACTTGAGGCCGTTAACCGCTGTGCCTGTTACGCCAGACTGCCGACGGAATATCTTGCCGGGAAAGATGTCCATGTTCTGTCCGGGTACGAGACTAGCTTCATCCACATCAAAGACAAGGTTACCAGCCAAAGCTAGGTTGTCGATTGCCATACGAACGTGTCCGTTCATTAGCATCTGTGCGTCTTCCATGTTTTCTGCTACACCAACACCCCAAATCTGATACGGATTGATTTCGAATGGAAACGACTGAAATGGTATACGTGCAGGAGTAAATGGATTGACTACGCATCGTATCACCCGTGTGCCGCACACCCAGACGTTGACCTGCATCTGGTCAAACTCTGACATGTCCTCTGCACCCTCAAGGCCAGTCTCTTTAGCAAACTCAGAATCGAGAACGCCCCAATACTCTAGGACTTCATACCTGTTTTCTTGTACGTGAGGCTCCGTTTCGTCTTCACGAATTGTGTCCTCGTAGTATTTATCTTCGTAATTCGGACCTTTGGCTAAACACTCTTCGATAGCGTCTGCATAGAAGTGTGGGCGCATTATCAAGCCACGAAGTTGTTGCCTGTTCATACGGTGTCGTTGAATTACGTACTCGCAGTCTTCTACAGATGTGGCTGCGGGGTCAGGATGAAAATCCCAAATAGATACATACTCTATACGAGGCACAGTGCGTTCATACGGAGTGTACTCACGCTCACCATCTTCATTCCGCGTCCACTTGTGAATACGTTTGTAGAAGTTGAACGGGCCTTTGATTACTCCAGTGCCGTACAATGATGATTCGAATACAGCTTTTCTAAATTCACTTACTGCGTTACTGTCGAGAAGCTGGTCGTGTATACACTTCTCCATCATACGAGCTTGCTCTTTAGCAGGTTCGAACTGTGGCTCACCGACTTTAGAAGGTCCGGGAACAAGCATGTCGCCAAACTCTTTGCCGTAAGATCCTAAGACGTGTGGTCCTTGTGCTGCCATAGCACCCGGTTCAAGAGTTCTTCCGTCACCCGGAAAACCGTACGGGTCTTCTAAAGGTTTTACTTCGTCTACCGGAGTACGCATGTGAGCAAATTCTTCTATGCCCTCTGGCATAGGAGTAGGCTCAACGACGATAGGAAACTTCTTGTTTGCAAACAGGATGTCTATGATCTGCCCATACGCAGCCAAGACTTTTGTCTTTGTTATTTTGATAAAGACTTTGGATCTTTCGCTGTCACGGTATTGTGTAGTAGAATCGTATATGCCACGAAAGTTTTTATAGGCTTGAAGCCACCGCTGTTCGTTAGCAAATCTACCGTTCTCCGCGTCGTCGAACTTTGCCCGTATGTGGCCCGATAGACCGGGCATCTGCTCATCAGGATTTACGACGGGGATAGCAACATCCTCATCTGGCTCTAAGAAGTTATCAGCCATCTACTTTTCCCTATTAGCTAAAGTAGTTTCTATCTTCAGCCATAGTATTGAATGAAGCTTCTACAGTAGGCTTAGTTTGCTTTTTGGGCATGTCTTCTGTCAGGACATCAGTTTTAGCACGAGTGTCAAACTCTAGACCCTCACGATAAAGCTTTGATGCGCCTTCATCTGTATCTACAGCAACTTTGTCAGCATTCATAATGTATGCCTCGCCGTAATTGTAGTTACCTGTTGTGGTATTCGCCATTGGATTACTCCCTTTTTTCTATGAATCCACCGGAGGCTTTGAACTGTCCTCCTGTTATTTTGGAAAGAATACCCCTCTCCAAATTCTTATCTGTCAATATCCTTCCCGTTTCTTTTTGGAATGGTTCTTCTGCAGCTTCAACAAATGCGCTAACTGCAGGTCTGGTTATTCCTCCGACCAATCCCATAGGTGTGCTAAGTTCTTCAAGTGCCGCTTGCGTGGTAGCCTCTTCTGGGGATGCACCCAATTCTTCTAGCTCTTCTTTAGTCTGCTGAAAACCAACCACAGGAAGCACTGGTGACGCTGCTTTAAGTGCAACAGCACCCGCCTCAGTAGCAAACTCTGCAACAGTCGCTGCTGTAGTAGCCAGTCCTGTTCCTAATCTAATTCCAAACTTACTAAGTTTTGATTTTAAATTATCGCTAGGTTCTTCAGATAAACTATTTTGAACCCTCTTGTTTACATCAGTATCTTCGTCAGCTACAGTTTCGCCTCGTTCTATGGCAATTTTCTTTTTTGCCTCTTCTCTTAGTCTTTTTATTTCATCTTCGGCACGTACTTTCTTTTCAATCGCTTCAGGATCAACTATGGGGGCTTGTTGCGCCCTTTGTATCCTAAAATCTTCTCGTTGTGCCTCAATTTGTTCTGTCGCAAATTTGTCTGCAGCCGTTCTTTTATTTGCTGCTGCATCTATGGCTGCTTTTTCTGATTTTCTAAGCTTCCTAGCGGGAGGATTGGTTACATTAGGGTTGCCCGTTATTACTTCGGGAACTGTAAAGGCTACTTTTGGAGCCATTTCTACGCCGTCTAAAACTTGCGGCATCATGTCTGGAATGTTAGCACGTCTAACTATGAACAATTCGTTCACTGTAGAGAACCCGCCATTCTTAGCATCTTTACGTATAAGAGTGTTTGTTATCCCACCTATATTTTCATCAGGTATGGGGCCAGTGTAATTTTCATCAAAAACATCACCAGCGTCGTTAACTGCTGCTCCAGCGTGACCCATCCATGCCTTTGCCACTGCTTTAGGAAACTTAAATTCTTGGACAAGCTGTCTAGCTAAAATCTTACGTATTGACTTTCTGTTACCCTGTGCAGATGCAGGTAACACGGCAGAGTGCCGTTCTTCCAGTAAGGGCTTTATTCTTTCATTCCAAATTTTATCGGTGGCACTTTTAGTTGTGTTAAACAGATCTGCTTTTGATGGATCAGCCCCTTCAGGTAAGTTAGCTTTTGCTTGATCAACTTTTGCTTTTAAAAAGTAAGCAAACTCTCCTTCGTAACTTACAGCAGGACGTAATTTTGTTTTTGTTTTTTTCTCTGGTATGTTGGCTATTAAGTTTCCTTCTGCATCCTCACCAAAAGTAATATCTGCTATCTTTAAGCCGTCTTTTCCAATGTTTGTTTCTACACGTTGTCCTGTATACTTTTCATAGATAAGATAGTCACGGGCCTCTTGATTTATTGGTACAAGTTTTGTTCGCCCCCGGTTGTCGGTTACTTCATATGAATCTACATTCAATGCCTCATCATATATGGCATCCAACTCTGCAGAAAATAACAGACCTCTCATGGGATCTTTGGTGCGATCTTGAACGCCAACTAGTTCAAATGTTTTTCTTGCATAACCATCCGCCCCTGCAAGAAGCGTTAATGGTTCATTTCTTTTTGCACCTTTAAGTACACCATCAAGTCTTTTTTCAAAGAATCCCCACTCTTTCCACCTATTTTTCTGTGATTTACTTTCGATGGGGTCTAAGGCGTTGTTAAACTCTCTAGATTCATATATATCAAAATAGGGCTGATCTACATCAATCCCTTCTTCTTTTAAAATTCCTATTAGGTTTACAGTCCTATTATAGTTTGTTCTTCCCTGTTCAGTTTTTTGATTTATGTTTTTTGCTACACGGGATATCGCCTCACGTACAGTGAGTTCCCCACTGACAGCTTTTTGATTAAAAACATCATCAGCTATGTCTACGAATTCGTCAGCAAACTGGGGGCCAGCTTTTCTTTTAGGTAGTTCTGCCATAAATTAGTATCCGAATACTTCGTCTTGAACTTGGTGAACTTGATTCTTTATTGCATTTAACTGCTGATGTATAGAAGCGTAGCCGCTCATTCGTGTCATCATTCCGTATCGCAGAGCATCATATGCGTGATCTTCTGCCTTTGTATCCACGTCTTCGCTGTTTGTTTTAGATAGGGGGATGCCAGCAATCTGTTTGACTATGTTGCTGCACGTAGAAAAGAAACGTATTCGTGGTTCGTTTGTGTACGGATTGTCAGCCAGACGACGATGTATTTCCATTTTGCCCTGAATGCGGTTGCGGTCTGCGGGCGTCCAACGAACACCCGCTCTCATCATTACCTCTGCGATTGAAGGCCCAAAACCTGTCTTGTTCCAGCAAGACGAGTCAAGGACCGTGTAGTGTGGTAATGGATCTAGTTGTTCCGCTTCTAGTATTCTATCAGCTAGTTGTTCTGCTGTCAAGTGTTTTTCGTATAATTCTCTGTAAATCCAAATATTGTCGTCCCAGTCGATTGCACCCCAAAGAACACAGGATGGTGCAGCGTACCCGTAGTCAGCCATTCGTATACGAGGCCAGTTGGTTGGTAGTTCAAACGACTCAACAACGTGTCTGCTACGAGAAAATTCTGGGAAGGCTGCTCCCTCCGCAACGTCCCAATCACCTTCAAGAAGTCGTCTTCGTTCGACATCTGGAAGCGATCTAAGCATGGCTTCATACTGGCCGTCTGCCATGAGATGAGGATTATCAGTCAGCCGTGCTGGCACAAACTTTCTAAAGAATAACGGCTGACCTTCTTTTTCATGGCCGGGGGGCCACACAAACTGCTTCTTTGTTTCTATATCGAACGCAGGAAAAGGCTTATTTTCTGGAGTTCCTTCGATGTAGGTTTTCTTGACCCACCAACCACCCACTCCTCCGGGGTTGGCAGTGCAGCGCATGTACAGGTGTTGCTGGAGTTCAGGGTCAGTAGAACGAAGACGAGAACGCAAGTAATCCCAAACATAAGGCGTGGGGTATTGCGTAATCTCATCGATGCCTATCCAGTTGAATGCTTGTCCTTGAAAGCGGGTTACGTCTTTGTCTTTGTCTAAGTAGGTGAACCAGATTGTTGCACCGGAGGGAAAGTGCCACGTTGACTTTGACTCCCGAAACCTTGCACCGGGAAATGCTTTAGGGTACAGTTGTCGTGACTTATCTATTAGTTCTGTTAGTTCGTCCAGAGTGCGACGAAGCAGTAAACCGCGATGGTTGCTATTGTGACAATAGCGTAGCGGGTCCGCAAGAAGCGCGAAACTTTTTCCGCCCCCGGCTGCACCACCGTATAATACGTCGCGTTCACCAGCAGAAAGAAATTCCTCTTGAGGCCCAGCGTTGGGCTGGAATACAACTTCACTGTCCTTGACCAACTCTGAAACGGCTTCAGGAAGTATAGCAAGGTCACCTTGATCAACAACTTTAGTTTCGTTACCAACAAGTGCTTTCTCCACCTTTGTTATCTTTGCTTCAAGATTGCGGGCGTATCGGCGTTTGTCTTCTGCGGCTTTGGTTGTTTTGGCTGCGCGGCGTTTGGCCCCATTCAGTTTCTTTTGGGCAGCACGACGGGCACGTTCCTTTACAGACAGATTGTACGAGGCTTTGGGTGCGTTAGGGTCTTTCTTGGGGCGTCCTGCCACTAGGACTTCTCCATGCTTCCCTGTGCGGGACGACCATGAGAAACTTTTCCGCCTTTAGCCATAGATTTTTCTCTTCCCTCTATGGAGCGTATCATCTTTTCCGTATCAAACAAGTTTTCAACCATCTGACTGCGGTCTTTACCCTTGAGAGTGCCTGACTTCAACATGTCAGTTATTTCTTGACGATCTCTGTACAACGAGTTGAGAAAAGAGCCGTCCAGCATCACTAAAGCATCACCTTTCATCGATTACTACCTCTTTCTTTGGGGGCAACAGGACTACACCGTGAACCGCTGCTACATTGTGGTTGATTGTTTCCGCTTGTTTGACTCCTACACGGTTCAGAAGGCTTTCTGCAGCTTTGAGACGTAGATCATCACCTCGTTCGGGGGCGGGGTTGTCTATTGTCGCTACAAGTCTATTTGCTGCTTTAAATGCGTTCATAGATAGCACGTCTTTTGTGCGTTCTACTATCTCATCGGCTAGTGTTTTGCGTAACCACGACGCACTGCCTACCGAATATCCCGCATCTGTAGCTGCAGCGGTGATATTTCCACCATTTTCAAACAGTATGTCAAGAAAAAGGGACTGTTGAGTGGTTAGTTCCCGCTTTTTGGAGGGTTGTTGGGGCATCAAGTTCATAATTTATGTACTTTCACCATCATTGTACTCACAACGGTAGCCTTTTTGGATTAGATACGGGAAAAGTAGC
>FUFK010039608.1_pt1 | contig 17470 bp, 17 predicted proteins | sample 1021851 | NCBI WGS metagenome assembly FUFK01 (sample SAMEA51879418, study PRJEB19060) | metagenome | reverse complement strand
GTAATTAAATGGACTATTACCTCTGTATCAGTTTGAGATTTAAATTTGTGACCTTTTCCAATTAAAAATTTTTTTAAAATTGTTGAGTTTTCAATAATTCCGTTATGAACGACTGAAACATTTTGGGAGGAATGTGGATGAGCATTAANACTATTAGGAAGCCCGTGTGTTGCCCATCGAACATGACCAATACCAATAGTTCCCTCCATGCTTTGAACTAAGGAATTTTTTTCTAAATTTTCTACTCTGCCCTCAGATTTTACTTCATTTATTAATCCATTATAAAGTGTTGCCATACCAGCTGAGTCATAACCTCTGTACTCTAATTTTTTTAAAGAATTAATTATAGTTGCTGATACAGGTTTATTGCTGTTAATTCCGATTATTCCACACATAACTATTTAGACTTTCTTTTATAATTTTTAATTTCAGTCTGCAAACTTCTCGTTAATGCTAATGTTTTTTTCTTAACATTTTTTGTAATAGCTGAACCAGCTCCAATTACACTACCCTCTTCAATTGTTAATGGTGCTATTAATGATGAATTTGAACCAATAAATACATTGTCTTTTATTTTGGTTTTACTTTTTTTTACCCCATCATAATTACAAGTGATTGTTCCAGCGCCAATATTAACTGATTTACCTATCTCGCTATCACCAATATATGTTAGGTGGTTTACTTTTGAATTNTTACCTAAAGTACTTTTTTTGATTTCGACGAAATTTCCAATTTTTGAACCACTCTTTAAAACAGCGCCTGGTCTTATTCTGGCGTATGGTCCAATATCAACTTTATTTTCTATTTTACAATTTTCTAAATGTGAAAAAGATTTAATTGTAACATTGTTTCCTATTTTCACTTTTAAACCAATTACCACGTAGGGTTCAATAATCACATTCTTTCCTATTTTAGTATCTTTTGAAAAAAAAATTGTTTCAGGGCCAATCATTTTTACACCTGCCTTTAAAAATTTTTTTCGAAGATTATTTTGAACATTTTGTAAATTTAATTGTTTCATCTATGAAATTCTTTATATTAAGTATATATGTTTCTTAATTCACATAATATTTCTTAATAAAACTTTTATTTATGGGTCAAAATTTTACAATTCTTTTTGATTTAGATGGAACTTTAGTTGATACAGCACCAGATTTGATGCGTGCTCATAATTATGTGATGAAAAAATTTGGTTATCCTACTAAGTCTACTGAGGAAATAAGAAATCTTGTTGGCCAAGGTGCTGGTGCAATGCTTGGAAGGTCAATTTGGGGACAAGCTAAAAAGGAGTTTGGAAAAGTACAAGATGAAAAGACTAAAAAAGAAATGATAAAAGATTTTACAGACTTTTATGGAAAAAACATTGTAAATGAAAGTACTCTGATAAATGGTGTCAAAGATTTTTTAATATGGTCAAAAAAAAATAATATTTCTATGGCTGTTTGTACGAATAAGACTGATTACCTGGCTGTCGATCTTTTAAAAAAAATTGGGATTTATGATTTTTTTGAATACGTTGCTGGACATAATACATTCGATTATTGTAAGCCAGATCCAAGACATCTAACATCTGTAATTGAAATATTGCAAGGTGATATAAAAAAATCGTTAATGATTGGAGATAGTGAAACTGACGCAAATGCCGCAAAAAATGCAGGGATACCAGTCATTCTAATGGAAGACGGATATACTGAAAAAAAAACTGATGAAATTTACCATAATCACTTAGTAAAAGACTTCGTTGGTATAGAAAAGATAGTTTCAAAATATCTTTAATATTGATTATTTTTTTTTAACTATTAAAAACAACCTCGTTAATTAGGAGTTATTTTGATAGTCCATAAAGTTAGGGTTTACCCATCTAAAGTACATTTAGCAAAAAAAAATCAGCTTGCATGGAAAATTGCAGAAATTGCAAATGATAATTCTAAATTAGATAAAAACGCAATTGAAATGTCCATAAATAGGATAATTGATAACGCATCAGTAGCAATTGCATCACTTAACAGAAGACCGGTAGTTTCTTCTAGGGAAATGGCTCTCAAACATTCAAGAAAAAATGGCGCAACGTTATTTGGTGTTAATAGAAAATTAAAATTTGATTGTGAATGGGCAGCCTGGTCTAATGGAACAGCTGTGAGAGAATTAGATTTTCATGATACTTTTTTAGCTGCTGACTATAGTCATCCTGGAGACAATATTCCCCCTCTTATAAGCGTTGCTCAACAAAATAAAAAAAGTGGTTTAGATCTTTTAAGAGGAATTATAACAGCTTATGAGGTTCAAGTTAATTTAGTTAAAGGAATATGTTTACATAAACATAAAGTAGATCATATAGCTCACCTTGGTCCAAGTGTTGCAGCTGGGATTGGTTCAATGTTAAGATTAAAAACTGAAACTATTTATCAAGCAATCCAACAAGCATTACATACAACTATTTCTACAAGACAATCTAGAAAAGGTGAAATTTCAAGTTGGAAAGCCTATGCTCCAGCTCATGCGGGTAAACTTGCTATAGAGGCTGTTGATAGAGTTATGCGTGGTGAAGGAGCACCAAGTCCAATTTATGAAGGTGANGATAGTGTGATAGCAAGAATTCTTGATGGAAAGAAGGCGTTATATAAAGTTCCATTGCCCAAAAAAGGTGAAACAAAAAAAGCGATCCTTGAAACTTATACAAAAGAGTATTCTGCAGAATATCAATCACAAGCTTTAATTGACTTAGCAAAAAAACTTAAAAAGAAAGTTAAAAACCTCAGTCAGATCAAAAAAATAGATATTTTTACAAGCCACCACACTCATTATGTAATTGGGACAGGTGCAAATGATCCACAAAAAATGGACCCTAATGCTAGCAGAGAAACATTAGATCATTCTATAATGTATATATTTGCAGTCGCGCTTGAGGATGGTACTTGGCATCATGTAAAATCTTATACAAAAGCAAGAGCTAAAAGAAAGAGCACGATTAAAATATGGAAATCAATTAAAACTCATGAAGATAAAAAATGGACTAAAAATTATCATGATCCTGACCCTAAAAAAAAAGCATTTGGTGCTAAAGTAGTAATAACTCTTAATAGTGGTAAAAAGATTACTGAAGAACAAGGTGTAGCAGACGCACATCCTTATGGTTTGCGTCCTTTCAAAAGAAAAAATTATATTAATAAATTCTTAACTTTAACTGAAAATATTTTGGATAAAAAAGAAAGTGATAGATTTTTAAAGGTTGTACAAAATTTAAAAAAATTAAAATCAGGTCAACTAGATAAGTTAAATATTGAAGTAAAAAGGAGTAAATTAAAAAGAAATTTTAAAAAAGGTATTTTTTAATGCATTTTATAGAAAAAGAACCGGTTCAAAAAAGAAAGGACTTTGTTGATAAGTTAAAATCTGGCAAGATTTTAAGAGTTCCTGGTGCATACAACCCTTTAACTGCAAAATTAATTGAGGAAATTGGGTATGATGCAGTTTATGTTTCCGGTGGAGTCATGGCAAATGATTTAGGGTTTCCCGACATTGGATTGACAACTTTACAAGATGTAAGTACACGATCCTATCTAATTTCTAGAGTGACTAATCTTCCAACTATTGTTGATATTGATACTGGTTTTAAATCTTGTAAAGAAACAATTGAAACTTTTGAAGATTTTGGGGTTGCAGCGGTTCATTTGGAGGATCAAATTGAAAGAAAAAGATGTGGGCATCTTGATAATAAAGAGTTGATATCCACTGATGCAATGGTGAAAAAAATTAAGGAATGTGTATCAGCAAAAAAAGATAAAAATTTTAAAATCATAGCCAGATCGGATGCAAAAAGTGTTGAGGGGATAGATAAAATGATAGAAAGATGTAAGGCATACATCGACGCCGGAGCAGAAATAGTTTTTCCAGAAGCTTTACAAGATGAAAAAGAATTTGAAAAAGTTAGAAAGAAATTGTCTTGTTACTTATTAGCTAATATGACTGAATTTGGAAAATCTAAATTATTTAATTATAAAGAATTAGAAAAATTTGGCTACAATATTGTAATTTATCCAGTAACTACACAAAGACTAGCTATGAAAAATGTAGAAGATGGATTACGAGACATTTATGCAAATGGACATCAAAATAACATTTTAGATAAAATGCAAACTAGAAAAAGATTGTATGAACTTGTTGATTACGAAAAATACAATAGTTTAGATGAAAAAATTTATAATTTTAGCACTGAAGGGCACGAATAATGAGCGATGATATTAAAAAAGGTTTATTAGGGATAGTGGTTGATGAAACAGAAGTTTCTAAAGTAATGCCCGAAATTAATTCTTTAACATACAGAGGGTACGCGGCACAGGATTTGTGTGAGTATTGTAGATTTGAGGAGGTGGCTTATTTAATTTTAAATAAAGATCTACCAAATACAATACAACTTAGAAAATTTGAAAAAGAAGAAAAAAATAATAGGGACTTATCAAAAAATCTTTATTCAATAATTAATAAAATGCCAAAAAAATCTCATCCCATGGATGTTGCAAGGACTGCGGTAAGTATAATGGGACTTGAAGATAAAGAAACTACAGACTCATCTCAAGATGCAAATATGAGAAAAGCCATAAGAATTTTAGCAAAAACTCCAACAGCTTTAGCTGCCTTTTATAGAATAAGAAAAGGAAAAAAAATTATTAAACCTAAAAAAGATTTAAATATAGCGGAAAATTTCTTTTATATGTGTTTTGGTAAAGTGCCACAAAAAGAAATTGTAAAAGCTTTTGACGTCTCGTTGATTTTATATGCAGAACATAGTTTTAATGTATCTACATTTACTGCAAGAACTATCACTAGTAGTTTGTCAGATATCCATGGTGCTATAACTGGAGCAATTGCCAGTCTTAAAGGTCCTTTACATGGTGGCGCTAATGAAGAAGTTATGCATATGATGAATAAAATAAAAACACCCAAAAATGCTCTTAAATGGATAAATAATGCTCTAGATAAAAAAGAGGTGGTTATGGGCTTCGGTCATAGAGTTTATAAATCTGGAGACTCAAGAGTTCCAACTATGAGAAAGTATTTTGCAAAAGTAGCAAAAATTAAAAAAGACAAAAAGTTTGAGAAAATTTACGATATTGTTGAAAAAGTAATGATAGAAAGAAAAAACATTCATCCAAATGTTGATTACCCCACAGGGCCCACTTATCATTTAATGGGTTTTGATACAGACTTTTTTACACCAATATTTGTTGTTTCAAGAATTACAGGATGGTCAGCTCATATTATGGAACAACATGCTGCAAATAAATTAATTAGACCTCTAGCAAGCTACAAAGGAAATCAACACAGAAAAGTTGTTCAATTAAATCAAAGATAGTTATTTTTCTATTTTTGCAAATCGACCATCACATATTATCTGACAATTTAAGTTGTTATTCTTAACAAACTCATCAATTGCATTTTTTACATCTGGTAGATGACCAAAATTATAATCGTCACACATAATCGTTCCATTCGATAGGACTACATCGAGACAACATTCAAGATCATTTTTAACTGTCGAATAGGAATGACCTCCATCTAAAAATACATAATCAATTTTTGACATATCAATCTTTTTTAAAACTGATTTTGAATTACCTTTAATTAAGCTAACATTGTTTTTAAATTTTTTTAAAAGATCTTCTACTGCTTCTTTACTGTATGGATTTTGTTTTTTTATATATTTGAAATATATGTTTTTTAATGGATTCGAAAATAATGTACTTGGTATGACCTCTGATTTATTTTCATCATTTTCTTCAAATAAATCCAATCCAATATATTTAAAATCATTTTTGTGAATTGTATACAACAATTCACATACATTTCTTGCTGTGACGCCATGAAAAACACCTACTTCTAAAAAAATTTTAGGACTTTTTTCCTTAACCACATTTAAAAAAAAATCACCAACCCCTTTTTGTTTTAAGCTAGTTTTTCTAAAATATTTTTTATATTTCAAATGAATTAACTAAANGCTTCTACCCAAGTACCTTGTGTTGATGCTTTAGAATACTCTGTTGCACGACCTTCAAAAAAGTTCATATGCTCAACAGCATTTAACATNGTATCAAGCCATCCTAGAGGATTTTTTTCTACATCATAAATTGGTTCAAGACCTAATTGAACTAATCTTCTATTACCAATAAATCTNATGTAGTCTTTAACNTCTTGTGCAGTTAAGCCTTCCATCGGACCCATCTCAAAAGCTAAATCAATAAAAGAATCTTCGTGCTCTACAATTGTTCTNCANGCTTCATAAAGTTCTTTCTTTAGTTTTGGTGTCCAAATTTCTGGATTTTCTTTTATAAACTCTTTGAAAATTCTTATCATAGAATTACAATGAAGAGTTTCGTCTCTAACCGACCAAGTTACTATTTGGCCCATACCTTTCATTTTATTATGTCGAGGAAAATTTAAGAGAATTGCAAAACTTGCAAATAACTGAAGTCCTTCTGTGAAAGCACTAAATACAGCAACAGTTTTGGCNATNTCTTCTTTTGANTTAACATTAAATCCTTGCATGTAATCATATTTNTCTTTCATTTCTTTATANTTCATAAATGCAGAATATTCTGACTCTGGCATTCCAATAGTATCTAATAAATGAGAATAAGCAGCGACATGAACTGTTTCCATTGCAGCAAAAGCTGTCATCATCATTAAAACTTCAGTTGGTTTAAAAACAGTTGTGTAATGTCTTAAATAACAGTTATTAACTTCAACATCAGCTTGAGTAAAAAATCTAAAGATTTGAGTTAAAAGATTTTTTTCAGGTTGTGATAAATTTTTCTGCCAATCTCTAACATCATCACCAAGTGGTACCTCCTCAGGTAACCAATGAATTCTTTGTTGTGTTAACCAAGCGTCATAACACCAAGGGTATCTAAATGGTTTGTAAACTGGATTTTCTACTAAAAGACCCATCTTTTTAGGTTGGATAATTTCTTTTTTTTCTACTTTGATTTTCTCTGCTACTGACATGATAAACACTCCTCGTATTCTGGTTCTTCGTTAGTTTGTTGATTTTTAGATTTATATACATTGGCTGTAATATCAGTTGATTGAGCATTATTGATATTTTCAGCTCTTTGAATTGATTTTGATCTACAGTAATAAAGGCTTTTCAAACCTTTTTTCCATGCATCAAAATGAATTCTATGTAATTCTTTTTTGTGAACGTCTGCTGGTAAAAACAAATTGACTGATTGTGCTTGAGAAATAAATGGTGTCCTATCACCACTCAACTCAATAATCCATTTTTGATTTAATTCAAAAGCAGTTTTAAAAACATCTTTTTCTAAATCAGTTAAAAAATCTAGATGCGAAACTGAACCTTGATTAGTAGTTATTGTTGACCATGTTTCATCGTCATTCTTACCGTGACTTTCCAAAATCTCTTCAAGATATCTATTTCTTACATTGAAAGATCCTGACAAAGTTTTGTGAGTATAACTGTTAGCTGCAATAGGTTCTACTCCAGGTGATGCACCTCCACAGATTATTGAAATAGATGCAGTTGGTGCTATTGCGGTCTTATTTGAAAATCTCTCTTTAAAACCATATTCTGCAGCATCTGGACATGCACCTCTTTCCTCGGCCAAATCTTTTGAGGCTTGATTTACCTTTTCATGAATATTTTTAAAAATCTTTTTATTCCATGACTTTGCCATGACAGACTCGAGTGGAATTCTTTTTTTCTGCAAGAAAGAATGGAAACCCATCACTCCTAACCCAACACTTCTTTCTCTCTCAGCAGAGTATTTAGCATCTTTAAATTGCTCAGGGGCTTTGTTAATAAAATCAGATAAAACATTATCTAAAAATCTCATTACATCTCCAATCATATCTGGATCATCTTTCCACTCATCATACTTTTCTAAATTTAATGAAGACAAACAACAAACAGCTGTTCTATCTCTTCCATCTTTATCGATACCAGTAGGTAAAGTTATTTCACTGCAAAGGTTTGAAGTTTTAACTGTAAGGTTTGCAAGCTTATGATGTTGCGGTATTTGTCTATTAACAGTATCGATGTAAATAATGTAAGGTTCACCTGTTTCAATTCTCGCTGTTAATAATCTGATCCATAAATTTCTTGCGGATATAGTTTGTTGAATAGTTCCGTCAGCAGGACTCTTTAGTGCCCATTGCTCATCATTTTCTACAGCTCGCATAAATGCATCTGAAACTAAAACACCGTGGTGTAAATTTAATGCCTTTCTGTTCGGATCACCACCAGTTGGTCTTCTCATTTCCATAAACTCTTCTATTTCAGGATGGTCAATTGGAAGATAACATGCTGCAGATCCTCTTCTTAATGAACCTTGGCTGATTGCCATAGTTAATGAGTCCATCACTTTTATAAACGGAATAATCCCAGAAGTTTTTCCTACTTTACCAATCTTCTCACCTATTGATCTTAAATTTCCCCAATAACTTCCAATACCTCCACCTTTTGCAGCTAACCAAACATTTTCACTCCAAAGATCTAGAATACCACCTAAGCTATCTGATGCTTCATTTAAAAAACATGAAATTGGTAATCCTCTTTTAGTTCCACCATTAGANAAAACAGGTGTAGCTGGCATGAACCAGAGGTTACTTATATAATTATAAATTCTTTGNGCATGCAAATTATCATCTGCATATGTACTAGCTACTCTCGCAAATAAATCTTGAAAAGATTCATTGTGACCAAGGTATCTGTCTTTTAAGGTTGCCTTACCAAAATCAGTTAGGTTTACATCTTTTGAACGGTCAATTTTAATTATTATACCTTTATCATTTTGAAACAGCTCAGTTTCATTATTTAATGAGAATAAATCAGGTCTATTGCTTTTTTGAACCTCTTTGACTTCGGGGCTATATTCAGAGACAGCTTTCTTTAGGGCCTGCGATAGTATTTTATTCATATTTTGTTATTATATCTTGTTGTTTTAGCGAAAACAACTATATGTTGTATGCGCTTTGTATAGATATACTAAATATTACGTAAATCAATAGAACATTTATAGAACAGTNAAAAAANAATTCAACTATAAAAATGAAAAAAATGTAAGTAATTAACAGCATGACTCAATCAATTAAAATAGATCCTTTTGGCTTTCGAGAATATGACGCACGGTGGATTTATGAGAAAGATATTAACGAGCAAGGAATCACGAATCTTGGAAAAGGTCTAGGTACTCAAATTAAACAACATACTAAAAAAGAAAACCCTAGAATAATAGTCGGTCATGATTATAGATCATATAGTGAAAAAATAAAGTTAGCTCTAATAAAAGGTTTAGTTTCAACTGGGTGTTTCGTTGAGGATATTGGTTTATCTCTATCACCAATGGTTTATTTCGCACAATTTAATTTGGATGCTGATGCAGTTGCGATGGTAACAGCTAGTCATAATGAAAACGGCTGGACGGGAGTAAAAATGGGAATCAAAAAAGGGTTAACGCATGCTCCTGAAGAAATGAAAGAATTAAAAGAAATTACCCTAAACCAAAATTTTACTAAGGGTAAAGGTAATGAAAAACAAATTAAAGATTTTGATAAAGTTTATAAAGAGGATTTAATAAGTAAGAATAAGTTAAAAAAAAAAATAAAAGCTGTAGTCGCGTGTGGTAATGGTACAGCAGGGATTTTTGCTCCTGATATACTAAGAGGAATTGGATGTGAAATAATTGAATTAGACTGTAATTTAGATTGGAATTTTCCAAAATACAATCCAAACCCTGAAGATTTAGAAATGCTCCATGCTATAGCCAAATCAGTAAAAGAAAACAATGCTGATATCGGTTTTGGTTTTGATGGAGATGGTGATCGGGTTGGTGTTATTGATAATGAGGGAAACGAAATTTTTTCTGATAAAATAGGTTTACTGATTGCTAGAAATTTATCTAATTCACATAAAAATTCAAAGTTTATTGTAGATGTAAAATCTACTGGTCTTTACTCAACTGACAAAATTTTGAATAAAAATCAATGTGAAACTTTATATTGGAAAACAGGTCACTCTCACATCAAAAGAAAAGTACATAATGAAAAAGCTTTGGCTGGATTTGAAAAAAGTGGACACTTTTTTTTCAATCAACCACTAGGTTATGGTTATGATGATGGAATTAATTCAGCAATTCAAGTTTGTCATTTGTTAAATAATCAAGAAAAAAAAATGAGTGAGATAATGAAAGAACTTCCAACCACTTATCAATCACCAACAATGGCGCCATTTTGTAAAGATGAGGAAAAATATAATGTAGTTAATGAGATGGTAAAAGAGTTTAAGAAAATAAAAGATCAGAAAATTAAAATAGACAATCAAGAGATAAAAGAGATTATAACTGTTAATGGAGTTAGATTTTCTTTTGAAGATGGTTCATGGGGTTTAATTAGAGCATCATCAAATAAACCTTCTTTAGTGGTAGTAACTGAAAGCCCAACTTCAGATGAAAGGAAATTGAATATTTTTAAATTTATCGATGAGACCTTAATGAAAACTGGAAAAATTGGAGAGTATGACCAAAAAATTTAATTAATTTTTTTCCTCTTTATCTTCACTTTCGTTAATATCATTTTCTGTTTTTGATGGTTGTGAATGATCACTATAAAATTTTTTGATTAATTCTTCCTCTCTTAATCTTTGTTCTTGATCAAATTTATCCTCCCATTCCTTTATTCTACGATTTTCTTCTTTTATTCTCTCTTCCTCTTCATCTTTTTCTCTCAATAACTTAGCTCTTTCCTCTTCAATAAGCCTCTGTTTTTCTTGTTCTTTTCTTATTTCTTCAGTCTTTTCTCTCTCCTCCTTTTCTTTTAATAATTTTTCAGCTTCTGCAGCTTTAATTTTTTGTTCCTTTTCTTTAAGTTCTTCTTCTTTAGCTCTTTGCTCTGCTTGTTCTTTTAAAATTTGTCTTTCTAGCTCTTGTTGTCTATCTATCTCAAGTTGTCTTAACCTATTTTCAGTTTCTCTTAATTTTTCTTCTTCATATTTTAATTTTCTCGCAGCTTCTCTTAATTTTTGCTCTTCATCTAATCTTTTTTGTCTCTCTAAATCTCTTAATCTATTTCTTTCTTGTCTTTCTTTCTCTTTTTCATCTCTTCGTTTTTGAGCTTCTAATTCTTTTGATTTTATTTCCTCTAATTTAATTCTATTTTTTTCTTCTCTAATTTTCTGTCTTTCTAATATTTTTATTCTTAACTCTTCTTCTTTTAATTTTCTTGCGTCTTCCCTTAATTTTTTTGCTTCTTCATCTTTAATTTTTTGTTGTTCTATTTTTAATCTTTTAGCCTCAATTTTTTTTCTTTTTTCCTCATTTTTTTGAATTTGTTTTTCATTTTCTGTGATTAATTTTTTTTGGGCTAATATTTGGAGTCTCTCTTCTTTGGCTCTGTTTATTTTGTCTTTTTGAGCTTGTTTCTTTTGTTGTTGAATTTCTTTTTTTTCTTGAATTCTTTTCTCTTTTTCTATTTGTAATTTTCTTTTTTCTCTATTTTTTTTAAAATTTTGATAATAATTCCCAATTTTATCTTTGGTTCCATCAATAATACTCTCAGGAATAGATTTAAAAATTTTAAGATTATTTTGAATCTTTTTTTTCATCTTGTTTTTACTCATGGTGTAAAATAACAATTTTTCATATTTGTTGCATACAGAAGTTGTGGTTAAATTGAGTACAATCTTTGAGTGAAAGCTTTGTTAAACCAATAAAATTACGTGATTAACTCATAGATTCAACTATTAAGTGTTCATAAAATTTTAAAGAATCAATTAAATTTATTCTGTGAGGTGATGGAGGGAGACTGAAGTCACCTCTTTTTTTTTATGGCAGATAAAAAAATTAGATCAGTAGCCAAAACTTTTTCTTGGAGATTTATCATTTTTGTTTATTGGGTAATTTTTGGTTATATCTACACTGGAACATTCACGGGTGCGGGAATACTTGGAGTTGGTTCAATNGTTCCACTTTTTTTTTACTATTTTCACGAAAGAATTTGGAGCAAAGTTAAATGGGGAACTGATTAAATCTTAAGTTATTGATAAGTATTCAAAAAAAGATCTGATCGATACAATAATCAAAAATATTCCAAAGATTTTACTTAAAATATTTTTATCTATTTTGTAAACTGCTTTAGCTCCTATTCTAGCCATTAACATTGTTACTGGTACAAAAACTAGAAATCCAAGTAAATTTACATATCCAAAGCTGTAAGGCGTATTTATGTTGTCTACAATTTTACCTCCAGTAATCATTGTGATTGTTCCAAAAACTGCAATCAAAAATCCAACTCCGGCAGCAGTGCCAATCGATCTTCGGATATCGTAACCAAAAGTTCTCATAAAAGGAACCATTAAAGAACCACCACCAATACCTAATAATACAGATATGAAACCTATAATAACTCCAGAAATATTTTTAGCAGAGTCAGAGATCATTTTTGGATTTTTTAAAAGTTGTTCTCTGAAAAAAATAAAAAATAAACCAACTATAAAAGCCATAATTGAGAAAAATAGAACAAAAGCAGGTGTTTTCAAGTTTACTGCTAAAAATGTTCCACCAATTACACCAAATAAAATAAATATACCAAATGATTTNATTAACTTAAAATCAACCGCATCATANTCCATGTGAGTTTTTGTTGATATGATGGAAGTTGGAATTATGATTGCTAACGAAGTACCAACTGAGAGATGCATTCTTGTTGCAATGTCAAAATCTAAGACAGTAAATGCATAATAAAGAGCTGGCACTATTATAATTCCACCACCAACACCTAATAAACCTGCCATGAAACCAGCAACTGAGGCTGCTATAGATAAAACAAACAATAGATTTATAATTTCATTAATGTCTAAAGTTTCCATTATGAATTCGCCTGAATCGCTTTTTCATTATTCTGAACAATAGTCATAATATGCTTTGCTTTTTGAAAATCTGAATCTCTTGCCATCATGTTATCACTTAAATATCTTTTCCATTCTTTAGAGCCAACTTGTCCATGATATAAACCNACNGTNTGTCTCATGATATGATTAATTTTTGTTCCTGATTTTACTTCTCTATCAGCATACTCTAAAAGTTTTTCTACAACTTGTTCCCTTGTAGGACTATTCTTTGTCTTAAATATTTCTTTTTCAATTTCAATTAAAGAATATGGATTTTGATATATTGATCTTCCTATCATTACGCCATCACAAAACTTCAAATGATTATTAATTTCATCAACTTTTGTTATCCCTCCATTTATAATTATTTCTAAGTTAGGATTTTCTTTTTTAATGTCATAAACCATTTTATAATTTAGTTTTGGAATATTTAAGTTTTGTTTTGGAGACAAACCTGTCAAAATAGCCTTCCTAGCATGCAAAATAAATGTTTTTGAACCAGCATCTCTCATCTTATGAATAAAATTATTTAAATAATCGAACTCTTCTGTATCATCNAAACCAATTCTTGTCTTAGCTGTAACGGGAATTTTGCATGCGTTAACCATTGAATTAATACATTCAGCAACCAACTCAGGCTCTTTCATTAAACATGCTCCAAATTTATTTTTTTGAACTTTTTTGCTTGGACATCCTAAGTTGAGGTTAATTTCATCGTATCCGTAATCTTCCGCAATTTTTACACAGTTAACCAACTCTTTTACATTTGAACCACCAAGTTGTAGTGCCAATGGTTTTTCAAAATTATTAAATCCTAAAATTTTTTCTCTATCGCCGTTAAGAACTGAGGATGTAGCAACCATCTCAGAATATAACATAGTATTTTTACTAATTAATCTTAAAAAATAACGGTCATGTCGATCTGTGCAGTCCATCATTGGTGCAACACTTATTTTTTTAGTTTCCATAATTTTTAATAAACTTAATAGGTTTTGATATTTTTAAAAAATAAATCAATTTTTTTCTATTCCAAGATATCTTTTTAAAATCTCGTGATTATTTTTCAATGATTTTGAATTATCTTCATGAACAATTTTACCCTTTTCCATTATATATATTTTTTTACATAATTTAAGAGCCGTTTGAACATTTTGCTCTACGAGTAAAATTGCTACACCTTGATTATTTATATTTTTTAATTCGTTGCGAATTTGCTGAACTAACAAAGGCATTATACCTTCGGTAGGCTCATCTAAAATTAATAATTTAGGTTTTGATACCAGGCATCTTGCTATTGCTAGCATTTGTAATTCTCCGCCAGACAATGTTCCACCCATCTGCTTGTATCTTTCTTTTAACCTAGGAAATCTTTCTAATACCTCATCAATATTTTTTCCATTTTTATTAACCAAACTAATCTCTAAGTTTTCTTTGACTGTTAATGTCGGAAAAATCCCTCTTCCTTGAGGGACATAACCAATTCCTAAAGACTGAATAATATGTGGTTCAATTTTTTTTAAATTTTTACCTTCAAAAGTTACCTCTCCAGTGACGGTTGACAATAAATGCATAATTGACTTAAGAGTTGTTGTTTTTCCAACTCCATTTCTTCCAATTAAACCAATAAAATCAGAATTTTGGACTTCGAGGTTTACACCCTGCAAAATATGTATTTTTCCATAGTAGGCGTTAAGATTTTTAACAGTTAGCAATTGCTATTCTTCCTCCTCTCCCAAATAAGTTGAGATTACTTTCTCGTCTTTGCTTATTTGTTCTGGTGTTCCACTAGCAATTACAGATCCTTGAGACATTACGACAATATCATGGGCTAATGAAAATACTGCGTCCATATCATGCTCTATAATTAATATATCTACAGTTTTAGATAAATTTCTTATTATTTTTATTGTTTGTTCAGTTTCTGATGGACCCATACCGCAAATAGGTTCATCTAATAAAAGAAAATTGGGTTTTAAACATAAAGCTATTGCTATTTCAATCACTGATATATCACCATGTGAAAGACTGCCAGCAATTAAATTAAGTTTATTATTTAAATTTAATAACTCACTAATTCTTATTATTTCATCTTGAATTTCCCTTTCGCACGAAGGAGAATTATTTAATTTAAATATCCCTTTGTTACTTTGTAAAGCTATATAAAGATTATCTTTCACTGTTAAATTATTAAAAATACTTTTTACTTGTAATGTACGACATAAACCTAATTTGGATATTTTATGAGTAGGAAAATTTGTAATATTCTTATTATTAAAAATAATATTACCAGTATTACTTTTTAAATTACCACAGATAATATTAAATAAAGTTGTTTTTCCAGCACCATTTGGTCCAATAATTGCGGATAGCGTATTTTTTTTTATATTTATATTAACATTATTTAAGGCTTTTAATCCTCCAAAATTTTTATTAACATTCTTTATTTGTAATATTTCATTCATAAATATTTATTTTAATATTTTTTTAAATAATCCAGCAATTCCATTTGGAAAAAACATAACAATTAGTATGACAGCAGTTCCTACTATTATCAAATAGTGATCCCAAAAATGAGATAATTCCTCGCGCAAAACTATCAACATTCCAGTTCCTACTATAGGTCCCAAGAAAGATCCAATTCCTCCAATTATAGCCCAAACAACAGCTTCGCCAGAAACATGATAAAACATATAAGAAGCCGATGCATATCTTCCATAAAAAGCAAATAAACATCCAGCAATGCCTGCGACTAGTCCAGCAAAGACAAAGCCAAATAATTTTATTTTATAGGTATCTAATCCAATCAGTTCAGATTTCAAATTATTCTCTTTTATGGCAATAAAAGCTTTGCCAAGTGGACTCTCCAGTAATTTAAGTATTGAATAGTAGCAAGTTAATACAAAAAAAGTTATAAAATAATATTGATGAATTGAATTCGTTAGTGCGATTTTGAAATTTCCAAAATTTACTATGTCAGGCGGTGCAAAAGGTAGACCATCATCACCACCAGTGACTGGTTTCCAGGATAAGGCTACAAAATAAAATATTAAAGAAAATACAACAGTAATTATTGCAAAGTAATGCCATGTTAATCTAACAGCTAATGACCCTGCTAATAAAGCCATAGCAGTCGAAACACATACGCCAATTGCAAACGACCCCCATAATCCAAATCCAAACTTTGTTATAGCAATGGCAACACCATACATTCCAAAACCAAAATATAGTGCCTGACCAAACGATAATAAACCAAGATAACCAAATAAAATATTAACGCTTGCTGCTAACAATGACCAAATTAAAATTTCAGAGTAAAGTTTTACCCAAAATTCATCAAGAAAAATTGGAAATATAATCGGAACAAAAACTGTTATTATAGAAAAACAATAAAATAATTTTCTTCTATCCAGCAATATTTGCTTAACTTTTTGCACCTGTAAAAATCCCATGTGGTTTTAAAATTAATATTATACACATTAAACTTAATGAACTTATTCTTGCTAATGTTGGGTCGGTAAAGTTTGTTACAATTCCCTCAAACACTGACAAGATAATTGCCGCTGCAACCGTTCCTTCTAAATTTCCTAAACCACCAATTATGACAGCCATAAAACAAAAAGGCAAAATATCTACACCTGACTGAAAATCGACTGTTGTAATTGGTGCGGCTACAACTCCACCCTGAGCAGCAAGTGCAAATCCTATCGCAAAAGTAAATAAATATATTTTTTTCGTTGGGATACCCATTGCCGTAGCTATTTCTGGATTAAATCTTACAGCCCTCATCCATACACCAAGTTTTGTTCTATGTAGAAAAATGAAGAAACCTAATATTAAAAGGACTGCGAATAATGCTGCAATAATTCTATAAACTTCATATTCTATGCCTATCAACGAAAATGTTTGATCAACGGGAACCATTAATCTTTTTGGTGCTGCACCAAATGTTGCTCTAACGCTTTCTTGAAGAAATAAAGATAATCCAAAAGTTGCTACAATAGTTAAAGCTGCTGCATTTTTAATAGGTCTAATAACTAAATACTCACAAATAGATCCCATTACAAAGCCAATCAGAGGAACTATTAATAAAGCTAACCAAAAATTTCCTGTCATCTGTAACACGAACCAGGCAAGCACTGACCCAACCATAAAAAAATCTCCATGGGCAATGTTGATTACATCTAAAAGACCAAAAATTATTGATAATCCTAATGCTATTAAAGCAATGATAAGTCCCCATATTAAACCATTTAAAGNAAGAACAATTAAAGTTTCCATAAACTATTTTTTTTCTACTTTGATTGGCTGTGTTCTAAATCTATTAATTTTAAAATCAAAAATATCGAACCTATTATAGTATCCAGCTAAATCATGAAATTGTTTGGTTATAATACATTTGTTTAAATCTATTTCTTGAGACAATATCGTATCTTTATCAGAATTTGTTTCAACAATTGGCATTCCATCAGGCCCAACAATCATAGATAGTCCCTTGGGGGTATTATTAATTATTTGATCTGCGCCATCAATTTCATCTGATAATATTTTTTTTGTTTTTTCATCAATTATTGA
>FUFK010056851.1_pt1 | contig 17471 bp, 17 predicted proteins | sample 1021851 | NCBI WGS metagenome assembly FUFK01 (sample SAMEA51879418, study PRJEB19060) | metagenome | reverse complement strand
TCGTGTCCGACGGCGACAAGGCCGCAGGCGACGCCCTCCGCGACGAACTGCTCGATCTCGCCTGGGAACGTCGCGCCGATTTCATCCACGACTTCGAGCCGATGACGGCGTCGATCGCCCGAGCGACCTCGGTACCGGCGGGCCCGGTGGTGCTGCACGACCACGGCGACAACTGTGGTGCCGGCGGNGTGACCGANGTGATGGCCGTNCTCGGCGAGTGCCTGGATCAGGGTCTCGACGACATCGTCGCCGGGCCGTACTGCGATCCGGAAGCAGCGGCGATCCTGATCGACGCCGGGGTCGGGGCAACGATCACACTCGAGGTTGGCGGCAAGGTCGATATGCCCGCTCGGGGGCTCACGGGCCAACCGATGTCCATGACCGGGACGGTCACCGCCGTTTCCGACGGCCGCTACAAGGTCACCGGCCCGATGATGACCGGCATGGCGATGAACCTCGGCCCCACCGCCGTGCTCGACACCGGTCCCGCCCTCGTGATCGTCTGCACGAACCCGCTCGAGCCGTTCGACGTCGACTTCTACGACGTGCTCGGCATCGACCCGACCGAACACCGCACCCTGCTCATCAAGTCCCGCCAGCATTTCCGGGCCGTCTATGAGCCGATCGCTCAGGAGATCATCGGCGTGGCCGGCCCAGGGGTGTGCAGCGAGGACTACTCGGTGGTCGAGTTCGAACGCATTCGTCGGCCGATGTACCCGATGGATCTCGATACCCCGAAGACCGTCATCGGGAACTGAGGCGACCGCAACTCGGCGCCGGTTCGCCCTTGCACCTCGCCGCTCGAGGCTGACGATCTAGAGTCGACGATCGTGGCGAACGGACGGCACTCGACGCACCTCGGCGAAGTCCAACTCCCACGTGCGGCNAGCTCGCCTCTGCGCGAGGTCGGCCGACGCGTTGGCTTCGCCGTGTCACTGGTCGTTTTCGTTGCGCTCATCGTGCTGCTCGGCCGGGATGGCTACGTCGACGACACGGGCGATCAGATCGGATTCCTCGACTCGCTCTACTACGCGTCGGTGACCGTCACGACAACCGGCTACGGCGACATCACCGCCGTGTCGGACGGGGCCCGTCTGGCCACGATCGCCCTCATCACCCCTGCCCGGATCGTGTTCCTGATCCTCGTGGTCGGCACCACCGTCGAGGTGCTCACGGATCGATCCCGGCAGCTTCTTCTCATCCGACGCTGGAGGCGCCGCGTGCGAGATCACTACGTCATTCTCGGTTTTGGTTCGACCGGGGCATCCGCCGCCGCCGACCTCGTCCGCCGAGGGGTGGAACCAGACAGGATCGTCGCTGTCGATATCGACGCCTCGGCCGTCGCCGACGCTGCGGACCAAGGCTTCGTCGCCATCCGGGGAAACGCCACGAACAGCACCGTGCTCAATCAGGCCGGGGTGCGACAGGCGAAGGCCGTGATCATCGCCCCCAACCGCGACGACACCGCCGTGCTCGCCACCCTCACGGTTCGCGAGATCAACACCACCGCCCACATCGTCGCCGGCGGCCGCGATCAAGAGAACCTCCACCTCCTTCGCCAAGGGGGTGCCGACGAGGTCATCGACGCGACCGCCGCTGTCGGCCGGATGCTCGGCATCGCAACGAAATCTCCCGGGGCGATCGGCGTGCTCGACGAACTCCTCGAAGCGGGCAGCGGACTCGAGCTCGTGGAGATCGAGTGCGCGTCACCGAACGATCTTCCGGTGATGCCCGACAACGCGTCGCTCGTCTCGGTCGTGCGCAACGGACGTCACCTCCGTCCCGATGTAGCGGGCGATCCGCAGCCCGGCGATCGCCTCGTCGTTCTCAACGACCGCGACGCCTGACAACCTCCGGCCGAGGTCGTCGTTTGGGAGACCGGGTATCCGCCAGGTCTACGATCACGCTATGACGGGGGCGCAGGACACGATCGACCATGAAGCGTTCGAGGCGCAGTGCCGCGCCGGTATCGAGTCGTGGGTCGCCGAACACCTGGGCGGCGAGGTCGTCGCCATGGAGCGGCTCGAACGCTGGCGCCCACAATGGAAAGTCTCGTACACGAGCGGCGGCGAGACCGGTGCCGTACTCGTGCGCGGCAATCGCCCGATCGCGCCGGTCGACGCACTGCGCTTCGAGATGGCGTGCATGCAGACCCTCGAACGCAACGGCATCCTCGTCCCCCACATCCACGGCTGGATGGACGACCCGGTCGCCTTCGTCATGGACTGGGTCGAGACCGAAGACCGTGCCCCCGGGATGCTCCACACGGCCATGGACACGCCGTCGGAGATGGATCCCGAACGCTGGCAGGCCACGCTCGGCTACATGACCCACCTCGCTGCGGTGCATGCCGTACCAGTGAGTGAGTTCGCCGACGTGAAACAGCTCGCCAACCCACCGAGCGAGCCACGCGACATCGCCTTGCACGCCGTGGACCGCATGTACGCCATGGGCGAGATGGCGGGCAACATCGATCCGTCGTTGTCCTTCCTGCAGATGTGGCTGCGCCGCAACGCACCGACCGACCGCCACGATGTGCACTTCCTGTGCGGCGACGCCGGCCAGTTCATGTCACGAGGCACCGACGTGGTCGCCCTGCTCGACTTCGAGATCGCCAACGTCGGCGACACCCACTGGGATCTCGCGTGCTTCCGAGGTCGTCACCCCTACGAGAACATGGGCGACATCCCGGCGCTTTACCGCGAGTACGAGCGGGTCACCGGAACACCGATCGATCGCCGAGTCGTCGGCTACTACACCGTTGCGTTCCTGCAGCTCGCCGTCATCGGGGCGACGTTCTTCATGATGCCGGAGATCCGGGGTGGGAACTGGATCGAAGGCATGCTCGAGAAGGCGAGCATCACCCGGCGGGCCTACGAGGCAATCGCCGAACTCCACGGCCTCGACCTGGATCACGACCTCACGCTCCCCGACCCGACCCCCGACTCGCTGGAGGCATCTGGCCTGCGAAAGCTGATCGCCGACATCGGACGACTGCCGACCTCGAGTGCCTTCGCGGACTGGGAGCGCGACCTGCTCGGCGCCATCCCCGACTTCCTTCTCAACTACACGCGCTATCGAAGCTGGTTCGAGACGGTCTCGCGCACAGACATCGAGGCGTTCCTCGGCGAATCGTTCGACGATCTCGCGGCGGCGGACGCCGCACTCCAGGCCCGTATCGACACCGACGACTCGGCTGACGACAACGAACTCGTCCGGCTCATGCACCGCCGCATGCTGCGCCTCTCGATGATCACGGCCGGCACCAACCCCGACGAGACCAATCCCTTCTTCTACATCCTCGAGCCGGTGATCGACCGCGAGCGAGGCGAGTGAAGGGCTTCAGCCGAGCCTTCGCGCCCAGACCGCGTAGAGCGGGTCGGTGCGCTCGCCCGGGTTGCGGTGCTGCAGGGTCGGCTCCCCGAATCCTTCGGTCAGATCGAAGTAGGCCCCGACGATGCGCATCCGGGTGGCATCGTCGTTCGCGAGCCAACCCCGGATCGCCTTCGTCGGGAAGCAGCGATTCGAGAACGTGCAGAGGAACACCCCGCCCGGTCGCAGCACCCGAGCAACCTCGGTAAAGACGTCGAGCGGTCGGGTGAGGTAGTCGACCGATACGGCACAGGTCACCGCTGCGAATGCTGCGTCGTCATGGGGCAATGCCGGGTCGATGTTGAGATCCTGGACATGCCACTCGTCGGCCATCTCGTTGGCCGCCAACTCGTTCGCGTTCATGCCGGTGACGACAAGCCGATCGGGCTTGGTCGGGAAATGCGAGATCCACGACGAACAGATGTCGAGCACCGGCCCGGAGCCGGGATCAGCGAGCTGGAGCTCCTCGTACAGTTCGCCGATGGCGCCGATCGCACCATCGTCGATGTGCGTCACGAAGCGGTCGAAAGCATAGAAGTCGGCGTCGTCGGTCTCGTCGCCTCGAGCGAAGAAGCCCTCGGGGAACGAGGTGGCATGGCGGGGGTCCATCCGCCCATCGTCGCGCCCGAACCCGGCTTCGACAGAACCGGCCGAGCCGCAGAACAGACCCTGGACAATCGTTCAGGAGTCGGTACGCTGACGTACTGGACAAACGTCCAGGAACCATCACACAAGGTCCAGAGGATGCAGCCGACCGCCTTTGCCGCCACCGAGATCAACCTGAACGAGATCTTTGATCTCGACCGCTACCCGATCCACGCCATCGGTGATGCCGCACGCACGGAACTCGTCACCGAGGCCCGTGAGGCGATGCTCGACACCGGCTGCTTCCGAGTGCGCGACTTCGTGCGGCCCGAAGCGATCGAAACCATGGCCGCCGAAGCAGCCTCGCTGCACGACCAGACCTTCTGGTCGGTGCAGTCTCACAACCCCTACTTCTCGCCCGACGACGAATCGTTCCCGGAGCATCATCCCCGTCGCACGTTCCAGCACCGTCAGAGCGGCTTCATCAACTCCGACCTGCTCACCGAGCAGTCGCTGCTCCGCAAGATCTACGACGCCGACGTGCTCGTGCACTTCGTCTGGGAGTGCCTCGGTACCCCGCAGCCGATCTACCGCTGGGCCGACCCGCTCGGCCGCAACCCCTACGGCGTCATGGAACCCACCCACTACCTGCCGTGGCACTTCGACGGCAATGAGTTCACCGTCTCGATCCTCGTCCAGAAGGCCGACGAAGGCGGCGTGTTCGAGTACGTCCCGAACATCCGCACGCCCGAGGCCGAGAACTACGAGCACATCCAGCACATCCTCGACGGGGGCCGCGACGGCGTGCACGAACTTGATCTCCAACCCGGCGATCTCCAGCTCTTCGCCGGACGCTTCTCGATGCACCGGGTCACCCGAATCGTCGGCGATACCACCCGCTACATCGGGCTCCCGACCTATGTGCACGACCCGTACCGCATGAACCGGCCGTACCACTCCGAATCGATCTACGGCCGCGCCACCGAGATGCATCGTGAACGGGCCAACGTGCTGGTCGACGGCCTCGTCGACTGACCACACCTCAGCTCAGGCATCCGGCCACCACTCGTCGCTCTGCCGGCGAGCACCGCGCCCTTCCCGACGATCGAGCCACAACGCCAACCGACGCAGCCGTGATCCGGCAAGGCGCAGCCACGCCCGATTGCGGCGACGGGTGTAGTCGCGAGTGAACGGGCACACCCGCACACAGATCGAGCAATCGCTGTTGATCCGCGTCCAATAGGCGAAGCACCGTTCACCATCGATGGTCCACTTCTTCACGCCGACAAGGTTCGAACGGTTGTGCCGTTCGGTGGTCGGTGGTCCGTCAGGGATCGCTTTCGACGGGCAGCCCTTGGAGCAGGCATTGCAGATCTCGCACATCTCGCGCACGCCGAACGAGATCGGCCGATCATGGGCGAGGGGCGCATCGGTGAAGATCTTTCCGAAACGCACGCTGGTGCCGAACTCCGGGGTGATGACAAGGCCGTGCTTTCCGTACTCGCCGAGTCCGGCCTGGATCGCGTACGGCACGGCAAGGGCCGTGTCGTTCATCGACGGCACCGCCCGATACCCGAGGTTACGGAGATATTGGGCCACGGTGAGCAAAACGACCGCGTCCTGGCTGTACCCCATCCCCGTGGCGGCACCCGACAGGGCCGATGGTGCCGTTTCGATGAGCGTCGAATCCATCGCCTGCCCGATCACGATCACCTGGTCAAGCCCGTCAGGAAGATCGTTGGGCTTGGGGCCGCCAGCCTGGACGGAAAAGCGTTCGGTGTAAGTCCAGCGATCGTCGTAGGCGGCGATACCGACCAGATCGGCACCGGCAGCATGTGCCGCATGCTTGATGCGGGCCGCGGCCTGCTCAGGCGAGCCGAGATCGACCTGCTCGGCTGCCCCGTCCCGCAACATCGAGAGCGGGTCGAGAAAGCCGTCGCGACGATCGTCGGCCTCGTACATCTCGGCGAACATGTCGGCGACGTGCCAGGTCGCATTGCGGAACGCATAGTCGTTCTGCTGATACCCCTTCGCCGCTCGCCAGTCGGCGAGGGGTCGGCGGTAGGTGGCGTAGAACGTCTCGGCCTTCTCGGTGTGGACATCGGGGTCGTACCGAGACCGGCTGAACACATCGTCGACCTGACTGAACCGCTCGAAATCCGGACCGACACAGAAACCGCACGACGCATCGGACGCGTCGACCGCCACCGGGATGCGGGGCCTGGTTTTCGCCCGCTGCGCGGCATCGCCTCGACCGGTGTGCATGGCGGCACCCTAGGTCGCTTGGCTCCGACAGGCCGACTGGCCTCACCCGACGTGCAGATCGTCCACCGAGGTGACGACGACCCCGTCGACATCGACCTCGTACGTCCGGTCGGCGAGGTCGACTCGGAGTTCTGCCGACCGCCCTTCCCGCTCCCACCGCATGACGAGACGCTCCGGTGCCGTATCGCCGACCGTGAAGGCACCGTCGAACAGCGCTGACTCGGATGTCCGCCACCGAAGCAGGTGAAGGAGTGACCGGACCACCGGCCGCTCAAGTTCGGCCTCGAGTGACTCGGAGGAGTGATACGGCCGGTTGATGTCCCGGCCGACACCGGTGCGCCGCAACAACGCCATGTCGTTGGGCGCAGCGAGCAGACCGGCGTAGTAGATCTGCGGGATACCGGGCGAGAAGACTTGGATCAGACGGCTGATGATCTGGGCGGCATCATCGCTGCCGAGCGCCTCGAAGTAGGTGCCGTTGACCTGATACAGGTCGAGATTCGAGGCCGCCGCGCCGGTGGACTCGCGGCTGCGGCCCTCACTCGCGTCATGCATCGCCTCGACGAGCGCGTCGACCTGCGCAGGCTGGAGGAGTCCCGGCTTGTCGCCCTCAGGCGCGACATCGACCACACCGATGCCGTCGTGGGTGTCGAGCACGGTGACGCAGTTGNTCGGGCGGATGCCGAGCCAGTGTCGGAGCGGCTCGGCGTCACAGGCATGGAGCGCGTGCAAGATGAGCGGCGGCAGGGCGAAGTCGTAGACGAAGTCGACCCGAGAGGCGACCTCCATCTGGAACCCGAAGTACGAGTGGATCTCGACCAGCAGGTGCATGCCGCGCGTGTGCGACTCCGTGCGCAGCTGGGAGATGAACTCGAAGCAGGCCGGGAGCATGAAGCATGTGGTGCCGCGCTCCTTGATGGCGTACCCCACCGCATCGAGACGGACGAGCTTCACGCCATTCTCCGACAACCGATCAAGCACGGTCATCAGATAGGCCCAGCCGGCCGGGTGGTAGACGTCGATGTCGATCTGCTCGGACGTGAAGGTGGTCCAGACCTCGGTGGGCACACCGGCGACCTCATAGGTCGTGAACGGCGGCCAGGGCCGCGGCCGATAGACCGCCGCAAGTTCCTCGTCGGTGGCACCGCCGGGGAAGATCATGTCCCTGGTGAGGAACATGCCGTGGAACTCCGAGGCCTCGCCCTTCTCGAGCCAGTCCTGAAACGGTTCGGATTCCGACGAGACATGGTTGACGATGAGATCGGCCATGATCTCGAAGTCCTCCCCGAGGGCACCGACCTCGGCCCAGCCCCCGAGCCGGGGATCGACCTGGGTGTGATCGATCGGATCGAAGCCCGCATCCGAGCCATCGATCGGCGGGAAGAACGGCAGCAGGTGCGTGCCGCCGAACGCCCCACCAAACGGGCCGCGCATGACCTCGCCGAGGCCGACGAGATCGCCGGCGAGACGGTCGACATACGTGATCAGCTGCGGTGCGTTGCGCAGTGGGGGCGGAGGCGCCGGCCGGGTGTCCATCGACGCGACGCTACCTTCTAGCCTGATCGACGTGATCGATCAGCCGACCCTTCCCGAGACCAGCGATGTCGTCGTCGTCGGTGCGGGTCTCGCCGGCCTTGCCGCCGCCCGGATCCTGCACGAAGCGGGCCGCTCGGTGGTCGTGCTCGAGGCGTCCGACGGCGTCGGCGGACGGGTTCGCAGCGACATCGTCGACGGCTTCATCCTCGATCGCGGTTTCCAGATCTTGCTGCGGGCTTACCCCGAACTCGACCGTCAGTTCGACATCGATGCGCTCGATCTCCGCTCGTTCGATCCTGGCGCACTCGTTCGGGTCGGCGAGAAGCTCGCACTGCTCGGCGACCCACTCCGCAAGCCGACGACACTGCCGTCGTCGGTGCTGTCGCCGGTCGGCAGCCTCTTCGACAAGCTTCGGCTCTTGAAGGATCGCGTTCGCCTCGGCCGCACCGACACCCCCCAGTTGTTGCGACAGCCCGATACGTCGACTCGGGAGGGTTTGGCGGCTCGTGGCTACAGCGACGCCATGATCGACTGCTTCTTCCGTCCTTTTGTCGGCGGTATCCAACTCGATCCGACGCTGTCGACCTCCAACCGCATGTTCGACGTCGTCCTACAGCAACTCTTCCGCGCCGACGCTGTCGTCCCGGCGAAGGGCATGGGCGAGATCCCCGCTCAGTTGGCCGCACGCCTGCCTGCCGATGCCATCCACCTGAACACTCCCGTCACCGCCGTCACTGCCGGCTCGGTCACCACCGGGCGCGGCGCGATCACCGCAACCGACGTGATCGTCGCTGTCGAGGGGCCCGCCGCTGCGGGGCTGCTCGGCCTGCCGCCGGTCGACTCCAACCCGGCCACCTGCGTCTGGTTCGCCGCCGACAACCCACCGATCATCGAGCCACTGCTCGTCCTGGACGGCGAGGGACCGGCACGCAACATTGCGATCATGAGCAACGTCTCACCGGCGTATGCGCCGGTCGGCAAGGCGCTGATCGGGGGCGCCTGCCCCGGCATGCTCGACCCCGACGCCGAGCCGGCGGTCCGGGCGCAACTCCGCGACATCTGGGGGGTCCAGGTCGACCGCTGGATCCATCTCCGCACCGACGCCATCCCGCACGGACAGCCGTCGCAGCCGCCGTCGTTTCCCCCGAAACAGCGGACAGCGCTGGGCGACGGACTGCACGTCTGCGGCGACCACCGCGACACCTCGTCAATCCAGGGAGCCCTGTATTCCGGTCGCCGCTGCGCCGAAACGATCCTCGCCGGCTGATCAGGTCACGCTGGGTCCCGCCGCCGGGCGGCCACTACGTTGGCGTTCGTGCGTCACACGACCGAGCAACTCGACATCTGGCGTCGTGACGGCGGCGTGATCCTCGATTCGTTCTTCACGGCCGATGANCTGGCTCCGTGCGTCGACGGCATGGAGCAGATGTACGGGCACCTGCGCCCCGACGATCCGGCTGCCCACGAGAACTACGACGCCAAGACCCGCTACGCCGCCCAGTTCGCGAACACCACCGACCTGCCGTTCCCCGCCACTCCCGAACTCAACCTGATCGGCCTGCATCCCGCCCTCGTCGCCTGCGCACGAGAGGCGCTCGGCACCAACGACGTCCGGATGTACCAATGCCACACGTGGGCCAAGTTCACCGGCCAGACCGACTTCGATCAGCCGTTTCATTGCGACTACAAGAACCACACGCTGACGGTGCCAGGCGAGAACGAACGTGATCGCACGATCAACTTCATGATCTATCTCACCGACGTCACCGACGAGCACGGAGCGATCCACTATGTGCCGGTACCGGGGTCGGATCCGATCACGGGCCCGATGCGCCCCCAGTTCGCAGGTGAGGCAGCTGGCTACGAAACGCAACTGCGAGCAATCGAGCGGAGTGGCGCTGCACCCGCCGGGTCGGTCTTCGCCTATGGCATCGACGTCTTCCACCGAGGCACCAACCTCACCCTGCCCGACGCCCATCGCTTCACCGTCACCGCCAGCTACAAAGCCGCCGGCAACGACCAGATCGGCTGGTCGGCCTGGCCTCGCTTCTTCCGCGAGCCGTGGCATCTCGTGATGGACAACGCCAGCGTCGAGCAGCGGACCTGCCTCGGCATCCCCGCACCCGGCGACCCGTTCTGGACCGAGATGACACTCGCTCGCACCAAGGATCGCTGGCCGAATACCGACTGGTCGGCCTACGACGAGGCGCTCGTCACCTCGTCGTCCGATCACGCCTGCTGATTCGTCGACGGGAAGCGAAGCGCGGCCGCCATCTACGCTCGCCCCCATGGCCGATGCACTGATCCTGACCAAGCGCGACGACGGCGTCGCGATCGTCTCCACCAACGACGATCCACTCAACCGCATGACGCTCGAGTACGTCGACATGTTCAGCGAAGCGGTCGAGGACATCGCCGCCGACGACTCGATCCGTTCGTTCGTCGTCACCGCCGAGGGCACGACGAACTTCTCCGTCGGCATGAACCTCAAGCAACTGCCCGAGGGCCTGAAGCGGGCGGGCAGCATCGACGCCTTCTTCGATCAACGACTGGCGCTGATCAGCCGCATCGAGACGATGGGCAAACCATCGGTCGCCACCCTCTTTGGGCACTGTCTCGGCGGCGGCATCGAACTCCCGCTCGGGTGCACCTTTCGTTTCGCAGCTGACGAAGGCGCCAACATCGGCCTCCCGGAGATGGATCTCGGCTCGACGCCGGCGTGGGGCGGCAGCGCCCGCCTCGCCAAGACGGTCGGCCGCCAGCACGCGCTCGACATGATCCTGCGAGCCAAGACCCTCACCGGTCCGGAGGCGCTGGCGATCGGCCTCGTCAATGAGGTCTGGCCGCTCGCCGAACTGAAAGCGCGGGCGATCCAGCTCGCCGTCGATCTCGCCAAACAACCCCGCCTTGCCGTGCACGGCATGCTTGCTGCGCTTCACGACGCCGAGCACAAGACCCTCGACGAACTCCTCGTTGCCGAGCGGGCGGCGGTGCACACAACCATGGGCACACCCGACGCCGCCGAGGGGATGAGGGCCTTCCTCGAAAAGCGGGCGCCGGTGTTCAACCAGGACGTCGGCTGATCAGGCGTAGGGTTGGGTCGCCATCGCCTCGGCGATCACCTCAGCGGCTGACGCCACACCGGAACCACCAAGCGGCGCGCCAAGGACCCGAAGGCCTGCTTCGATGGTGCCGAGCGCCCCGAGGAGCGCAGGAGGGTTCACATGGCCCATGTGCCCGATCCGGAAACTGCCGGTGTGGTCCATGACACCGAGACCGATCGTGAGTCCGGCGGTGTTCTCGCAGATGCTCGCGAGCGTCAGCGCATCGACGTGAGGGGTCAGAACGGTGGTGACACAGTCGGCCTGCGCTCCACGCTCGCGGATCATCAACTCGACCCCACCGGGGGTCTCCCACGTGAGTACCGCTGACCGGACGGCATCGCCGAGCACCCGATGACGTTGCCAGCGCACGGCGAGGGTCTCTTCGTCGATCATGCGCAGGGCCTCACGGAGGGCGAACAGGTGACTGACCGGCGGGGTACCGGAGAACTGCTGGTAGATCAGCTCGCCCTCGAGTCGGGCCTGCCAGTCGAAGTACCCATCGCGCAGGTCGGCGTTGCGGCCACGCTCGATCGCACGCTCGTTGGCCCAAACGATGCCGAGACCCGGCGGGGTCATGAGACCCTTCTGTGACGCAGCAATGGTGATGTCGACACCCCAGGCATCCATGTGGAATTCGTCGCACGCCATCGACGCAATGCAGTCGACGACGAAGAGGGCCGATGATCCTGATGCGGCGATCGAACGCCCGATGGCCGCGATGTCGTTGCGGACCGAAATCGCCGTGTCGACGTGGACCGCGAGAACGGCGGCGAACTCGTCGGTCGGGCCGGCGGCGAGTCGGGCCGCAACGGCCTCAGGGTCGACCGGTGAGCGAGGCGATGCCGGCAGGGTCTCGACCTCGATGCCGGAACGCTCGAGGAACAGTCCCCATACAGTTGGAAAGCGACCCGATTCCAGAACGAGGACCTTGTCGCCTCGACTGAGCGTGTTGGCGGCCGCCATCTGCCAACCGGAGTGGCCGTTCCCGATGCTCAAGAAGGCGTGACCGGCGGTGTCGGCTACTGCCGGGAGCCGGGCGAACACCTCGTCGGCGACATCGAGCAACTCGCCTTCGTAGATGTTGGGCATCGGTAGCCGGAAGGCCGCGAGCACCCGTTCGGGCATGACCGAGGGACCAGGGATCGCCACCATCGGGGTTCCGTGTCGCAACGTCATCGCCGGGACCGTAGTCCTGGGCGCGATGATCCGCCCGACCCGGCTCGGCTGTCGATGTGCACGCGCGTTCTTGTGAGCCGGTGGGGCTCAGGCAGCCTGGCGGGACTCCGCAGTGGCGGCGACGAACGCAGCAAACGCCGGGCACTCGTCAAGCACGGTGGCAAACTCGCGGCGGTTGAATGCCAGGACGTCGGCGTCGCTGAGCGCCGAGACGGTGGCGGTACGGCGGGAGTTCTCGAGCAGTGCGATCTCGCCGACGATGTCGCCGGCGCCGAGGGTGGCGACCTCGTCACCCTCGCGGCTGACGGCGAGTGAGCCGTCGATGACGACGAGGAACTCGCGACCAAAGCCGGCTTCGTCCATGATGGTCGTGCCGCCGGGAACGGTGACACGGGTGCCGAGACGGAGCACCGTCTCAAGTTCGGCCGTGGGTACGGTCGAGGCGATCGTGGAATCTAACAGTGTGGTGGGGATGTCGATGCGACGACGGAGCAGCATTGGGGGGATACCTCCGAGTTTCGCTCCGCACGGAAGTTGCGGGCGTGTCTTCACTGTACGGACGAGAACCGATCGAGAGACGCCGATGCGACAACCGTCACGTCGATGCTTGACGAAGTGGTCAGCGGTTCGAAACACTGCAGACATGACCGCCTTGAACGATCGTTCAACCCACGTGTCGCTGCCGAGTTCTGCGGACCTCGCATCGATCGGGACCGGCTACCACGAGGATCCGGCAGCCTCCATGTCGCTGCGTGCCGACGCCTACACCTCGCCCCCGTGGTTCGCGCACGAGCAACAGGCGATCTTCGCCCGCACCTGGCAATGGATCGGCCACGTCGAGAACGTCCGAGAGTCGGGCAGCTATGTCACCGCGCAGATCGCCGGGACGTCGATCGTCGTCGTGCGGACCCACGAGGGCGAACTCAAAGCCTTCTACAACGTCTGCAAGCACCGGGCCCATGAGCTCGTCGCTGGTGCGGGAACCACCCGCAATCTGGTGTGCCCGTACCACGCTTGGACCTACGACCTCGACGGCCACCTCACCGGTGCTCGCCGCACGGGCGACCTGATCGGATTCGACCCCGCCGAGATCTGCCTCGATGAGGTCCAGGTCACCGAGTTCGGAGGGTTCGTCTACGTCAACCTCGACCAGACCGCAGCACCGCTCGCCGAACAGGCGGGCGAGCTCGGCGCAGAGATCGCCCACTGGGCGCCCGACGTCGAGCAGCTCACGTTTGCTCATCGTCTGACCTATGAGATCGAGTCGAACTGGAAGAACGTCGTCGACAACTTCCTCGAGTGCTACCACTGCCACGTCGCCCACAAGGACTTCGTCTCGCTCGTCGACATGGACACCTACAAGGTGACCACCCACGGGATCTACAGCTCCCACATGGCCGAGGCCGGGAAGAGCACGAATTCCGCCTACGACGTCAGCGAGGCCACCGTCACCGACCACGCCGTCTGGTGGCTGTGGCCCAACACCTGCCTGATGCGCTACCCGGGCCGTGGCAACTTCATCGTCATGCACATCATCCCCGTCGGGCCGGAACGGACGCTCGAGACGTACGACTTCTTCCTGGAGACCGCCGAACCCACCGAGGCCGAGCTCGACTCGATTCGCTATATCGACGACGTCCTTCAACCCGAGGACATCGGTCTCGTCGAGAGCGTGCAGCGCGGTATGCGCACCCCTGCCTTCGATCAGGGCCGCATCGTGCACGACCCGACCGGCTCCGGGCTCTCGGAGCACGCCGTGCATCACTTCCACGGGCTCGTGCTTGACGCGTATCGCGCCGGCACATGAGTCGGACGTCAGTCGGGAAAGCTCACGAGGATCGCCGCGCAGGCAATCGTGACCCCGCCGGTGCCGTCGGCATCGATGGGCGGAACGTTCAGGCCACCCTTTTCGGCCTGCACGGTCACGACGCCATACGGCACCTCGTCGGCGACCGCATCGAGATCGACGGCATCGGGATCGGCGCAGCCGATCATCACATCGACGTGCATGTCGTCGCGGGACTTACCGGCCGCATTGAAGAGGTTGAGCGAACTGTGTCGAAGGGCGTCGAAGACCGCCCGTCGGGCTGCCTTGGTGTAGTCGCGACCTCGGACGTCGACGCCCATGCCCATTTCAGTGATCCAGCGCGTGGTGCTCATGACCGAGACGGTACTCGTCGGCGGCGCAGCGCCACATGGCCGTCCGGCACCCGAACCGAACCCGCCCCCACCCGGGCTGGCATCACCGGCCCAAATCCGAAAGGAACCCTCGATGGGAATGCTTGATGATCGGATCGCCGTTGTCACCGGTGGACGCGGCGGTGTCGGACGGGCGGTCTGTCAACGCTTCGAGGCCGAGGGCGCCATCGTCTATGCCGGCGATCTGAGCGACGGCGGCAGTGTCGGTGGCGACGCGCCCGCCGGCTCCTTTCTCCCCCTCGACGTCACCGATGAGGCCGCCGTCATGGCTGGCTTCGCCCATGTGCGCGACACCCACGGCCGACTCGACATCCTCGTGAACGCTGCCGGTATCGAGATCGAGGAAACGATCGAGACCACGACGCTTGACCAATGGAACCGGATCTTCGCCATCAACGTCACCGGCACGTTTCTCACGTCGAAGCATGCGTTGCCGCTCCTTCGGGAAAGCGAAGGCCACGCTTCGATCATCAACTTCGGCAGCTACGACGGCTTCATCGCCGACCCTGAACTGGCGGCCTATTGCGCCACCAAGGGTGCTGTCCACGCCCTCACCAAGGCAATGGCGTGCGACCATTCCCCCGAAGGCATTCGAGTCAACGCCGTGTGCCCCGGCTACGTCGATACACCAATGCTGCAATCGTTCTTTCAGGAGAACGGCGACATCGACTCGCTGCAGCAAGCCGTCCGCGACATCCATCCGTTGCGCACGTACGGCACACCGACCGACATCGCGAACCTCGTCAACTGGCTGGCGAGCGACGAGGCCCGCTACGCATCCGGCCAATTGTGGGTGCTCGACGGAGGCCTGTCGGCACAGGTCCAGCAGATGCGGCTCTGATGCACGACGACACCTCGACCGACAAGCGGGAACGCATCCTGGAGGCGGTCCTCGCAGTGCTCGCCCGCGACGGCATCTCGGGCGTGACCATGCGAGCCGTCGCCCGAGAGGCAGAGGTCGCACTCGGCCTCGCCACCTACTACTTCGAGGACAAGGACGGTCTCGTCGCTGCGGCGCTCGAACGGATCGCCGATAGCGACGCCGCCCTCGTCGAACCGACCCCCGGTGCCGAGCCCGGCGAAGCGCTGCGAGTTGCTCTCCACCGCATCGCCGACCCTGATTTCCTGTCCGTGCCCTACCTGGCCCTCCGGCTCCAACTGTGGTCGCTCGCCGGCGTCGACGAGCGGTACGCCGCGATCAACCAGGCGGCGCAACGGCGCTACCTCACCGGGCTGGTCGCGTTGCTGGCCGCCGCCCGGCCCGATCTCGATCCTGGCGAGGTCGAACGGCGGGCGAACGACATCCTCATCGTGCAGAACGGGGTCTGGTTGACCTCGGCCCTCGTTCCCGACCCCGATACGGTCGCCCGCTCCGTTGCCAGAACCGAGGCAATCGCCTTCGATGACGGGCCTGACAGCGCAGCGACCCGCTCGGCCTGAGGATCAGGCTCGCACGGCCGCGTGCGCTGCGTGCACGACCCGTATCGACCGCATGACATGGTCGGTCGACGGGAACATCCGGTTCATCGCATAGACGACCACGAGGTCCTGTTCGAGATCGACGACCGCCATCGAGCCGCCAAGGCCAGCCCACCACACCGTCTCGTCGTTCACCCCGACCGGCATCGATCGAGAGCTGTGTCCGAAGCCGACGCCCATGCGGACATTCGTGCCCGTGACAGGGTCGGGACCATCCCAGTCGACCGTGCGGACGAGATCGAGCGCCCGCTCGCCGAGTGGGTCGCGATCGATGACCGGGTGGCGAGTGAGGAGGCTGAGCAACTGCGCGACGGAGCGAGCGTTGCCGTGGCCGTTCGACGAGGGGAACTCTGACGCCTGCCACCGAACCGTGTTGACGTCGGCCACACGGTCGGGACCGTCGTTCGATGGCGGCATTGCGGCGTGGTCGGTCTCGGCAATCCGCGGCCGGACCGACTCAGGAACGCCCAGGTGAAAGTCGATGTCATGCGGTTCGGTGAGCTCAGCGCGGATCCAGTCACCCATCGTCTGCCCGGTGACCCGGCGTACGACCTCGCCGAGCAGGAACCCCTGGGTGAAGGCGTGGTACGCAAACGCCTCCCCGGAAGGTCGAATCGGCGGCTGCGCGGCCAAAAGGGAGCAGCATTCGTCCCAGTCGAACATCGTCTCGTGCTCGAGGGGCGGCCGGAACTCGTGGAGCCCGGCCAGATGGGTGAGCGCGTGGCGAACGGTGACATCGCCTTTCCCGGCCGCCGCGAACTCGGGCCAATGCACGGCGATTGGATCGTCGACCGACAGCACACCCTGGTCGTGGAGGAGCAGCACGACGAGCGCCGCGACCGTCTTGGTCGTGCTCCACAAATTAACGATCGTGTCGGACTCCCACGGGCGCGATCCGTCGACCGACGCCGATCCACCCCAGACGTCACAGACGAGACGTCCACGGTGCACGACCGCAGCACTTGCGCCGAGTTCCGCATCCTCGTCGAAGTTGGTGGCGAGCGCCGACCGCACCGGTTCGAACCGCTCGTCGGCGTCGCCGCTGATCGTGGGTGCCATCGGCCACCTCCGCATCCGGGCGAACGACGGCGATCGTAGTCCTGACATGCGCCGCCCCACCCCCCTGCCTGCCGGGCCCGGCCAGGAGTCCGTCTGGGACTACCCCCGCCCACCCCGCATCGAGGTTGTCGATCGTCACGTCCGCGTCGAAGTCGGTGGCCTGGTCGTGGCCGACACCCGCGCCCCCATCCGGATTCTGGAGACCAGCCACCCGCCGACCTATTACGTCAACCCCAACGATGTGGAACTCGGATTGCTGCAGGCCGTCCCTGGCGGCACGTATTGCGAATGGAAGGGCGAGGCCGCCTATTTCGATGTTGTCGTTCCCGATGGACGGGTCGAACGTGCCGCTTGGTGGTACGAGGAACCGACCGGCGACTTCGCCGACCTGAANCACCATCTCGCCTTCTACCCGGCACTCGTGGCGTGCTTCGTCGATGGTGAGCGAGTCCAGCCGCAGCCCGGGTTGTTCTACGGCGGTTGGGTCACGAGTGATGTGGTCGGCCCGTTCAAGGGCGAGCCGGGCACCAACTTCTGGTAGCGATCAACGCGCCGCCGAGAAACCAGCGGCAGGATCCCATCTATTAGCCCAAGGCTAAAGGGGGCCGATAGCCTGCCGGGATGGCCCAGATCACGATCGGTTCTCGGATCAAGAAGTCGCCGTTCCACGCCGCCGCGGCTGCGGCGGGCGCGAGC
>FUFK010053093.1_pt1 | contig 17474 bp, 14 predicted proteins | sample 1021851 | NCBI WGS metagenome assembly FUFK01 (sample SAMEA51879418, study PRJEB19060) | metagenome | reverse complement strand
TGCTCTTGGTCATGGAATCCTAAGACCAGAATGTGCAGCTACTATTAAGCTATCTGCTTCTTAATTTCTATTTTTAGGGTATCTTATTATTAGATACCCTTTTTTTATACCTATGTATCATTCAACAAAGAAAAAAAAGAAGAAGAAAAAAATGGGTGGCAGAGATTCACTTAAAATTAAAAAGAAAGGTTATTAATTATGTTTGGTAAAAAGAAAAAAGGTATTCTTGCTTTAAAAGGACAAGCTTACCTTAATGCTTATAACAAGCAAATGAAAGCTACAGGCAAATCAACGCTTGCTGAAAAAGCTAGGTTTTTTAAAGAAACTCAAAAATTAAAAAGAATAGCTGAAAAGGAGGCTGGTAACTAATGTCTATTGCAGCAACAACTGAACTAGAAAGTGTCAATATTATGTTAGCTGCTATAGGTGAATCTCCTATAAACAGCTTGTCAGGCACACTACCTGTCGATGCTCGTCTTGCTCAATCAACTCTTAAAGAGGTAAATAAAGATGTTCAATCTGAAGGTTGGTCTTTCAATACAGAGATAGATGTAACCTTTACAAGAGATGCCACAACCAAACTAATTTCTTTACCTACTAATATTTTACGAATAGATCCTAATATTCATCAACACCCTTCGATTGATGCAATACAGCGTGGTTTAAAACTATATGACAGATTAAATAACAAGTATGAATTTGATGAAGATTTAATTTGTACTGTTGTTTATTTTAGAGATTTTGATGAAATACCAGAACCAGCAAGAAGATATATAACTATTAAAGCTGCAAGAGTATTTGTTGATAGATTAGTTAGTGATGATGGATTAAGAAGTTACACACAACAAGACGAAACAAGAGCAAGAGCAATACTTATGGAAACTGATTTAAGTAATGCTGATCATAATGTTTTAAGAGGAGATCCATCTTTAACAAGTGTCTTTGATACTTATTCACCATCAAACGCAATCATTAGGTAACTATGGCTGTAGTATCAAGAGCAATTCCTACATTGCTCAGAGGAGTCTCGCAAGCTGCTGATTCAACAAAACAAGCTGATCATGCTGACATACAAGACAATGCTGTAAGTGATCCTGTGTTAGGTTTAGCAAAGCGTTCTGGTACACAATTCGTATCAAACCTTATTAACGGTGAAACTACAGTTGGCAGTCCTCATGTAGCTACTATCAATAGAGATGTAACAGAAAGATATGTTGTTATATTTACAACTAATAATGTAAGAGTATTTGAATTAGATGGCACTGAGAAAACAGTAAACAAACCTGACGGTGTAGGTTATCTTTCTTGTACTACTCCCAGATCACAAATAAAGACTATAACTATTGCTGACTTTACTTTTGTTGTTAATACAAGTATTACTGCTGCAATGGATTCAACCTTATCAGCAGGTAGTGGAACTCAAGCAATAGTATTTTTTAACCAGGTTACAGATAAAACTATATATTCAGTAACGGTAGATGGGGTAACAGCTAGTAAAAACACCTCATCAGATAGCACTCTTAGTACAGCAACTGTAGCAGCAGCAATAAAAAGTGGTCTTGATTCTGGTCTTACTGGTTTCACTATTGTTCGTAATGGTCCTGTTTTACATATTAAGAAAAATGATAATTCAAACTTTTCAATAGACTCTACAGACACGCAAGGTAATACACAGATAACAACTGTAAAAAATACAGTACAGCAGTTTTCTGATCTACCAACTGTTGCACCTAACGGAATGGTTGTTGAAGTTAAAGGTGATGAGTCAACTAACTTCGATAATTACTACGTTAAGTTTGTGACGAATAATGGTGGCACATTTGAAGAAGGTCAGTGGGAAGAGTCAGTAGAAGCAGGGATCAATTTTAAATTTAATTATGACACTATGCCTCATGTTTTAATTAGACAAGCTGATGGTGATTTTAGGTTTGCAAGAGTAGATGGTGACAACTATACAGCTTTTACAGGATCAGGTACATATGATCAGCCAAACTCTACTACTGTAACTGTAACTGCAAACAATCATGGATTATTAACTAATGATTCAATAACTTTTGACCACACTTCTGGAACTGCTGTTGATGGTACATTTACAATTACAAAAATAAATGATAATACATTTACATATACAGCAGCAGGTACATTAACAACAAACGGAAATGTAAAATTTGGTATTGCTAATGCATATACACTGCCAAAGTGGGGAGAACGTACTGTAGGTGATGAAGAATCTGCACCTAGCCCTTCATTTATTGGTTCTAAAATTAATAATGTATTCTTCTTTAGAAACAGGTTAGGATTTTTAGCAGATGATAATGTTGTTTTATCAAGGGTTTCTGAATTTTTTAATTTCTTTCCAGAAACTGTATTGACAGTAATTGATAGTGATCCGATTGATGTAGCTGCATCTCATACTAAAGTTGCTATCTTGAAAAACGCTGTCAACATGGGTGAGAAGTTAATTTTATTTTCTGATCAAACTCAATTTAACCTTACGTCTTCATCTGATTCGTTAACTCCTAAAACAGCTAACGTCATTGTTACAACTGAATTTGAATCAACTGATTCTGCACCACCTGTAGGTTCTGGTAGTTCTATTTATTATTTAACAAAAAAAGGAGAGTTTGCAGGTGTTAGAGAGTATATTTCGCAAGAAGGTATTGAGGTGAGAGATGCTTCAAATATTACAATTCACATTCCAAGACTTATACCAAACGATATTTATAAGGTTGCAGTATCAACTAATGAAGATGTTTTAGTTTTATTAGGCGCAACTAATCCTAATGTTCTTTATGTAAACAGATGGTTATATGGAGCTAGGTCAGAAAAAATATTGAACTCTTGGTTTACATATACATTTAATGATAATAGAGCTATAAAAAATATAGATTTTATTGGCACTGAATTATTTATTGTTACAGAAAGAATTGTTAGTTCTGGTAATACTGAAGTTGATTTAGAAAAGATACCTTTTGCCTCTGACTTTAAAGAACCTAATGCAACATTTGAATATCATTTAGACCGTAAGATTACTGAAGCTACAAGTGGTGTTTCCATTGCTTATAACAACACTACAAAAATTTCTACAATTACTGTTCCATATAAACTTACAGCCAATATGGAGTTTTTTGGTAGATATTTAGCATCTGGGGAAACCAGTACTTTTGTAGATGATACAGGTGCAACACAAACCATGAAGCCTGGTCAAAGGTTTTTAGCAACTAATACAACAGATGGAACGACTACAACAATAAATATTGCTAACGCAGATGTAAGAAATTCTAAATTTATTATTGGTGAACCTTTTGTTATGCACTACAGGTTTTCATCACAACGTCTTACAGAATCATCAGGAGGGCAGAAGAGTGGTGAAATTATAAGTGGTCGTTTACAGCTAAAACATTTTTATATCAAGTTTGAAGATACTGGTTTCTTTAAAGTAGAAGTTACACCTGATAATAATACGACTTCAACTCATTTATTTACTGGTCGTTTTCTTGGAGCTTCTTCTGCTACTATCGGTCAAATTAATTTAGAGACAGGTACATTTAAAGTGCCAATAATGAGTAGAGCAGATAGGGTAAAAATAGATGTAAAGAATGACAGTTTCTTACCAACAATATTATCAAGTGCAGAATATGAAGCTATGTTCCATATGAGATCAAGACGTATTTAATGGGTTATTTAAGAAAATCAAAACTAAGTGATCTTAATCATGTTGCAAAAAACATAAGAGTTATGGATAAAATTGAAGCCTATTATCAAACAGGAAAAAAACCAGAAGACGCATTACGACTATCTTATTTATATGGTCAAACAAATATGGCTATAGCTGATGATAACGACAAACCTATAGGTCTATGCGGTGTTATAGCTGATGGCTGTATATGGATGGTGGCAACTGATGAATTGTTTTCTAATAAAAAATATAAAATACAATTAATTAGAGAAGGTAGAAAATGGGTAGACAGCCTATTGAAAAATTATAAAATGCTATACAATATGGTATATGCAGAGAACCATTCTGCTATAAAGTGGTTAAAAGCTCTTGGGTTTACTTTTGTAAAATACCACAAAGAATATGGGAAAGAAAGTAAACCATTCTATGAATTTCTGAGGATTTCTTAAATGTGCGTTGTTGCAGGTCCATTAGCATTAGGTTTGGGTAAAGCTGCACCTTTGTTCTATGCAAGTTTGGGAATACAAGGAGCGCAAATGATTCAACAAAACAGAGTAGCTAGACAAACTGCAAATTATCAATATGAAGCAGCAAGAAGACAAGCACTATCGGCAGAACAAGCTTTTGCACAACAGCAAGAAGGATTAGCAGCGAACTTAAAAGAAACCAGAGCAGCAAAAGCACAAGAAAGATTAGCAGCAACAGTGCAAGGACAACAAGCTAGAGGTGCTATTGCAGCTACAGAAGGATTAAGTGGTCGTACTGCATCATTATTGGCAAGGGATGCTGGTAGGCAGCAAGCTAATTTAAGAAATAGAATTAATCAAACAATGTCATCGGCAACAGGTCAATATAGAAGAAATGCTTTAGGATTGTTAGCTCAAAGAGATAGTAGACGTAACCAAGCTCTTGATTTACAAAACCAAGCTTATGCAACTGCTAGACAAAATACAAGTGGTATCTTTGATTTCTTAGGGGCTGGTGTAAGAACTTATACAGGTTTAATGTAACGCATGACTTCTAGCTATCAAAGTACTTCTTTTCAATCTTCAGCAAGACCTGTCGATACCTTTGTCAGGCAAAGTACTGTACCTTTAATAGAAGAAGATGGATTTAGTCAGCTAACAAAAGCTTTGTCAGCAGTAAATCCAGTGCTTGATATTTTTGCACAAAAAGCTATTGAAGAGGAAGAAGAAAAAGGTTTTAAATTAGCTATAGATAAAGTTTTTGATAGCGGACAGGTCGGTAAAGAAGCAAATGAAATTAGAAAAAAAGATGGGGATGATGCTGCAAGGGGATTGGTAGGTGGCAGTATTTTTGCTGATAGAGTTTACAGTAAAGCGATCAGCAGTTTATATAGTTCTCAACTTAATGCTGATATGCAGCAAGCATATCACGATGCTATGATTGACACTTTTGACAGAAATGGAAATCCAATACAAAGATCAATTAAAGAATTTACTCCAAGTGATGAAGAATTTATAAATTGGAGAGAGTCTTATATACAAAATTATAGTGATAAAATTTTAAATGATGGTGGCGATATTGGTACAACAGAATTTATAACAAACCTTCAGAGTTCAATATTAAATATTAACAAACTTGCGAGAGATGAAAACAGTGATTATAAAGTTGAAAGAGTAAAATCTTTAGCTACAAATCATTTAGATAAAGCTACTAGAGATTGGTTAGATGGTAATAAAGAAGAAGCTAAAGTACATATTACAGATTTTATTAATCAAACAAGATTACTAGGATTAACAGGCAGTGATGCAACAGAAGTTTACGAAGGACTTTTGGGAAATATAGCATCAATAGGTAATTACTATATAACAACTGCTGATGTTAGTGATTTAGATGAAATAGATGATGTAATCTTAGGACTTGGTGTATCTATTCCTTATGGAAATAACAATGGAAATTTGACTCAACATCCTTTATGGCAAGAAAAAATAGCACCAGTATTAGAAAAACTAGAAGATGAAAAGTATGAAGAACTTACTCAAGGTCCAAAAATTGATAAGGCAAAAAGAACAATAAGGTTAGAAAAAAAATTAGATGAAATAAATAAATTACCTATAGAAACTGAAGAGCAACGACTTTTGTACAAAGAAGAAATTACTAAATTGAAAAATGATAGAGAATTTAGTGATCTTAATGAAATATTTAAAACTAATAATTATCAATATATTGAAGATTTTACTGCTGAAATTTTAAATATAAGAACCAGTATGAAACTAAGAGAATACAAAGACAATGAAACCCCTCAAGCAAATTTAGCATTAATAAAAAATAAGATTGTTGATTTAGGTATTACTGACAATGGAATCCTGACTGATTTAAACCAAGCGGTTAACATAGCAAGTGAATATAAATCTATATATCAAATTTTTGATACTAAATCTAAAAAATTGTTTGATGATATTGATGCGTTTTATAGATCAAAAGCCAGTTCATCAGGAGCATTTAAAGGAATAAGTATGAATGGTTTAAAAATAAATCTTGGTGGTCTTGATAATGATTCATATGTAGAAAAATATAGACTCGAACAAGAAATTGATAATGATTTTGAATCATGGATAAACGAAAATTATTATAAAAAAACAGAAGATGGAAAAGAAATTAAAGGACCAACAGAATCAGCTATAAAGAAATGGCTAGACGAAAAAAGAAATGAAATAGAAAATAATATTTTTAAGATAGATGATAATACTACAACAACAACACCAACAACACCAACACCTTTAAATACAAACGAAGCACCTGCTTTTGGTAATCAAAAATTTGAAGTGGATAATGTAATGAATTTTGAAAACAGAAGGGGTGCAGGTTATGGAGGAGGTATGACTGTTGATAATGATGAATTCAATTTACAAGAATTTTTAAATCAAGAAAACTTTCCAGATCTTGGAGGATTAGCAGAATTAGTAAGAGGCGGTGAGTCAGAGGGTAGTGGTCTGTATAACGCATATAACGGTGGTACAACTGACTCGGCAGGGGAGATGGATATAACNAGCAAGACAATAGCAGAGATGGAACAAATGCAAGCTAATAATGAAGTGTTTGCTGTAGGTGCTTATCAATTTACTCCTGGTGTTTTAAGAGAAGCAAGAATTTATTCTGGTATTGATAAAGAAACTGTTATGACACCAGCAGTACAAGATAGGCTTTTTTGGGGTATGTTGTTAAGTGGTAGGAAACGACCAGCATTATCAGCTTACTTACTTGGACAAAGTGATGATTTGCAAGCAGCACATGAAGATTTAGCTTTTGAATTTGCTGCAATACAAGGACCAGATGGTAAAGGTATGTATGATAATGACAACGCTGGAAACTATGCCACAATAGATGCAATGGCAGTTAGGCAGACTTTAATTAATGCTCGTAACGTTTTAATGAACAGGTAGTATGACTGATTCAAATTTAATTAAAGAAAATCAGAATACAGTACCAGAAGGTGCTTTTGGAATTGGATCTAAAAAAACTGATGACTTTACAAGGAATGAAGAACTAAGAACTACAGGCATACAAGACATACCAAATATGCTCATTAATGCTCTTACAAAACAATCAGGCGGTATTGTTATGCCAAGCCAGATTACAGAGCAAACAGTTACGAATTTTCAAGAAGGTGTAGATAATGTACCGCTTCTGAGAAAAGAAGATGAACAAACTGTAAGGGCTGGCCTAGCTGCTGGTTTTGATTTAACTGAAAATGCTATCAATTTTGCAGGTCGTGCAATCGGTGGTTTAAGTGGTAACAAATATACAGCTAAAGACTTTTTTGATAATGAAAAGTTAGGTGTATATATACCAGAAGAAGATGAAAATAGTCTTAGTTACAACTTGACAAAATTAGGAGTGCAATATGGAATACCATATACAGCAGCCTTTAAATTATTAGGTTCTATAGGTTTATCAAATTTTGTTTGGAAAGATGTATTAGCAGGTGGTACTACAGCATCAGTTTTCTTTGATACCTTTGATAAAAATCTTTCTAATTATTTAGTCGATACTCCTTTAATTGGACCAGTAGCAAAGTTACTTGCAGCAGAATCAGAAGAAGAATCTAACGTAGCAAAAGAAACTATCAAGAAATTTATTGAAGGTGGTGTAACTGCAAAGATAGTAAATAAAACTTTTGACGCAGTCTTAAATCCTAAAAAAGTTGCAGATGCTTTTATAAATGTTGTTGATTCTTTTAAAAAATCACCACAAGCTACAAAAAGATTAATTTTTAATTTACAACAATCAAAATTTAATAAGTTTTCTAATGTAAGAAAATACAACTCAATGGATGAAGTCCTTAGAAATGGCGATGACTTGGTAGATGTAGCACCAGTAACAGATAGTGAGTTGGTTACTAGAAAGAAAATAAGAAGTAAAAAAGGTAAGCAAAAGTTTCAAACAACTGATACACCTGTAGGTTTTGAAGGCAGAAATATGAATATGTTTAGTGATGATCCTAAAGAAGTTTCAAAAATAAAAGCTGCTTACGACCAAGAATTAAATGAATTTTATCCAAAATATAAAAATATAGTTACTGATGATATGCTGATTGAAGATGCAGATGACTTTTTAGAACAAGAAGTAATACAAGAATTAAAAGAGTTTTCAGATAAATATGGTTTAAAATTACCTGTCTTGATGGCTGCTTCTGTTAGACGTATTACTGGTGCTGCTGAAAATTTAAGTGATGGTGCTAAATTATTAAAAACATTACCTACTAGGTCAGAAGAAGCAAAAATTCTAAAAAGAAAACTTGCAATACAAACAATAAACTTTTATAGATTAATAACTGGTGATAGTAGGGCTGGCACTGTTGTAGCTAGAGCTTTATACGCACGACAATTAGCAAACGCACCTAATCCAGTAACAGGTCAAACACCAGGTCAAGTAACAGCGAGCAATATACAAGTAAAAAGATCAGAAGAACTTAAAGGTGGTGGATCAGAAGTTATTAGAGATGTAGCTAAAGACATAGATGATACGTTTCAAAATTTAGGTTTTACACAAGATGATGTACTTAAAGCTTTAGAAGAAGATGATTTTGAAGGGTTTGCTGATTTTGCTAGTAAACTAGCTGCTGCTCATGGAGATCCGTTTGTTTTACAAAAATTTGTAAAAGACAGTTTTGCAAGTAAAGCTTTGAAAGTTGGCAACGAGGTGTTTATTAATGGTATTCTTTCTAACCCTGCTACTCATGCAAGAAATACTATTGGTACTATGCTTAATGTTATTAAAGGACCAGCCGATTTATTGGCAGGTTCAATATCCAAAGAAGGTTTAGATCCTATTTTATTTAGAAGAGCAATGGCTGAATTTGCCATGTTTAAACAAGCTCAAAGTGATGCTTTAAAACTAGCAGGGCAAGCTTTTAAAGACCAAAGAAATATTTTAGATAAATCAAGAATGATTGTTGATTCTGGTAATGACCCTACACAAAGATTTGCAATAGGTATGCAAGGCGGTAGTTATGACGGAGAGGGTCTTCAAAAAGTAATTAAAGGTGAAATGAACATGGCACAATATATTAAAAAAGGTCTTATACCTGATCTTGTTAATGGTTTTGGAACTGTCAACAGAACTCCTGGAACAGCTTTATTAGCAGAAGATGAATATAACAAACAGCTATCTTTTAGAATGTTTTTAAAAGGATCATTAGTTGAAGATGGTTTAAGAAAAGGTTTAGATGGTAAAGCTTTAGATGACTATGTTGATAAAAGTTTTGAACTTGGTACAAGTTGGATTGCTAAAAAAGGAGAAGAACTAGACCTTTCTCTTAAAGGGATTTCTGAAGCTAAAGCTTTTATTGGGGCAGAGGGAGAAACAGTTGCAATAGGAGAAGATCTGTTTTTAAAAATAAGAGATGCTCTTGATTATGCTGCTGATCGTACATTTACTACTAGAATTGATAATTCATTTGTTAACGCATTTAAACATCCTGGATGGAAGCCTTTAATACCTTTTATGAATACACCGCTTAACTTGCAACAGACCTTGTTAAAAAATACGCCAATGGCAACTAAGCTAACAAATAATCCTTTATTGAAAGGAATGTTAGATACTCATAGAAAACAATTACAAAGTGCTAATCCATCTGTTTCTGCGAGAGCCAGAGGTACAACTAGAATGGGTGGTGGTATATGGGTTGCTGCTATTGGTTTAAGTATGGCTGCTGGAAATAAGTTTGCGAAAGTTGCTTTAGTTGATGGTAATGACCCAAATTGGGTTCAAGATAAAATAAGACAATATACTGGTGACATAGGATATGCTTTGAGATTATTAGTTACTGATCCTGAGACAAAAGAACCTGTACTTGGTCCTGATGGAGAACCAAAATATAATTTTATTGATGTTGGTAGGATTGGACTTGATCCAGTAAGTGCAATATTTAGAGCAGCAGGTTGGTGGGGAACATATAGTAAATATCTTAGTGATGAAGATCAAGAAAATGCAGCTTTAATTATGACTACTGCTTTAGCTAGAGATATTTTTAATATTCCAATGCTTGAAAACTTACAAACAGTTTTTGAGATTATTGAAAACAGACCTGATGCTTTACCTAATTTTTTAGCTAACTATCTTCATTCTGCTTTTATTCCACTTTCTTCATTAAGAAAAGGTATAAAAAAAAGAGAATATACAATTACTGATCCAAGGTCAGGTAAAAAATTGAAAGGCTTTTTTAGACATGATAAATCCATACAAAAAGGTGATTACATTAAACAAGAAGTAAGAACAAAAGCACCTGACGGTACGTTACTTACAGAAGACCATCCGTTATATGGAACTCTGAAAACAGAAAAGCCACGATTTGTTGGTGACTTTCTTGTTAGAAAAGTGGTATTAAAAATGTTTAAAGAGTATGAAGCAAGCAATCCATTTAAAATAGATATACAACCAGAACGTCATTGGCTTACTAATCAGTTTTTAGAGTATCCTAAGAATTTTGGACCTAACAGTGGAATGAATCCCACTCTTCGTGGAACTTCTTTAAATGATCCTGTTATTAGTCTTTTATACAGAAGTAAATCTAAAATAGGACCACCATCTGCTCATTTGTTTAAAAAATCGCCAGAAGGCGGTATTCTTTTAAACTCAACACAATATAGGAATTTAAAAGATTTTATTGGTTCTATAAAATTAGATGACAATGGCATTGAAAGTAAAAACGGTAAAACTGTATATGAAAGACTTTTTCCAATTGCAAAAGATAAAAAAGTTTTACAGTTGTTAGATTTTATTGATGATGGAGAAATAGATGAAGAATTTATTTTTGATAAATCAACACTTCTTAGTGATAAAATAAACACATCATCTACCTTAAGAAAGTTTTTAAACCAAATGATTACTCCTTATATAGGAGCAGCAAAGTTAAAATTATTTAATTTAGAGGATGAAAAGGGTGGCGCAAAATCTAAATTACCTGCATATATAAGAGAAAAGCAAAGACAAAGCGAATCGATGCAAAACCTTTTTTTAAGGTAAACTAAAAACAATGCAGTAAAATCATGGCTACCAACACCGCATCATCATCAACAACTCATACAGGTAATGGAAGTACAAATACTTTTGCAATATCATTTTCGTTCTTAGCAAATAATGAGATAGATGTCACTGTTGGTGGTGTACTTAAAACTCTTACTACCCATTATACGATTAGTGGTTCTACTGTTACTTTTACAAGTGGCAACACCCCTGCTAATGGTGCAGCTATTAAGTTTCAAAGAGATACAGATATAAGTGCTAAAAAGATAGATTTTTCAGATGGTAGTGTTTTAACAGAAAGAGATTTAGATAATAATAGTGACCAGATATTATTTGCTCAACAAGAGATTACAGATAAATTAGGCACTATAGAAGAAGGAGCTACAGGAGATCAAACTGCTGCTGAAATAAAAACTCTTTTTCAATCAGATAAATTAACAGCTAATGAAATCAATGATGATGCTATAACTTATGCAAAGATACAAAATGTATCAGCAACAGATAGAGTTTTAGGTAGAGATTCTAGTGGTGCAGGTGAGATAGAGGAAATAACACCAGCCAATTTACGCACCATGATAAACGTAGAAGATGGTGCTACAGCAGATCAAACAATAACAGAAATCAAAAGTCTTATAGCTGGCAGTCCTCTTGATGCTAGTCACCTTGCAGCAAACTCAGTTGATACAAGTGAACTGGCAAATGACTCTGTAACAAATGCCAAAATTGCAGATGCAGAACTAAAAACTTTGGCAGGTATGCAATCTGGTACAGCTTCTAAATTAGCTGACAGCACAGCTTTAACGTCTGACATAGCAGACCTTAACCAGTTAGATGGTATGCAGAAGGCAACAACTATAACTGATGACGATACTAAGTTTCCTACAAGTGGTGCAATCGTAGATTATGTAGCTGCACAGTTAGCACCTATTGGTGGTTTAGAAGCTATTGCAAATGAAGGTTCTTTTCCTAATACACAACCAGCGTCAGGTGTTGTTATAAGTATTGCAGATGCAGGTGGCATGGCAGTTAGCAGTACTGGCACTGCATCTGGTCAAACAGTAGGTGGTACGACAGTAAATATATCTGGTATTGCTACAAACTTTCGTGGAGCTAGTGTTGCAGCAGGTATTAGATTTCTTGTTGTTTCTACAGGTGCAGGTCAAAACTATACATACCACAAAGCAACTTTAAAAGAAGATGACCTTGTAGGTCTTAGTGGAGATATAAACGATTTTGCAGAAAGATATAGAGTAGGTTCTTCTAACCCAACAACTAATAATGATGCAGGTGACTTATTCTTTAATACAACCTCAGGTAAATTATTAGTTTATAACGGAACCACAAGTGCGTGGGAAGAAACACAATCTATTGGTAACTTTTTTATATCTACACTTAGCCCTGCATTTGATGGTAGTACAACAAACTTTACTATTACAAATGCACCTACTTCAGCACAACAAATATTATTAATAATAGAAGGTGTAATACAGAAACCTAACGCTGGTACATCTACACCAACAGAAGGTTTTGCGTTGGATAGCAGCACAATTAAATTAGCTGCTGCACCTGCGGTTGGTGCAAGCTACCACGCAGTAGTAATGGGTTCTGCTGTAAGTATTGGAACTCCAAGCGACAACACAGTAACAACAGCAATCCTACAAAACAATTCTGTATCAACTCAAAAAATACAAGATGAAGCTATAACACTTGCAAAATTAGAACATGGTACATCTAGCAATGATGGCAAATTTTTAAGAGCTAATAATGGTGCTGACCCAAGTTTTGAAACAATAGATTTAACTGCTTTAAGTGCATCTAATTTAACGTCTGGAACTGTACCTGACGCTAGATTCCCTGCAACTTTACCAGCAGCATCAGGAGAAAATCTTACTAATTTACCAGCAGGTAACTTAACAGGAACAGTAGCAGATGCAAGGATTTCTACACTTACAGCATCTAAACTTACTGGTGCATTGCCAGCTATTGATGGGTCTGCTTTAACAGGAGTTTCATCACAAAAAGCAGATGGTTGCGTAACAGAAAACTCGCAAACAATTTCAAATAATTACACTATGACCTCAGGTAAATCAGGAATTAGTGCTGGTCCTATCACAATAGCTAATAATGTAACTGTTAACATTCAGTCAGGTTCACGCTATGTTATTGTTTAGGGGGTAAAAATTATGCCAATAGTATTAAATGGGTCAGGCACAATAACAGGTATATCGGCAGGGGGTTTGCCAGATGGAATAATACAAGCTGCGGATTTAGCAAGTGGTGTTGGTGGTAAAATTCTTCAAGTTGTACAAACAGTTAAAACAGATACTTTTTCTAATCAGTTAGCACAAGGTGCTTATACAACAGCACTATTGACTCAATCTATTACACCATCAAGTGCAAGTAGCAAAATATTAGTTTTATGTACACTTCATTTGACAACTGGATCTCAGACGGGTGCTAGTGGAGCTAAAATACAAAGAGACGGATCAGATATTGGTGTTGCAGATGCTGATGGAAGTAGATCAAGGGGTATTGGCGCTGGTGGTGGTGGAGCTTTAAGTGCTAGGGTTACGTACAATATGCAAATGACATTTTTAGACACACCAAATTCAACATCTGCATTATCTTATACAGTCCATGCTAAACATGGATATGCAGGAAACCAATATATTTACATTAATAGAGAACTTACTGACAATGATTCCTCACGTACAAATAGGTCTACTTCTTCTTTAACTCTTATGGAGGTAGCAGCATGAGTCAGATCAAGTTATTACATAGCGGTGGTAATGGTGTTTCTATAGTTGCACCCGATAGTAACCCTGCATCTGATCGTACTCTTAAGTTACCTAGTGATGTAAACTCAACTATTGATACTCTTAATAGAGCAGGTAATATTCTTCAAGTTGTTCAAACTTTCAAAAAAGATGCTTTTAGCACAGGTAGCACTTCTCTTGTAGAAATTACAGGACTTAATGCGTCAATAACAAAAACCTCTGCATCAAATAAAATTTTAATAATGGTTGATATAGGCTATGGAAAATCTGGTCAAACTGCCGCACGTTTTGGATTATATGAAGATTCATCTGAGCTAACTGATGCTAATGGTACTGGTGGTACTACTGATAATGTTTTTATAGCAGATTATAAACATGTACAAAACAATGACGCAGAAAAATACTCATGGAACAATGTAAGTAAATCAGTTTTAATTGATGGTCAAAATGATACAAGCAGTCACACATACAAAGTGTACGGAACAGCAGATACGCAAACACTTTACATTAATAGAAGAGGATATGATACTGCTATTTCATTTACATCTGCAATAACATTAATGGAGGTAGCAGCATAATGACTATCTACTATAATTTAGTAAAAAGGATTTATTAATTATGCCTTACGACCATGAAGCCATATATGAGGCTTACAAATCAGAAGCAAAACCTGTTGTTTCTATAGATGATTCTGCTGGTGCATTTGACGCTGACGGAACTAAAGTTACTCTTGATGATGCAAAGATAGCAGCAGCTAGAAAATCTTTAGATGATGCAGCAGCAGCGATAGCGTACAAATCAAAAAGAACTGGTGCTGATGGTACAACAGATACTATCTATCCAACCATAGGAGATCAGTTAGATATGCTTTACAAAGATATGTTGGCTGGTAANTTAGATACAACAGGNACTTGGGCTACTGCAATCAAAGCTACAAAGGACAAATATCCTAAACCATGAGTAGATTAGTTACCAACGCAATAAGAAGCACCGCAGCGTCTAGTGATGCTATAACAATAGATAGTGCTGGTAAACCTTCATTTCCAAACGGAGGTGTTGGTAAACTTCTTCAAGTTGTACAGACAGTTAAAAAAGATGTATTCTCTACAACTGTTACTCCAGGTACTATCTCAGGTGACATTACAGGATTAACTCTAAGTATTACGCCATCAAACGCAAGTAATAAAATTCTTATAGATTGCCATGTAAATGGTGGTTTTATAGGTTCAACAGGTATGTATGCTTATCTTTATAAAAATGGTTCTGTAATTAGTGATGCTATTGGTGATACTGCTAGTGGCACCATTGTAAGAGCTTCATTTCAAAGTCAAGGTGGTACTTTATTAGATTTAGAAGATGTACATGGACAGTATCTTGATACTGCTGGTGGAACTTCAGCAATTACTTATAGTGTAAGGATACAACATCCATACACAGCAAGTAGTTTCGCTGGAACTCTATACATAAACAGATCAGGAGATTCTGATGAACTTAGAACTGATTATGTCTTTCCTCGTACTATTTCAACAATTACTGCAATGGAGATAGCAGCGTAATGCCTTTAACACAAGTTTCATCAAGACTTATAGAAGACACCCTAAGATATGTCTTAGGTGCTAGTGGTACAGATCACTATACATTCACAGGTAAAGGTCTTACAGGTGCAGTAAATGACCCTACATTAACTCTTAGTAGAGGGCATACTTATATCTTTGAAAATAGAAATAGTAGTGGCGCACACCCCTTCTATATAAAAACCAGTATTGCTAATGGTGGTACTAATGATGCTTATAACACAGGAGTAACAAATAATGGTGGTGCTGGTGGTACAGAAATAGTATTTACAGTACCGCATGATGCGCCTGATTTGTTGTACTACCAATGCAGTAGTCACAGCAATATGGCTGGTCAATTAAAAATTGCTGGTGCTGTAGCAGATGGAAGTATAACAGAAGCTAAGTTAGCTGATGATGCAGTAACAGCAGATAAGTTAGCTGACTCAATTAACACAGCTATAGCAGCAAACACAGCTAAGACTAGCAACGCCACACACACAGGTGATGTAACTGGCTCTACCTCATTAACTATTGCTGATGACGCAGTTACAAATGCAAAAATTGCTGCAAATGCTGTAGGTACTACTGAAATAGCAGACAATGCAGTAACTACAACTAAAATTCCTGACGAAGGAATAACACTAGCTAAACTAGAACATGGCACATCATCTAATGATGGTAAGTTTTTACGAGCAAACAACGGAGCAGATCCTACCTTTGAAACTGTACCTTCACCATCTAATGTCAATACTGGTAGTTCACAAGTTTTAGAGCAATTTCTTTCTCCTTGTGATGGATCAGTAATAGCTTTAAGCCAAGGAGATACAACAATTACAAATGTAACTACCGTTCAAAATCCTAGTACAAGTTACGCTGATGTTAATGGTTCATCAATTACTTACACACCACCAACAGGAACAAAACAAGTAATATATGAATTTAATTTTCATGGTGCAAGTAAAGATGCACATGGAATAGGTACTTTAAGACTTTATTTAGATAATGTAGATGTTACTAGTGCTATTTTTTCATTTAGTGCTGACAAAAATTTCGATATGCAAATTTGTTTTAAATGGTCATTTAATATTGGAGGAACAGCAGACGCAAGCGTAGGAAGAGTTGCTACATGGACAAGTGGTAAAACAATAAAATTAAGAATTAGAGAATATGGTGGATCAAATGAATCAAAAATATTCCAATCAAAATATACAGATGGTAGTACTTCTGGTTCTTTTAGCAGACCTTGTTTAGGTATTACAGCAATAGGAGCGCCATCATAAGTACGATACCTAGTTAATGATATTTGGATTTTTAAAAAAATTAGTTAAATATTATGTAGATAAATTTATTAACTGGTTAAGGATAAAAAGATTTAATTTAGAACTAGATAACGATATAAAAAAATATCACGAAGAATTAGATAAAAAAATAAAAAAACCAAAGATTATAGAAACTGGTAAATTTGGAGAAGAAGGCTGGTCTATTTCTATTGGAGATGTAAAAGATGGAAATTAATTTACCACATCTACCAGACACAAATAATGTTCTTATACCACCTAAAACAATTTTTTATCCACCTGTGGCAGAGATTCCATATTTAGATCCAGTTCTTCTTCCAAGTTTGGAGCAGGTAGAGTCGGGTTTGGGAGGTCAGGGATCTTCTGCTGAAGAAGATAAAGCATCTTCAAAGGAGGAAGAGTTACAGCTAACACCAGAAACAATACCGCAGAACCAGCTAGTACCCAAAGAAACTTTATCAACTGAAGAAGCTATAGCTACGTTTAATCTACCATTTTTTGGGGAGATGCCAATACCTGCACCAGAGGTCATAGCTTCTAGTGTGATAGCAGCAGGTACAGCGTCAGTTGCTAGTGTGGTTGGTGGTATTGCNATGCAATCAGTATTAGGTTTTATCAAGAAAACATTTAAGAAAATCTTTACTAAGATTCTTAAAAAAGAAGTCGCAAATGT
>FUFK010039906.1_pt1 | contig 17481 bp, 19 predicted proteins | sample 1021851 | NCBI WGS metagenome assembly FUFK01 (sample SAMEA51879418, study PRJEB19060) | metagenome | reverse complement strand
ATGAACTGTTGGTACTTCTGAGCAAGTCCCGTGTATTTGCCATGCATTTCATGGTCAGGCTTGTCCCTGCCATCATGTAGAAAAAGGCAATTGAGCCATTTGACGCGGTTGCTCATCGCCTCCACGTCTTCCGCACCAGGCTTATTGGGGATCATCGGATCGGGACGCTTCATCGAACATTACCCGTAAATGTATCGCCAGACTGCGTGATCAGCTGGTCACTGCCTTGCGTGATTAAATTTTTGACGACTAAAACAATGTCAGGAGCAAAGCCGCCAGTAAGCCCGCCAGCAATGCTGGTACGCAAAACTTTGTGAATACTGAGTCGCAGTGCTTTTGCCATCAGGTTGCACCAACAACCGTGCTAACGGTGGGAGTGCCGCCAGTAATCGACACAAGGCGAAGACGCACAAATTCAACCGGACAACCGTTCAATGCATAACCAGTCGTTCCATCAGCGGAAATCGTGGTGTCTTGATTCTCGTCGTCGAGGTTGAAAAAGTTGGTGTTATCAAGGCTGCCCTCAAAACGCACCTGCACATTCGTNCCAATGCTGCTCACCGTCACCTGGAACGTAACGGCTTGCGCATTTACTTTGACTGAACTGGTAACGCCTGTTGCTGTCAGGCTGGTTAGCGCCTCAGTCGTAAACGGATAAAGGGCCATGACAGCAACTGAGCAGGCTAAATCTGTGTTTCCAGTTTAGCAAGCCTCACCAAGGCGTTCCAGTGCCCTTGGTCGGAGTGCGCTGCTCATCAATCTGTGCTTGGAGCGCAGTTTCAATCTCAGTGACCTTTTCTGCACCACCAAGCTTGTCTTGTGCCCAGCCGATGCAAGTGTCAGCCGTCAGATCTGCATAAGCGATAACGTCATCACCTTCAGCAGGTGCATCAAGACCGATGCTGCCGTAAGCACCAGCGGAATAGGTGCCGTCATTGGCGCTCACTGAATAGTGAACAACCGAAACGATGCCGTCNGCAACGGTACGNTCCAGAGTGTTGACGGTCCAGGTGAANGTGGTGGTTGGGGTAGACATCGGAAGTGTTGTGATGGAACAAGTTTAGACGCTGATTAAGCCCACGCAGCATTAGCGACTGCTACCACTTTGGCATCTTCATTTGTTAAATCATCACCCTGCTCAAGTACATGGCGGTGATAGGACTGAGAAATTACCTCGTCGTCCTCAAGAATTTGCGTGGCAGTACGCACTTGGATGTTGTTGTTTGCCATCACTTCAATCTTGTCAACAACAGTTTGCTTTGTGAGAGCCATTAGGATTGTCCTCCAGACAAAACAGGTTTAGGTTCGTAGTTTTAAGCCGTTGCGGGCTAGTTATTTAGGCTGCGCGATAGCAGAGAGCACATTCGATAATTGTGCCGTTTGTAAAAGTTGAATTTGTTACAANAGAACCAGCACCATTAGAAATGCTCACCTCCGAATTATTTTCCAGCACTGCCATTGCAAAATCAGACGAGGTTTCATTCTGCCTTCTGTTTGGTTTACTGCCAGGCCAAGTAGTAAGTCCGCTAACATTAAAGTCTTCTGATGTAAAAGGCAATCCAGCAACTGTTGCCGTTCCTGTAGCGGATCCTTTGTTAGACAAATTAAAATAGAGCCAAACATGCACTACTTTTCCTGTTTTTACGTAATATCCCTGCCTTGCATTGTAAGTAATGCCAGTTGTAGCCCCACCAAATTCAACCGAAGGAGTCCAAGTGCCTTCTTCATAATCATCCAGCTCATTAGCTGTAGCCGTGTCACCGTTAAAAGTAATACCAGCACCAGCAAGACGCACTTGGCCGGTTGATGTAATCCTCATCCGCTCAGTCGGAGTTGACGCGGAATCTGCTGTGGTGGAAAATTCGATTCTTGACGGCTGGCTACTTCCTGCAGTCCACGTCCCACCATCTCTACGCGCTGCAATCTGCGCTGTAGGACTGTGATTGCTAGCAGAAAAACGGAGCAAACCAAGTCCAGCGCCATCGGCAGGTGTAGTTGCACTACTGCTTAGGTAAACAATAGAAGGACCGTTATCAGCACTGTTGTCTTCAAAAATTGCACTAGCAGCGGCAGAAGTGGTTGACGTCCCCAACAACAGCCTGCCCGAGCTGTCGATTACAGTTTTGTTTGTGCCACCATTGCCTGTTGCAAAGACAATATCCCGTGGAGCGCCGTCGGCGCGTGGTTGAATAATTAGATGCCCAAAATTGTCAAACGGATATGAACCAGCAGTGCTACCAGAACGATAAATTGTCGGAATAGAATCAGTTCCAAAAGCTGAATCTGTGCCAAGTGTTGCAATTTTTCCTGCGACTTGGAGGCTAGAGCTTCCAGATGCAGTAGACGTTCCAACCAACAGCCTGCCCGCGCTGTCGATTGCAATGTTTGTAGCGGCCCTACCATTATTGCCAATCCTGAATTGATCTGAAGCTCTATCTGCCCAGATTTGCCAGTTTCGTTGCCCTTGGTTTTCAATGTATAGTCCGGCGCTGTTAGTTCCAGTGTTGGTTGCTGATACTTTAAGTTGAGGATTGCTGTCACCGCGAACGTCCAGCAAGTTGTTTGGACTTGACGTCCCGATGCCGCAGTTTCCGTTGTTATTAACCCGAAAAAGTTGACTATTTGCGCTATCTCGCACCAACAATGCGTGATTAGCGTTTCCTGAGCCGCCACTATCAAACACGGGGCCATCAACACCAGAATCCGCGTCAACATGCAAGGAGCCTGCCGGACTGGTTTCGTTTATACCTACGAGGCCCGCGCTCGTGATACGCAGTTTTTCCGCAGCATCGCCGACGGTGCTGCTCTTTGTACCAAAAGCTAGAGAGTATGCAACACCTGCAGAAGTCTCACTGATAGCACGCATGTAGCCACTAACGTGATTTGGGTCACTGGTGTCGCTTGAATAAAACTCAACAGAGCCAGTAATATCATTTGCAACAGCACTGCCGTCGCTGTTAGTAATCCTTAAGGTAGGAATTGCCGCAGTTGTTTGAGCATTTGCGTCTGATTTAAGTTCTAACGTAGTTGCAGGACTTGACACCCCGATGCCACAGTTGCCTGCACTATCAATAAACAACCTGCCCGCTCCACCAGTGCTGATGGCTAGTTGATCCGCTCCAGGGCGGTAAATGCCGGTGTTGCTATCATCGTCAAACGCAAATGCAGGAGCACTGGCACTACCGTCACCTGCATTCTCAAGCAAATCCGCAATTGTTACTTTCTTGGTCTCGTCAGCACTAATATCGACAAACGGCAGAACGTCAGTGCTTGCAGGGTTAGTGTCTGCCGCCAGTTGGGTAATTTTGACGTTTGCCACGACGTAGAACGAAAGACTGCGTGCCTACAGTCTACCGCTCCAGGCGTCAAGTGCCCATTAGCTACCAGCCTCAAGTGCAGCGACCTTGGTTTCAAGCGTTTCAATTTTGGCGATAGCCTCCTGCAACGCAGCAGTCAGCAGCGGCACAAACTTGGATTTATCTATGCCTTGCATGATTGGATCGCCATTTTCGTCAACCTCGTTATGCGTTCCAGTGACAGCCTCTGGCACGACAGCTTGAGCCTCGTGCGCGATGAAACCGTCAACAGTGGTTTCAGCGTCAGCAATAAAGTTAAAACGTCTTGGCTGAAGTTGTTTGACGCGAGTAATCCCATCAGCCATATCAACGATATTTTCTTTAAGGCGGTAGTCAGAAGATTCGTTGTATGCAGTAGCAGAACCAGTGACGCTGATAGTGCCAACTTGAACGTTACTTCTAAAAAATCTAGCTACGTTGCCATCGTTGCCCAACCTGTTAATTTTTAGACCAGCAGATTCATTCGCAGCAACGCTTACCTCGTCTTGCTTAAGTCGTAATTTTTCAGTAGTACCATCTACCGAGTGTGGAGCGCCGGTATCCCCGATAAAGATATTGCCGGTGCCTTTAATGTTGCCGTTTACATGCAAGACCTCTGTTGGCGTGGCTTCCGCAATACCAACCTTGCCGTCATGAAGTATTTTCAGCCTAGTGCTGCCAGCAACATCAAATTTAAGTTGATCTGCATCATTATCAGTGGTGTTGTCGTACTGGATTTTTCCGCTGCTTGCATCGCTTGTGTCGCCTAGTCGAATTATTGATGAGGATGTAGTGCCAGAAGTGACTTGAAGAACACAATTCGCAGAATCATCCTCAATGTGTAATTCGGCAGCAGGAGTGTTGTTTCCGATTCCCACATTTCCAGCTGTATCGATAGTCAGCTTCCGGTCGCCGCCGACAACGATAGAAAAATCACCAGCAGAATTCCGCCTTAGTCCAGTATCAACATCATCCTTAAACGCAAGGCCAGGTGCATTGATCGTTCCATCGCCAATATAGAACTGACCGTTAGCAATCGTTCCAATGCCTCCGGAGAGAATCTCGCATATTTTGATCCATGAGCCATTAGAGCTATCTCTAATCTTCAGCAGATTGTTTGAATCATCAGCCCAAAGCATGTACGCAATAGGCGTGTCTACACTATCAGTGCTTGTATTTGGTTCTGCACCACTGTTAGTGGTAAGGATAGCCTTGAGGGCATTGTTTATATCAAGACGAACAGCCTGTCCCGAGCCGTTAGCGACTTCGTAATCGTGTTGAGCCATCGGTTAGGTCGCTGCAGACAACTTTGCCACTATCTTACTTGCGCCTGCCATAGCCCACAGCTGTGTAGCTGAAATTGCGGTCAACGTTGCTGCCGCTTGAATTCAGCACATCAACGCTGAACCCTGTACTGGTGACGTTGCTGACGTTGACCCGCTCTCCGTTGCCGAGGTTTTGCACCGTAACCCCAATGCTCGGCAGATAAGCATTCGCGCCACCAAGACCTGCCGTACCAACGAAAAACGGCTTGTTGAACGTTATCGCTTTGGTGCTGGTGCCTGAAGCAATTACGCCATCGCTGTTTTCTTGCCGCCGCTGGAGCGTGGCCCTATATCCCAGCTCTTCAATTCCAATGTTTTGGCCAGGGTCTGAACTGGTCAGCTTTGCCTTGAACTGGAACGCACGCGCAACAAACGTTCCATTTACAAATTCACGCCAAGGCTTTTCGTCCTCAGGAAAATCATCATCAGTGTATTTAGACGAATTAGATGGAGGATCCTCGGTGCTTCGCATGTAGAGCTGAGCATCAACAGCATCAGACTCCGAACCATCAAAATCAGACCATGTATCAACGTCTCCAATACGCCCGTTAAGCGTTTCGTCAGGGAAATAAGCTCTTGTAACAAAATGCCTTGAAAGATCAATAGCAAAAACAGCGCCTAAATCAAGCGTATTCTCGAACTCATATTCTGCAGATGGCGCAATCCCTGAATTTGCGTCAAGTGAAGCAATAGCGTCAAAATCGGTTACATCGTCTATTTTTTCTGCATTATCAATCGTTAGAGCGTTAGGTGTCAAACTGGTGTCGTAGAAACAACCTGTTCTTGTTCCATTAAACGCTGGGGAGTCTGTATCCTCACGGCGTTCTTGGACAAGTAAACGTCCCGAAGGATCGGGTTGATCGACTAAAATACTGGCTGCACTTGCGCTTTTATTACCTAAATCATCTACAAACTTGACGAGTATCCGACCTTCTACCAATGGCACGACTGCTTCAGTAGAGCTGCCTGGAACTTCTTTTAATTTGACAGAATCAGGCCACACTGCTGATCCAGTGGTCTTATTGCTGTGTTTAATTAAAACCGTTCCACCAACCAGCACATCAATGTCTTCAGCTTTATCCCAGCGCAACGTTGCCCTATTGTTGCCGCTTGGCTCAATCGTCAAGTTTTGAACATTGCCTGGCGGAGCAGTTTTCCCGGCAATTCTGAATGATGATTTAGCAAGTTTGCTTACTTTGCCAATAAAACTGGCAGCCCTAATTCTTACCTGCAGCTTGCCCGCTTTCAATCCGCGTAGCGTTATCGAGGGGTTTTGAGTGGTTATTTCAGTAAAGTTGTCATCATCGACTCTGTATTTGACCCTAAACTCATTGAGAGCAATTCCGTCATGCTGCCAGCTCAGGTCAAAACCTGTATGAATCGTTCCACCTTCTTCGTACAAGAATTCTTGACCAGTGATTGCCTCTGGCGGATTCGGTGGATCGGTAAGAACAGTAATTTCTCGTGGCTCTAGATCCTCGCCTTTGTCAACTGCGTTGTAAATGCTTTTGTTGTAAGCGACGGCACTAACGCCATAAATGCCATCGCCTGATTCAGCAACAGATACAACACGGAACTGCTGTGACTCTACATCGTCGTTTTGAAACAGAAAAACAGAACCAGCGGCAGGTGCTTCGCTAAATGGAGCTGCAGGATCGATATTTATTTCAGCGGTATTATTGCTTGAGTTAATGTTAATCGATACAACATTAGGCTCATCTTTTTTTGGCTCTACAAGCCCAGTAGGCAACATCACTGACAGCTTCGGATTGTTCGTCGCTAAATCAGCAGACAAGTTTACGCTGCTATCGGTTATGACTTGAGTTGTTGTCGCAGACTTGATTCGACCTGATCGACGTACACCAGACTTAACTGGGTCGGCAATATCGACAACCGTTCCAGGGCGCAAAACAATTCCACTCTCGATTGCAACACTGAAGTTGCAGGTTTCGGTTAGTGCTTGCTCTGACTTAAGAGTCCACAGGCCGATACGATTTGCCTGACCTTGGCTATAGCAACCAATCGCCTTGATGTCTTTTTTGATGATGCCGTGCTTAGCAATAGCGTCAGCGTCTTCGACGTACTCATACTCAATATCGCCAAGAGTGTCGTAAGACTGCCAAGCCACGCAAGCTACGGTATGACGTGCTTTTTGCGATGTTCCTTGATATTGAAAGATTCCATCAACAACATTGCTAGGACCAAGCAGATATTGCGGGTCTGTTGGCTTGTCTTGCAACAACTGCAACGTTCCAACACCGTAATAGGCAATACCACGGAAGATGGCCGTCAGCTGCTGGATAACGTTGTAAACCTCATCTCTGCTGTTAATCAGAATGTTGCAGGCAAACCGAGGTTCCTTGTTGCCAGTTCCATCGTCAACCTTTTCTCTGCAGTACTGACTAATTGCGTAGAAGTCGTACTTATCCAAAGTTGACTCTGGAACGCCCGCTCCATAGCGCGTATTGGTCAGCAGGTCATACAAAATCCATGCAGGATCATTTGTCCAATGCACACCATCCTTAAACGTGCCGTCCCAGATGCCGTNATAGCTCAGNCTTCCTAAAAGCCCTTTAGCTGTTCTNACTGTTGCGTTGCTTGGNATNTTNACCTTGATGCCNCGGATCANATACTTACGAGTTGGAACGCTTCTGAATTGACGNGANTCAAGCNNCAAGCCNACTATCGCTGAGTTTGGATACGAAAACTTCTCTTCAATAATTTCCGTATAGCTTTGAAAAATTGTTGTACTAAAGTGCTTGCTGTTTGTTTCGTCGTTTGAGCGACGTACAAGCCTAATATCTACAGGAAAAGCGCCGTCAAGTTCGACCCTGAAGTCACGCTGAAAAGCACCGCTTGATTTTCCTTTGATTTGAACTGTGTCTTTACCGTTAAACGAAACATTGCTAAAACCTCCTCCGTTGTATTGCACTTGAATGGCAATTCTTACGTCATTGCCTTTTACGTCTCCGTCCTCTTGGATTCTGTACAACGCTGGAATGCTTAAGGTGACCCGAACAGCATTAACCTCGCTGTTGGTAATACTTCTGGTAACAGGGGTGTCTTTAGTTGCCTCAACGTTTACAGGAAATTCTTGCGTTGCTCCGTCGAAACGGTCAATAGCCGATTGGCCTTGCGTGCCGTTTCTAGTCTCAATAACTGCACCTTCAAAATTATCGCTGCCGTCCTTGTTCTTGACAGGCGTACCATCTAAAAAAATGCTCTTGTAAAAAGCGTTTTCGTCACCACTTCCATCATCTTCAATACCTTCAATCTCTCCCTCGCTAATTAAGTCAACAACCTCAGCAAACTGTACCGACGCAAGGCTATCGTCTTCGACAGTTGGTGTACGACCACCGCCGCCACCCCCTTTGCCGCCACCGCCGCCAGAGCCTTGAATGTATTTGCTATCAGTCATGCCGACCTCTGACTCACATCAAGATTACTGGAGATAACTGCCGATCCAACAAACACACGCCCGTAAGCGATTGGAACGGGCAGGCCCTGTCGGCTTGTGTTGACGACGTTTGAAATGCTGAATGACTCAAGCTGTACTGACTCGTCAATCGTGCTGTCGAGCGAAGGTTGCGGTGAAAGCACTTGAGCCACACCAGTTAAAACTAAACCGATGCCGATGTTTCCAGCTGCAACAGCAAGGCTGCTAGCAAGAGCAAAACTTGGCGAAATAACGCCGATCGCTCCTGAAGCTGCAACACCAGTCGTTGTAAAACCACCGGCTGACAAAGCAAAACCAGCGCCGGGGGCCAAAATTGCAACAGTGATTAACGCAGCGCCGAGTAAAATTGCTCCCGTTCCACGGCCTGCACCAGCAATGACAGGCGTAATGCTGAAAACCTCGCGGTCGCTAAATGGCAACAGCAAAGGTGCAACATTCTCCTCAGTTGCCTTTTCTTTGCTCACTGCAACGCGATAGCCAACACCGTCCTTTTCGCTATCAATCAGCCACTTCTCTAGACCAGGAAAGTTGACGCACAACGCTTTAATTGCTTGCGCTGGTGTCGTCACATCNAACTCAAACCGGCATTGACCAAGCCGTTTTCGTAAAGCCCCGTAAACCTTAACGACTTTCATGCCTCAAGGCATAGGCAGTGCTCTTCCCATAGTAACCGCCATAGACATCCCTGCTAGACAGCCTGCCCTGCACATGATGCAACACCCGTTGGTTGCCGATGTAAATCGCAGCATGGTTTGGAACGGGTGAAACCAGGTTCATCAAAATCAAATCACCGGGCTGCACCTCTCCGACTGGGATCTTGCGAAATCCTTCTCGATGGAAATTCTCTGCATACAGATTTTCGCCGTGATCCCACCACTGGTCTCTCCGGTCATANTCTCGNAGCTTNATTCCGTACTCCCTTGCGTACCAGTCGCGCACNANGGTGTAGCAGTCCACAACACCGTGAACAAACTGCCGNCCCACATACGGAAGCTCAAACCCTTCCGGTTCGCAGTANCCCCAGNNTTCAGTNTTTGGGTTGACGATAAACCANGGCAATTCTGACTTTTCGCACGCCACTCGATCAGCTGGTGATGGAGCGGGGTTTGTTTTCGGATGGCTGTGAACGATGGCGACCACTTCGCCTTGATCTTCTACAGCGTCCCAGCCGCTTAAAACAAAGTGCTCATCAGGTGTTTCAGCAATGTTCTGGCACGGAAAGTAGCGCTGCCTGCCTTTGACAACAGCGATCAAGCCGCAACACTCACGGGGATCTTCTGCCTTTGCGTGCTGCAGAATCTCATCTCGCAACCCGTCAGCCAGCTGCATCACTTGCTTAGACCTGCTGCTGGGAACNATCCAAACGGCAGATCANCGTTGCCGAAACGTAGTTTGCAGCTTGCGACCCGTTTGCCGCAAACGTCCTTGTTTTCATTGTTAACTGGATTGCCATCTGCATCAAAATAATTCGTGCCCGCGTAACCGCATTCAGAACTCTTGTATTGCCACTGGCAGATGTTGGCAATAATCTGACGGCGTGGAAGCTTCTGGCCAGCTAGATCAAATTTGCTTGCTAGCTCAAACGTGATCGCGTCTCGTGTTTCACTTGCTTTGCGGTCGATAAACCACCGTTCGTCAGGGAAACGAGCGTTAGGGTCTGCTGTTGGATTTTCTATGCTTTTCTTGTATATCAAGGGATCACCGTTCTGTGCAACCAAAAAATTATCAGTGCCTTGATTGTTGAGCGCAGGGCCTTCCTCTCGAAAGTTGGTGCGGTCTAAATACTTTTTAAGTGTACGGATCCGCCTAACCTCCGCTCCACCAAGATCGTTGCCTGTTGTGGTTTGATTAGCCAGCAACAACAGTGATGTCATGCCGCTGCCCAGATTGCTGATGGTTAGCGTTGGTCGAGGCAGCGTTCCAGTGTTCGTGTATTCAAAGCCCTCTGCCTTAATGGGGATGCGAGCGTATGCCTGATCGGCAAACACAATATCAGTATCGCCAAAATCGTTGATGCCAGCATGGAAGTAGTAAATGTCGTTGCTGCCGTGCAGTTCTGCGCTCAACCGCACCTGAAACAGCTCAATAATTGCACTGGGATTGCTGAGCGTAAGATCACTGTACGTTGCTGAAATTGCAGTCCAGACACACGTTCCATCCGTAACGGTGTCGCCTATTGAATTAGGCCATTCAGGCTCGCTGTCTGCTGACGTTCCAGCGGTTGTGCATTTGAAATGCAGGCCAGTGCCTTCATCCGTAGTGGGACAAACAAGGGTTGCAAGGCCGTTGACGACCTCCTCCACCCCAACAGCAAACTCAGTGTTAGCGGTCCAAACAACAACTGCCATTACGGTTCAAAGACTTGGCGGAACGTTGCCTGAATTGTCGCGCGATTTAGGTACGGAATCGACTTACTCCATTCCTCGCAAACAAACTTGGAAGTAACGGTCTCGCCCGGTGGTGTGTAATCAAATGCAAGGTTATCCGTTGCACGTGCATCCAAGAATGTCTCGATAGTGTCGGCTTCAGTTTCTGACACCTGGAACGTCAAGTTGTAAATCTTGGGGTTTTGATTCAAGCCGTAGGTCAAACGTTTTTCATAGCCATCGCCAAAACGCACCGTCCTGACGTTTGGTGCGCTGCGTTTTTGCGAGTCGTAGCTAGGTGCTACGGATATGCCGCTTAATGTGGTGTCAAAGTTTGCCATCAGCGTGCAAGAAGACCGCCAGGACGTTTTTGCTTCACCAGTTCCTGCTGCACTGCAATGCCGATTGCTTTGCCCAGTTGCGAAGCTTGATCAGCATCACCCTCAACAGACGAACCAGAGGCATCCACGTTTACCGTCACATTAGCGCCGCCCATTGCGTTGTTTGGAACGATATTGCCCTGCGCTCCAGGAACGAACAACTCAGGGCCGCGTTCGCCAACCATGTAAGGACGGCCTGCGCCAACCGCTCCACCAAGCGCTCTTGGCAATGGTGGCAAAGCAGGAATTGGCACCTTGTCATGCGTTGGATGCCCTGGAAAAGGATTTGCGCTTCCTGAAGCGGGAATACCACCAAAGAAAGGCAAAGCAATGTTTAGCAGCTGCATTTGCAGTTGAGCTGCAATCATGCGCGTTGCCATGTCCAAAAAGTGATCCGCTGTGCGCTGGAACAGGTTGGCCAACGCTTCGCGGGCGCTCATGCTGCCCGTAATAAGCCCCTTAAACGATTCGCTAAACGCACTTCCAAGCGTTTCAGACAGTGCCGTCAGCTGTCTAACAGGATCCATCATGTCATTTATCTTTCCTTGCAGATCGTCCATATACTCCAGCAACCTTTGTCGATCGCTTTTGGGAGCTAGCGCTTCGCTTATTGCGCCTTCAGCACCCTCTTTTTTGCCCTCAAGACCCGCAATCTTGCGCTCAATCTCCTCTAGTGCCGCTATTTGACCCTTGAGAGCTTCTTCTGTTGCACCCTCTGCCTTAGCTTTTTCGATAGAAGCTTTGAGGCTTAAAACCTCAACATCAAGCCTTTCAATCAGCTTGTCGTAGGTCCGATCCAGCTGCAGCAACTGCTTTTGGAGTTCAATAGCCTGTTTAGCTGCAGCAGGTGTGCTGCCTTGTTGAATTAAGCGTGCATACTCTTTTTCAAAAGCAACTTTGTCTTTGTTTTTGTTGATAATATCGTCCAGTTGGCTTTCAGCCCTGATAAATGCCTCGGTTGTGCTTTTTATCTCTCTGTCAACTGCATCAATTCTTCGCTTAACGGTTTTTTCTTCTTTTTCGCTAAGTTTTACCTTGCGAGCAGCAACCTTTTCAGATTTAGCTTGACGCCTGTTTGCTAGCTGCTGAAGCTCGACATCTCTCTCTCTAAAGATATTTGCTTGCTCAAGAGGAGTTAGCTCGTCATCGGCAGCCTTCAATGCTGCTTGCTGCAAGATGATTGATCGCTCCAAACCATAAACTCTATCGTCAAGCAGGCTGCCTCCAAGTTTTTCAATAGTCAGTCGGTCTCGAAGAATTCCAGCCTGCCTTAAGGCTTGATCGTTGTTTTGAGCGGCAAGCCTAGCTTGTTCTTTAATCTCTTCACTGTTTTCTTTTTGCAGCTCTCGCTGTCGTTCGACAATTTCTTTGTCAATACCGATAGTTGCAGCGCCTGCAACAGCACCTGCCGCTCCAGTTAAAGCCTGCCGTCGTTCTTTTTGCAGCCTAAGAAGCTCTGGATCTGTTGTATTTGCAAGGCCAGCCCTAAGCAAATTGGTACGCTCGACCGCTCCAGCAAGCCCTCTACCGAGACCAATGCTGTTTAAAAATTTGGCCAGCACAGACTGCATCTGAGTCATTGCAATGCTGAACTGCCTAGACAGCTCCAAAGAGCCATCTCCAAACTCTGTTAAAGCAGTAACACCGTCTGTTCCTACGATGAGAGCAAGCTCGCTAGTTGCTGCAGCCAGAGCGGCTTTTTCACCAGCTTCTTCCTCAATCTGCTTAATAAATTTCTGCGTTTCTGTGGCGGCCAGACCGGCAGCGGTAGTCAAAGCGTCGATGTCAGCAGTTAGAGGATTTAATGCTTGACCCAGCTCAGTTGCTCCAGCAACAAACTGGTCAATTAACGTGCCAACTTGCGTTCCAATCAGCGAAAGGCCAAAGCCAAATTCGCCGCCAATCATTCCGCCACCAAAGCCGCCAGCAGCACCGCCTGCAGCAGCTCCAACGCCTTGTCCAAATAACAGCGGAAACGCGCCACCAATTAAAGCGCTACCAACCGCTTGCTTCCGTCTTTGCGCTTGTTCTGTCGCTTTTTCTTGTTTTCGCGCTTTTCTTTCAAGAACTTCGTTAATTTTGCGTTCGGTAGCGAGTTCTCTGTCAGCGAGATACATTTGATCTCGGCGTTCTTTGCCAATTTTTTCAACATTTTCTAAACGTTTTAAATAATCTCTAGAAGCAATTCTGGCTTCTTCTGCAGCTGCTTGTTTGGTTTCAAGAATGTTTCTGCGAATTTCTAGCTGAAGTTGTTTTCCGGTTTTTTGAGCCTCATTAACTACTCTGTACTTTTTAGCCAGTTCTTCAACTTCTCTAGTTCCTTGACGCAAGGTTTGCAGTTTTTCTGCTTCCTCTTGGTTTGCTTTTTCCGTTAGGCGCAAAATAGAGGCATATACATCCTCCATGTCGCTTGCAATTTTGCCAGCCTGAGCAGTCATTCCCATTTGCGGGAGCAAAGACTGCGGTCGCATTGCCGACCTAAGAGCTACTGGAACGCTGGGCGGAAGCGGCGAACTAAGTGCAGTCGCAGAAACCGGACCTGGACCGATAGGACCAGAGTATTGCCTTCCTCCAAAAAAACGCGATCTAGGAGGAAGCGGTGAAGACAGAGCAGTTGCAGAAGCTTGGCCTGGACCGATTGGACCACCATATTGCGTTCCACCTCGCAAAGTGCCCGATCGCCCTTGGTTGCGGACTTCAGCAAGCAATGCTGCCTGCTCTCGAAGAGCATCATTTGCTAAGTCTTGGGCTCGCGCAAAGTTTCTTGCTGCGTCAGCTGCTCTATCACTCCCTAAACGAACATCATTAAAATTTTCTGCTGCTTTTGCTAACTCTTTATTAAAATTAGCGACTGAATTGACAACAGTTTTTCCGTTTAAATTGCCAAATTTTTCAAGAGCGTCATTTACATTTCTAATTTTTTGACCAAGCAGGTCTGTATCTCTTGAGAGCTTGGTAATGGCCTGGGTATTTTTGACCGCAACCGCGATATTTACGCCGTAATCAGCCACAAGCCCAAGCCAAAGACCTATTGACCTACTTTACCTCCTGCCAACGCTTTGCGCTCCCTGACGCATCTTGGCTTGATCTCTAGCCTTTTCTTCCTGTTCGTTCCGCAGCTCATAAAAAGCCGCCCAACCGATTAACTCTTCCTGCGTCAAGTCACGCGAAAGCTGGGCAACCGTCATGCCCAGCTCCTTCGCAAGAAAATAAATGAAAAACCAATCGTTACTTGCTTTTCAAGTCCGCCTTAGCATCCTCCACCTTATTAGCCGCTCCAGAACCCAGCATGGCCAGCTGGATTTCTTGCAGCACGGACGCTTCAACCGCATTCTTCAACGCAGCTTTTTCGCCATCCTGGAATAACCGCTTGCCGTCAACGTCCAGTGCTTTTTCAATCATCATCCCCAACGCAAAGTCAGCGCTGTCATCCTCGTTTGTTTTTTTCTGGATCGACTCGCGCTCGGCAATCGTCAAAGGGTGCCAATACACCTCAAGCACCACGTCGTCGCCATCTTTGACCTCATGCTTGTAAAGCTGGCTAACGCCAAACTTATTGCGAAGCAGCTCGGTGGCACGCATAAAACAATGTCGTTTCAACTAATATACTATACAGTTGCCGTGAATTGACAAGAAACAATTCCTAGGAAATGGGGACGGTCCTCTAGCTCAACAGAGGCCGGACCCGCAACGTCTAAAACCCTTGGAGATACATTAAAAGTATCGACATAATCGTTTGCGTTGACTGACGTTAAGCCATCAATGACTGACTCGCTTATGGCAGAAAGCGTTGCCGTTCCAGCCGACTTTGGTACGTACACGTTGCATTGAACGACACCGCTGTAGTACCTGGTTGCTGGACCCTGATTCTGAAGCGTTGACTGATTAAAGGTCACTCCAATCGACACGTACTTTTTAGTCTTGCCTGGCGTCGTAAAACGAACGTTGTCATAAACCATCGACACCGTAGCGTCTGCTGCTACAACCGCATCGGTTACGGCTTTTTCAAAAGCGGCCCGGGCGTTTACAAGTGTCATGATTTTTTCAGAATGAAGGTTGACTTATCCAGTCTGGGCAGGCCGGTGCCAGTCTCAGGAATCTTCCCAAGAGGATACTCAGGCGAATAAACCCTAGCCATAGGCGTGACAGCAGCTCTAATCGACGCAAGACGTTGATCTTCTCTGAACGCCTGATCTACCGCTCTGCCAAGATCCTGTATGTACGCAAGACTCAAGCCATCCTCTAAAGCGTAAGCCGCATAAGCAGCCTTGTTGCCAATGTAAACAGTTTTATATTGTTTAAAATTAAAGTAATAGCTGCCAGCTCCTTCTTTTGGAAAACGTCGCTTTATTTCTCCCATATTTTTTTTAACACCCCAAGGGGTTTTTACTCCCCCCTTTCCTTCTGTAACTTTTTCATACACGCCTTTCCACGGATCCTTGTTTTGCCGGTTGTAATCACTCGTAGCGCGAGACTCTCTTTGAACCGCTTTCCCGCCCTGAGCCATCCAACTTGACGCAAAATATCCGGTATAAACAGGACTGTTTTGTGGAGTAGACAGCTCGTTTACAACCGTATTGATAAACCTATTAAAACCTTGGTCAAAATAAGCCTCAAAATCATTTTCAAAATCAAAAAGGTTGGTATCAGCAAACTTTGCCATCAGAACCTCACCAGCAAGACGTACAAATACTTTTGTTTGCCGCGTAACGTTCGAATGTCCACAATCTGTGCCACCCGTGTCGCCCCAGCATAAGTCAAAATTACCTCGTCCTGAAGCGTTGGGCGGTTGTTTCCGATCGTGCTAGGTGACACGTAAACCCTTGCTTGACGTTCGCTTCGGCCCTCCTCTTCTTCCGCAACCACAAACTCAACAGGTGCTTTGATGTCCGCATACGTGGTATCGGTCGTAGTCAAAGCACCTGTTGTCACGTCATACGTTCCATCAACCTTGCGCGTGTACGTGATCTTGGTGTCTAGCGCGTCACCGAGGTCGGCAACGACTGTTTTGGCAACGCTTTGCAAAATGCCGTCCAGATCAATAGCCATGTCAGAACCTCACCTGAATGACGTACAGATACTCTTGACCGCCGCCATAAGACCGGATATTCGTAATCTGGCAGTTTCCAACAGGGGTTGCAAAAACAGATATAACTAGAGCATCGCCTGACTGTGTTTGAAGGTTTAAACCAGATTGGGTCTGGATGTTTGAAACAGCAAGTGCAGGACTAACCGAATCAAACAGCACAATTTCATCATCCAAATCCGGTTGCGAACCACCGATACTGCTGGGACTTATATAGATCCGGGCTGCTTGCTCTTCTCGACCCTCTTCCTCTTCTGCATCAATAAACTCAACGGGTGCTTTAAACGAATAAATTGTCTGTGTTGTAAAAAAGTTGCCTGTAGCTACGTTATACGATCCAGCGGAATGTTTTATATACGAAATGTCAACATTAAGGCCAGCACCTAAGTCACTAACAACTGTTTTGGCGACGGTGGCTAGCGTTTTGTCGAGTGTTCCGGGCATATCAACCCCTCATAGTACGGACCTGATAGCTCCCACTACCGCCAAGGCAGTAAGCGCCAAGGTAAGACTGCAGCCAAGGATAAACATCAAACACGTTATTAACTGTTCCCGTAGCTTGGCTCGAAGTGTTGTACTTAACCTCAATCTCGCCAAGCTTGACGGATTCGTACAATCCCGTGTCTCCCGTAGATCCTGTAATCGAACTGGTGTCATTGGCTAACGCCCGTGCCAGTTCATATGTTGCGTACTTAATCTCGTTTGGAATCACCGTGCAAACAAGTTCCACACGGTCAACGTGGTAATTGTTGCGAGGCCAGTTCAGCGCTTGGCTCGTATCGCAGCGATCACCGTAGAAATTCAACGTGTCGATCCAGCGCGTTGCAGAGATCAGCGCTCGATTCTTTTGATCCTCAGTCTTATCGTCCCAGGTGCTGCTGTCTGGAACGGTTTCAAAATACGTGTTGGCTTCTGCCAACGTCACAAAACTGTTGGCTGTCGCACTCTTCAGTGTGGCGTTGATCGTGGCAGCCATAGCGCAAAAAGAAGGTGGCCCCACCTAATGGTAGGGCCTTTGCTCTGATCAAGAAAGATCAGATGGTGGACGTATCCAAGGAGCTGTTGACGGTGAGCTGAACCATGGGAATCAGATCAATGTCATAAGTAGCAGCCCAGTTACCAGCAGTTGCCAAAGCAGTGTTGGTGGGGTTGTCACCAGCGTTAGACCACTTGGTGCCCATCACGTGATAAGCAGTGTGGTAGTCAACCGAAATCACGTCCTGTTTGGACATGATGTTGCGCTCAGCTTCAATCCGAAGATCCTGCTGCACACCCTCAAGAATGGTGCCGGACTTAACCAGATAGCAGTAGAACTCTTTCTGGTGGCCAGACGTACCAGGGGCAACAGTGTTGACCTGAGAGTCAACGATGACGTTCATGCCAGCAAATTCGCCAACCTCACGAGCGCCAACGCCAACACCGCCACCACCCCAAGTCACTGCGCCAGAAGCAGCCAGTGCAGAAGTGGAGAAGGTCAGCATTCCTACCTGATACAGGTAGTAAGCGACAGAAGGGTGAACAATCAGAGTGTC
>FUFK010045756.1_pt1 | contig 17483 bp, 34 predicted proteins | sample 1021851 | NCBI WGS metagenome assembly FUFK01 (sample SAMEA51879418, study PRJEB19060) | metagenome | reverse complement strand
CAATAAGTTTCTCCCCCATCCAAACGAGGACTACAAGCTTGTGCTGCAGTGCACCATGCTACTGCACCAATAATACAAGTTGCATAAATTTTATTCATCTTTACCCTCCACTTTCATTACAACTACTGGTGCAATGACTCGATGGAACTCTCTGAAGTATTCCATTCTATCCTTAGCATACTCTCTTTCTTTTGATTCCTTCTTCATATTCCGTTCCAGAAAGTATCTTGAGGTGTTTGCATGTTCCTTGATATAACAAACAATCCTATGTTACATAGGAACCAAAGAAGATTTACTGTCCATGCTTGTCTCCAACAATATTTTCTATTAGTCTGCACGATATAATTATTTCTCTCATTCATCGACGAGTCAACAGACAGGGGTCTAACCTTGAGATACTGCTCTAAGGCGAGTGCAACTACAAATCCAATTGCATAAATGTAAAATGCAAAGTTGAGAAATGCTGCACTAGTAAGTAAAAATGGAATCATAATTAAAAGGAAGCGTCTTCATATACTTCATTATAACATACAGAATATGTTATGTCATCTTTCCAGTATGAAGTATAGAGTTTTTCCCATATTAAAGTAAACTCCTCTAAATTCAAATTTTTAAAGAGGCATTCTTTTTGAAAGTAAATGTGATAACTTTGAGTCATTCTCCTAAGCGATGAATTACTGGTTTCTCATTCTTTAATACATTATATAGTTGAACGTTCTCTGCACAAGATACAGGATAGAACTCTGCACTAGCATCAAATCCATCATATCTCTTTGCTTGATTGACCACAATAGATCCATGTTCTCCTGATTGCGATCTATGAAATGTGCCACGAGGTATAATCAACGCACCACTATGCACATCAAGGTGCACTATATGATATGGAAATCTCCAATCATAATTAACTAGTTCAAACATTCTTGTGCCTGATACAACTCTGTTGTAATCATCTTGAAAAGAATGTATGTAGAATTGTTTTCCTCCTACACAATCAGCAGGAGGAGATTGAGCAGGACCTTCATGAACAACTAAGTCAGAAGCGTTAGATTCTTCTACCGATATGTCATAAAAAATAACACCGTCTGTTTCTCGGAACACTCGGTGTTTTTTAAAATGTATGTCACTCATAAAATCTAAAGGGGTCAAATTTTTGGCGGAAATTTTTTTGCGGTTATCTGGGAATTAAAAGTCAATTTCAGATTCCAGATCCGACGTACGGTTTAGCAGGGATGTCGCCATCTCCCTCGTCGTCTTCATCATCAAGTTCATCGATACGATCTTGTAAATCACGATAGAGTTCTATAGACTCATGATCTCTCTGTGCACTAACCATTGGATATGTTTCTACTTCATCTAGTGATAGTTCTTCGTATCCCTTGAAAGTAACTCCTAACAACTGTTCACCTTCTCTAACACCTCGTAACTCAGGATGTCCAATTGATGCCTTGTTAAAAGAATCCAAAGTAGAACCCATCAACCTAAACATGTATGCAAAGGTTGCTGCAAATAGCATGACAAATAGAATCAAATATATTATGACCGATACGTCATTCATTTCTTTTTAAAAACTCCAAATTTTGCTAGTAAATAAACTGATAATGATGTCCAAAAGACGACCTCTAATCCAATGTTATTCATCGTTTAAATATTCTTTGAATGGGAACTTGTTTAATTCTATCTATGATATCAGTTTCTATTTTATCTAAAATATTAACATCAAGATGCATGAATGGTGGAATGATACCAAGCATTCTAAGTAAACCATCTACAAATAATGCCAGTGTAGTAAATCCCAATATCATACTGATAACTGTAGCGTCACGGTTATGTTTACGCATTGACTCTTCGTCAATCCGTTTTGCTTCAGCAACTGCTTTTTCAACAGCGAAAGCAATCATAACATCAACTTCTTGTTTAGTGTATGCTACCTTTTTGATTTTTTCTTCTGACATAGAATCTCCTAAATCTGAAAGAGGAAACTCTCTAAGTAGGTTTACCATTATCCTCCATCGATATCACAACCAATCATAGATCCACCGACAATTCCCAAAGGTATTGCCCACCAACGACCGTCTCCTTGTGATAGTGCTGCACCTGCACCTCCTCCTAGGATTCCTCCAAGGATTGCTCCTTCACTACACTCATTACCATCAGGTGATGGAGTTCTGTAGATTCTTGAAGCATTACCACCGCCACCATTATAGTAGCAAGGAACTGCTATCTTTTCTCTGTAAGATCTAACGTAACCAGGCGACCTAGATGTGCCAGGAACGTACTCTTCTCGATATTCATAACGATAACAATTATGTTCGTATGCATATCCTCCGACAGACTCATACGCTTGACGATTACTTCTGTCTCCAATGCTTTCAAAAGCATTTGCAGGAACTGCGGTAAGTAACATAATTGCAGCAAGGGCGGTTTTCATAGTGTATCCTTTTGTATGTTTTAATTATACTAGAAAAGGAGGGTCTTTACAACCCTCCTTGTGCCAGTTTATAAACTGTCTAGTCCTCTTCAGCAAGTTTTGCGAAGTAAGAAAGTTCTACGTCATCCTCAGCAGGGGCAGAGGCAACTGCTTTCTCACGGAAATCTTTTACTTCAGATGCCCACTCTTGAGGAGCAGGTTTAACATCTTCAAAAGATTCATCAGGACGTGGGGCAGAAACAGTGTTACCAAGAACTAAACTAAGACGTGCCTTGAGTTGATCATAAGACTTGAAGTTCTTAGGATTCTCAAATTCAGCAAGAGAGTATCCCTCTTTCCAAATTTGTTCTAGACGAGCATCGTCATAGTCACCTAGTGTATGAGGTGTGGCAAATTCAGACTTGTCATAGTTCCAGTAACCATCGACCTTGCGGATCTTCAACTTGAAGTCTGCACCCTTCCAGAAGTTGAAAGGATCGATAGGTGTCTCGTCTGCAAATGCAGGTTGCATTGCTTCAACGAGTTTATCAAAAATCTTTTTACCGTATTTGTATAAGAAGACCTTACCCTCGTTCTCAGGGTGTGCAGGATCACTCACAACATAGATGTTAGAGTAGTAAGAAAGTTTTCTTTTTTGTGCTCTTGCTTGTGCACGTTCAGAAGAACCTTCACCCGCAGCGTTCCAGAGTTCAGTATTGTATTCTGAAACAGGGTCTTGTTTACCAAGTGTTGTCAATGAGTTTTCGATATACCATTGACCACCAGGACCTTTGAAGGCATGTGACCAGACCTTAGCAAAAGGTAAATCCTCTCCATCAGGAGCAGGAAGGAATCTGATAACAGCATAACCGTTACCTGATTTATCTAACTCAGGTTTCCAAAGACGCTCATCAGCACCAGTGTTTCCTTGAGTAGGTTGGTTGAGTTTTTCGATCTCTTTAGTCAACCTAGCAAAAGTATTACCTGTGCTAGATGCTTTTTTAAGTGATGCGAAAGACATAATTGTATTCTCCGTTTTAGTGTATTTGGTTTGATACTACTGTATAATCGTAGCATATTATATAGGTGTTGTCAAGATCACGATCCAAATCTAAAGTGACTAGATCCTGACAAAGGGGTATACCATCCAGTGAGTATGAATTTACTACCACTTAGAGGAGGTAAACCCCTGTGTAAATGTGTAAAAGAACCTGGCCAAAGTAAACAAGTATTTTTGGTAGGTTTAATTCTCATCTTTTGATATAAAAATTCAGTCTCTCCTCCCTCTTCAACATCATTCAAATATATCATCCATGCTATAGTCCTTACTGCATTATTCCATTGAGTGTTCTCTGCATGGAAAGCATGATAACCTTCAGTAGGATTTGTTTGTTGTAAAATAATATGTCCACTCATCCAATCCTCTCCTAGTTCTTTTAGATAAGGAAACTCTTCAAGGTACGAATCAAAACATCTAAGTAAACTATGATTAATCTCAGATGCTAGGTCTGGCCAGAATGGTTCAATCGCCATCTGTTTGTCAGTGCGATTGTTATGACGATTTGATTTCCAAGTTACTTGGTTGGTCGCTAACATAATTAAATTTGATAACAACTCATCACTTAGAGTGTTCTCATACGACCTAATGAATTCCATAATTTATGCGGGGCAAGTTGGAGGTGGAGGAAGTTTAGGAAAACGCAATCGCTTTTTCCATTTCTCTATGAAATCTTTTAACTTCTTATCCATAGTAGTTTACTTCGTAATCAAGACCATCATCTTCTGGAAAGTCATAAGGACCGTCTAGTTTCTTTTGATGTTCTCTCTCATCTAGAACCTCATTGATAAGATCTTTTAATTCTACCTTGAGTGCGTCAGATATAATATTAATTTTCATAAGTCCTCTCTCATTGCTGCTGCTTCTAGTGTAGCAACCATTGCATTCATACACTCTATTAAGTCATCATATCCAAACGCATTAGTCAATGCATTAATCCTTTCTTTCATATCAGATGCTTCTGGATCTTCTGAAGATGCTAGACACAATCTTGTATAAAATGTTTTTTGTTTGTCAATGAGATTCTTACAATCTTGAATGTGTCCTAATTTTTCCTCTCTATCCATTATACCTAGACGTGATGTGTCTGATGCTATCTCTTGATAATAAGAGAAGATTGATTGTAAGTCTTGTTGAACTTGTTCTGATTTAAAAAAACTCATAACTTTGTTTTGATTGTATCTAAAATTATAGATTTATACTCTTGACAATTCAGTTTTAAAAATGGTTTATATTTAATCACTTTCATTCTTGTATCCTTCCAAATTGGATCTGTTAAAGTTTTATCAAAATTTTTGACAAATCCTAAACATGTTTCAAAGACAACTAATGTTTCTAATGATACATCCCCAGAGAGATAATATCTCATAAGTTTTGGATGTTGACCAGAGGATACACTGAATAGTCTTTCAAATTCTATTGAATATGGAAACTGATTATCATCAAGTAAAAGATTTACATCTTGTTTAAATTTATAAGTGAAAGACTCTTGATGTATTTTCCATTTATTATAGGTATCCTCACTAAAAGATCTGAGATAACCCTTAGGATTGTTTACAAAATTAGCAACGAAATAATGTAAGAGTTTGTTTCCTGTATGCTTCGTTGCTAATTTCTTAAAGAAATAACGGTCTTGTCTTTGTTCAAATGATTTTTCATTTGCACGTACCTTTCCATTATATTTGTAGTAATCATAATCTGGTTTAGTGAAGTGTTGTTTGAGTGAAAGATACATTTTATACACTTCAAATCCAGTCACAATGGCAAGACTCCTTTGGATGATGCTTTCATATAATTTAAACGCTGTGCCTCATGACGCAGACGTTCTTTCAATGGTTTAGAAATCAGTTTAGGAACTGTCTCTACTTCGATCTCATTCTCTTGACAGTATGTAACTACTGCTTCGATGTATGTAATGAGACCATTACTTTTTTTAACTAACCTTTCTATCTCTTGTGAGAATTTAGTAGGTGTAAGGAATTTATCCTCAAGTTGTTCTTTAGGCATTTCTTCCCCTAACAAATTCTTCGATATAGGATTTAAGTAATTGTAAATAGTCATCAAGATTGTACTTCTCAAATACTTGAATAGATCCTTCTTCAGTGGCGATAAGTGTGACAATTTTCTTAACCTCAATTCCAGAACGTTCTAGGAACATCGCTGCGTATGCAGTTTCTTGAACAAAATAGTTCTCGATGTAATCTTCCTTCTTTTCTTTAGTGGACGTTTTAAAATCGATTACTGCTAACTCGCCATTGAATTCAGCAATGCAATCTACTCGACCTGCCAAACCAAGATAGTGTGAATAGAGAAAAGTCTCTAGACAATGTATCTTATTAATTTTGTTTAGTGTAGATTTTGCTGNTTGAAACATTCTAACAGATAATGGATTATTTTCCAAGTATCTGTCAAGATTAAGTTCTCCTTTGAAATAATCTTCTGCAATGTTATGAAATGCTGTTCCTCGTTGAGTTGCTCTAGCAGTAATACGATTCGCCTCGTCCTCACCTATTTTGGTTCTCCATTCTTTGAAGAACTGTGCGTTCTTAAACGATGTGATTGAGGTTACGCTTGGATAATATTTAGATGCACCAGGAATTGGATAGAAACGTACCCCATCTTTACTCACTGGTTCGACATCAACTGTAATGTCACCAACATCAACGAATTCAAACATTAGAAACCAAGATTATATTTTGAAAGGAGATAAGATTTAACAAGTCCTGAGCGAACGATGTCATTGATATCAAACTCAATACATGAGAACTCAGGCATCTCCTGCAAGATCTTTATGAAGTCTGAGATACCAGACTTTTCATGATCCTTTGTAAGATCTGATTGAGTTATGTCACCACAGAACATGACTTTAGAATCCTCACCAATACGAGTAATCATAGAATCAAGTTCATGGAAATTTAAGTTGCTGAACTCATCGACAATAACAATAGCATTATCAAGAGTAACTCCACGAATAAAAGAAGTAGACCAAAACGAAATAGTTTCTTGTGCACGAAGGTTGTCATAAAGCATCTCAAATGAGTTGTCGTCAGGCATAGAGAACATGTATCTAACCATGTTCTTGTATGGTATCTGGTATAGTGCAGATTTATCTTCATGGTCACCTGGTAGGAAACCAATCTCTCTAGTAGGAACTAGAGACCTTACAATGTATATTTTATCATAAGGTGTAGATTCGTCAAGCACTTCTTGTAAAGCAAGATACAAAGTAATAAAAGTTTTACCTGTACCTGCAGCACCATGTAGTAACAAGTTCTTACCTTCGCTGTATTGAGCGAAAGCTANTGTCTGGTTATCAGTTAGAGGTTTAACCTCTGTCATGTATGAGGAATCAATAGGTTTCTTACGTTTCATATGTTTCCTCGACATACCATTGGGGAAAGTTTTAGGAGCGTTAGTTCCTTTTCGTGCTTTTGCCATTATGTGAAACGAGATAGGTTCGCTTTAGGATGTGCAGATTGAACTTTGGACATGACTTCTTTAAATCCGTCCTCCATCTTAGGTTGACCATAGGTCATACCACCGACACCTGCTTGCCAGTCTTTATCCCAATCGGGATTATCTTTTCTCCACTGATCATATTCTTTCATGGTCATGTGGAGTTCTTGTTTCTCTTCAGTTTTTTTGTTTATCACTGGGTAAGTAGGCATTAGTCTATCCTCAAGCAGGGTTGTAGGTCATTGTAGTAGTCTTCATCAGAGCATTTACATTCATCAGAACACCAACCAAGTGCTTTAGAAATGATTGGGAACTGACATATGAAATGTTCTTTACACGCTAATGCAATTTTCATATGTTCTTTCTGTGTTCCGTTAGCAGAACGCAGATCGATATAATGAATCCATGAGCGAAGTGATCCACTCATATACATTTTAGTAGGTGTTGCTAAAGGTAATACCATTCTAGCACATTCTTTTGCAATACCTGAGTGAAGCATTTCTTTATAGAGTTTCATTCCATCTAAGAAATGCCTCTGCATTTTAATATCAAAATCTTGTTTTGTAAACTCATCAATATCATCAATACTATTTTGTCTATTCTTTTCGTCTTGACGACGTAGTTCTGGAAGAGGAATACTGTCTGCCAGTAGAGAGGAGTCAGCGTACCTCTGTGAAAATTCTTGGTATGTAAATGATCTGTGTCTTAAAACTTGAGCAGCGATAGCACGAGTCGTGTTAATCTCTAGAGTCATGAACGCTTGTTCAAAGACACTCCAATGACCATGCTTAATGCAATACTTAAGTAGACCCCCGACATCAGGGTTGTCTTGATTTTTAGGATTACTTACCCTAGCAACATACCCGATAGTTTTTTCTGCATCAGGAGTNACAGATATCAAACATACTTTACTCATACTTTCCAAATAATATTCGAGACATAAGATACAAACCCATTGCTGTCCAGTATCCAATGGTTACAAGACCAAACAAACTTGGCATCAACCAATTCCATAGTAGCATAACAATGGCAGGTTGAATAAAGAATCCGAATAATTTTGACAGTGCTTCTGCTGCCTCTTTATTCTTTTCCTTTTCACTTTTACTTTTGGGTTGAAAGTAAACGCTCATTTTTTTCGTTTGCCTTTCTTCTGTTGTGTTGGATCTTTCCATAATTTAGGGTTAATTCTACCTTCTGATTGTGTAAATCTTACAAAGTTTTTTTTATAAAGATCATAATAATAATCAAAAAGATCTACTGCCTTGCTTGCAATAGCAATATCAAATGCAGGTTTATCATCTACCTTATACTCAACCAGATAGGCAGTATAAGGTAATGATTTATCTAATGCATCATCGGGAGTGCACTTTGATTTAAAGACTCTTACTCCCTTCAACTTCTACCTCCCCATGTAATAGATGGGAATGCTTCAGAGACTACTGTTTTAGTAATTCTCTTATACTTATCTCCCATCTTTCCGTCCTTACATAGAACCAAAAGTTCTGCTTCTTCAGCAGATAATCCTTCTAGAAGTTGCACAAACATAGACTCTCTCTTCAAAGACTTGAGACGATTATCTCCTCCTTTGAAGAAACGATATAGACCTTTATACTCAGATTCAAGTCTAGTATGATCTGTGCCTACAGGAGCATCATTAGGAGTGTATGGAACATCACCTTCGGGGAGTTCTGATACGATACTCTCATCAAAGTTAATGATCATCAGTTGACGTAGTGCAGGAGTGTTGTGTTTCTTCAGCAACTCAACTTTTTCCTTTTTAGTTTTTGCATTTGAGACCTTACGAAGGATCTCACTAATTAGTAACCTAGAGTTACTATTTTCCATTGATCGTGTAGCCATTGTTAATTAGTCATCATCGTCATCATCATCTTCATGTTGTAGAAACCTATAGTCTGGTCGAATATAGATCAATTCATCATGAATCATGTCACCGTCTTCGTCAAACATCTCAGGATGTGTAACTGATTTTGCATAGGCAGCGTTTTCGATGTAATCTTCAACGTACCCTTTCGCTAACCAAGAGACGGTTATACCAAGAATAAAAGCACCAATTGTTGTTAATACTACAAGTGCGATTTCCATAGGACTCTCCTTAGCTATTTTTATTTAGAGGTTTTCCTACGACCTGGTCTCTTATACCATTCGTATTGCCGAGCATCTATCAAAATTTGCGACAAGTATTTTGAAATTTTCCTTGCCTTTGGTTTTCCAAGATGCCCATATGCTTCACGAAGTAACTGATGATAAGAGTCAGATCCACCCTTGACGTATGCATCAAGGTCAGAGATAGTCAACGCTAATTCCTTAGCAGTTGTGCTATCAATAAACTCTTGTATTTCTTTACGTTTAATCTTGCTGTGTGTCAAATAGTTATACGGTTTGAAGAGAAACATATTCTTTTCAAACGCAGCATCAATAGCAGATTCAACAAGACCGTAAAATTCTTCCATCAGATAAGATTGTTTTCACGAAGGTATCGAACTGTATCAGTGCAACCACCAAGATTGGTGCCACCTAATACAACTTGAGGGAAGGTAGACCCTTGCCCAAATTGATTATAGAATGCTTCTCTTTGAAAGTCAACCCCCAATCTATATTCTCTGTAATTATATCCTTTTCCTTCAAATACTTGTTTGATTTGAGAGCAGTAAGGGCAACCGTCTCGTGTATAAACTGTGAAATTCATAATAGTTTTGAATAAAAAAGGGACTCATAGAGTCCCTAGTATACCTTATATATTAAGGTTTAGAAAGTGAACTTGACACCTGCCTTTGCAGACCAGTCAATGTCATCTTCTGCAGTTACACCAGAGATTTCTCCGTAGAACTTATCGTATGAACCACCAAGGTATCCGATTAGTTCAACATCACCGAACTCGTCAGTTGATTCTGTGTGAGTCACTGTAGGACCACCAGATACATACCAACCAATTCCACCAGGTGTTTCTCCTTCGTATCCAACTACTGCTTCTAATCCGCCAGATGTATATGTTCCATCAGGATATGATCCAGTTGCTTCCAAATTGACATATGGACCAGCAAAAGCTGCACCAGATACTAGAAGAGGAGTTGCTGCTACTGCAGCGATTGTTGATTTAATAGACATGCTTGTTTAAGTTATCTCGCAAGGCAATAAAAAAACCCCTGCTGATGGTAGTACCCCCGACATGGGATACTTTTTACATACGCAAAGGGGCACGATCTTTCGATCCCTTTGTTATGTTGGTATTTATACTAACACAAGGTTAAGGATCTGTCAAGTGTTTTGATTTTCACGTTATCGATGTGGCATTAAAGGAACAGGATTGTTACGATAATAATCCCTTGGAATGCAAGGTCGTTGTATTGTGCATCTCCTCTTACGAGGCATTTTACAAACAGTTACTTGTCCATGAGTTCGACAACGTGGTCTTCTTCTACGAATACCTTCTGGAGAAACACCAGCTTCTACGGAAGGTAAAAGGGTTCCTAATAAAAGGAATACTAATAGTAGTTTTTTCATGAGGTTACATGGCGCATAGGCCAAATCTATGTACAATGATAGATGAATGCGATATCATCTATCATTAAACTTAGTATAAAACTACTAGTTTAGTTATAACAGAAAGTTAGGAATTTGTCAAGTGGTTTGATTTTCAAGTTTTTTCTTTTCTCTTCGTTTGACCATTTTAGCATAGAGGACATCCTCTTTAGTCCACAATTTCTTGTTGACCTTCCGTTCCCTGATGATTCGTTTTGCTGTTTCGATTGTTTCTTTTGGATTCATGGTATTCTTTGATTAGTTTACGATTCTCTACTAGCATCTGTTGAACTTTATATCTGCCTTCATAGTATTCATCTGCATTCAAAGGTACGTCAATGATATCTCTAGGATCTGTAATTAAATCAAAGTGTGCATCTGCATCACCTACAATTTCTTTTATCTCTTTAGGTAGTTGATCGTTTGGGATTCTAGGAAGTTTCATTATGTTATTGAGTATGTGTATCCTGTTGCCTTTCTAGTGTGCCAGAAAAGATTTCCGCCACTAGGTGTAGAAAGATCTAATGATGAAGCTATTATAGCACCAGATTGAGATATTGTCCATGCTGCACCACCAGGATTATCTGTCCAAGTATTAGCTACGTTACCAGATGTAGTATTGTTGGTAACTGAAACAACCAAAGTATGCATTCCTGCACTCAAGTTGGAAAGGGTAGCGGTGCTGCTAGTAGAATATGAACTGGACGTTGCAATCTGTGTTCCATCAAGTGTGAATGTAGCAGTGCTATCTGCCTGACATTCAAAATCATAATTACCTGTTGTAGAAATATTTATATAATAAGTTGCTGTTTGAGCAGCATCTAGTAAAGGATCATTATCACTTGGGAATACTGCGTAAGTATTCATAAATGATGACCATAGAGGATGAGGACCTGCATGAACCCAATCAATATTTGTTGCAGTTACTTCTCCAGAACCCTTGAATATCTTGATATACCATCCACCAGGATTATTGTTCCACACATAATCACTATCAAGAATTGTTGGTGGACTAGTAGTTTGATTTGTGCATGTGACAGTAAATAAATTAATTCCTGCTGATAATGTTCTCGTAGTAGTAGCAGGAGAAGAACCTCCATCAACCATACTATTACTGGTTGTCAAAAATGCAGAGGATGAAGTTCCTGCAAATAAAGATGCATCGGTGTCAGCAGCAAGAGTGAATCCATATGTCCCTGCCTCTGTAACATTAATTGAATATGTTACTGATTGAGGTAGAAGTGGTAACGTACACTCTGCAGGATTAACCCATACACCATATTCATTTCCTTCGTCTGTCCAAAGATATGATTCAACTGGAAACGTTACTGGTGAAGATCCCTCGGTAGCAGTTTTTGTAACTAAAGTTCCATTAGAATTAAAGAAGGTTAGAGGTCTAATATTAATGTCTGGTTTATATGCAGAACAACTTACTGAACTTAATTCTGTTGGAGCGAAACTATCATTTGCTCCGATTGATAAACCTGCTGTAGGAGCATCCCAACCATCATCATAGTTTTCTCCAAGATCACCTGCAAAATCATACTCACAATCATAATTTTCTATAGTGCCATCTGCTAATACTCTTTGCTTACATCTTTGACGTTCTAAAAAAGATGGCACCTCTCCAAGAACCTCCTGCATACTATCATATAAACCTGTTAAATCAAGAGTCACAACTCGATCAGCATCTTCTCCTAAACGCTCAGTATCAGACACAGCAAACTTTGCTCTCTGTGCTATCTCAGCATCAGTAGGAGGTAGATCACATACAGGACCAAAAGAACCTTCGGGATAATAAAATGCCATAAAAAAAGAGGGGTCTTATCCCCTCTATTTAGATTATGTTAGGACGGGTCCTAACGTGATACCTATTGCAATAAAGAATATGAATTCAAATATTGAAAAGTATCCTCCGTATTTTACGAGAAATTGAGTCATTTGTGCTTGTGCTCCTCAGCATTGAATTAACCTATGGAAGGTGCTGTTAATGCAACTTCTGTAGTCTCAGCAGATGCCAAGTCTAATGGGAAGTTGTGAGCGTTACGCTCGTGCATTACTTCCATACCTAGGTTTGCTCTGTTTAGAACATCACCCCATGTAGGAATGATCTTTCCGTTAACATCAACAACTGATTGGTTAAAGTTGAAACCATTCAAGTTGAATGCCATTGTGCAGATACCCATAGAGGTTAACCATACACATACAACAGGGAAAACTGCTAGGAAGAAGTGAAGACTTCTNGAGTTGTTGAAAGAAGCATACTGGAAGATAAGACGACCAAAGTAACCNTGNGCNGCTACNATGTTGTATGTTTCTTCTTCTTGTCCAAACTTGTAACCGTAGTTCTGTGACTCTGTTTCAGTTGTCTCTCTGATTAGAGAAGATGTAACTAAAGAACCGTGCATAGCACTGAAGAGTGAACCACCGAACATACCTGCTACACCAGCCATATGGAATGGGTGCATTAGGATGTTGTGTTCTGCTTGGAATACGAACATGAAGTTAAATGTACCTGAGATACCTAGTGGCATTCCGTCTGAGAATGAACCCTGACCGAATGGGTAAACTAAGAATACAGCAAATGCTGCAGATACTGGTGCTGAATATGCAACGCATATCCAAGGTCTCATACCTAGTCTGTATGATAGTTCCCACTGTCTACCCATGTAGGCAGAGATTCCGATTAGGAAGTGGAAGATTACCAACTGGTATGGGCCACCATTGTATAACCACTCGTCTACTGTTGCTGCTTCCCAGATTGGGTAGAAGTGTAGACCGATAGCGTTTGATGATGGTACAACTGCACCTGAGATGATGTTGTTACCAAACATTAAAGAACCCGCCACTGGTTCTCTGATTCCGTCGATATCGACAGGAGGTGCTGCTATGAAAGCAACGATGAAGCATGCTGCTGCTGTGAGCAAGCAAGGAATCATGAGTACACCGAACCAACCAACATAAAGTCTGTTGTCTGTAGATGTTACCCACTCACAGAACTCGGGCCAGCCTTTTAGAAGACCAGTCTGTCTGCGTGTTAAATTTGAAGTTGTCATGAGGACGTTGAATAAGTAGGGCACAAAGGGTAGTGCGATACTTTATTTCCACCAATCCCTTCACTGGTGGATATTAGAGACGAGGTATTATACTGCCTATAGGTCTCGGTTTNAGAGCAGTTTGCATTGGATGGCGATCATTTCGAGTCCATTGCTGAGTGTGTTGAAAACAACACCCTTCCGTTATTTATTATAACAAAACTTTACAAATCTGTCAAGTGTTCTTTTTTCTTTCTTAATTTTTCTATGAAATCTTCGTCGGGCGTGAATATAACAGGGCCCTCAAGGACTCTCTCTTCTAGTTCTTCAAGTAGTGGATCTTTTTCAATCATTGGATCTTTCTTTAGCGGTTTTCCAGAAATAATTCTCTTCTGATCCTAGTCCGTCTCGATCATGACCATTCTCTACTTGGTAGTAGATGGTAGACACCTTAAAATCAGGGTCTGTTGGTTTCTCAGGAGTCAAACTATTATCATAAATTCTCATTCTATTATTAGGGTACAAAGCGAATTGTCCGTTGTCAAGCTCTAGAAGATTAAAACTTTTATGCTCTGGTGGTTGCTCACTTGTAGAGTAATCTATTGCATCTATGTCTTGATGATAATTATCAAGAGTGCAGATGTATGTTCCTGTTTGATTACCAAAATCTCTAGTCATAATCTCATAGTGCATAGATCCAATGAACTGTTTCTGAACTGCCACTACACCATAGTCCATGCAGTTCCAGAACTGTAGATTATGCAGTGTCATGTCTGGTTCTGGTAACTCAGGTGATGATACGAAAGCACTGATGGGTAACTTATCATACATCGCCGCATAGTCTGGTAGGTATGTCTCAAAGTAGAAGGCACGGCCTGGAATTGATTTACAGGATACCCAATACCCTTCCACAAATTCTCCGTGGCCACTCTTATGATCTGTTAGATATTCCTTTCGCACCCACACATGATAGGAGGGTAGATTACAAATTAAGGCTGGCATCTTTCATACTGAGGTGGTGTATAATGATCATTCCAATGGCGTATATTGCCTGCAATGATGAAGCAGTTAGTAATGACTAACTGTAAAAATATAAACGTTCGGATCTTTGCAATGGTGTCTGCTTCCTTATTGGACTTACCAGACTTTTCTCCAAGTGCTTTTGCCCAAACTCTCCAAACTTTTTTCACACTTATATTCTACATGCCTTGCCAGAAATTGTCCACTGGTTGCATGTTTCTTGACAACAAATACAAACCGATGTTACATAGAAACCAATTGATATTGATTATCCATGTCTGTCTCCACAGATACTTTCTGTTTGTTTCTACAATAAAAATATTTCTTTCGTTTCCAGTTGGTCTTACTACTTGTTCTAGTATCAATGCAACCACAAATCCAATCGCATAGATGTAGAAACAAAAGTTGAGGAAACTTGATGCTGTTAGTAATAGTGGGATCATCCTACGTTTTGTAATTTTTGTACTGCTGTTTGCTTTTGCATGGCAGGGACATCTCTAAGTCCTTCTATACTATACCACGGAGCACTCTCCCAGTCAAATCCTTCACCAAAGGTATTGTCTGCATTGGCAACATACCAATGACATGCTGCGTCTGGTACATCCACTGCACACTTCTCCCAATCATCAGACCATTGAGGCACTTGAACCCACAATGTTTCTGCATGAGTTAGTGTTGGGAAGGCAAGAGATATCGATATGATCGATATGATTGACCAAAAGATTGTAGGGATGTGTCTGAGAGGTAACAAGTATTCTTTCTTGTATGCCTTCATTACATCATGATAAGATTGTGGTAGAGCGTCTGCCATCATAGTAATCCAAGTGATCCTGCTGTGACCCCGACAAACATAAAGAATCCAAACTCTGCGAGGTCTTTAGAGCCTGGTGGAATATTGTTTAATAGTGAAGCGAGGAATATCATGCGAATACGAATGACATTCCGCCGCCTGCACATGCGACTAGACTTATTAAGAATAATCCTGATGATGCTAATTGAATCATTTTATGTACCTTGTGGTAGTGGGACTAATTGAGGTTCTGAAACCTTAACACCTAGTCCGCCACCCTGATCATCATCGTCATCATCATTGTTGATGATTCGGAAGAATAGTTCTACCAATACTACTACTGAGAAAGGATAGAAACACCAAAGTATTGCCTTCCATATTGGAAAAGACTCGGCAGCGAACTGATACTCAACCATATATTATCCCTTTGTGTTGATTTGCAAATTTAAAACTAAATTATATTTAGTTTTGTAAAGTTCTAAGAGAAAAAAAATAATACCCTTAGAAGAGTCCGAAGAACATATGACCTGTAAGAATGTCAGATGTTGCTGCTGCAACTAAACCTAACATTGCAAGTCTACCGTTCCATTTTTCGGCGATAACCTTCTGCTTTTCCATTAGAAAATGCCTGGGATGATTTGACCTGTTGTTGCATATGCACCTACTGCTGCAACGAAACCGAGCATTGCTGCCCATCCATTAAATCTTTCTGCTTCTGGAGTCATGAGTTTGTCCTGTGTAGTGTTTACTTTAGAATATGCCTGGGATTATTTGCCCAGTTGTGACGTATGCACCTAGAAGTGCAATCATTCCTATCATTGCCCAACGACCATTAACTTTCTCAGCGTTCTGAGGGTATCCCTCATAGGAAGCACTCTCATCAATGTAAGGTCTGGTTTCATTTGGGAAAGCGTTTTGTCTTCCACCTGATTCTGTTGTAACTGTCATTGTTAATTGTTAAGAAACGTAACATAATTATATAGTAAATATAAAATTTTGTCAAGAAACTTTACAATTAATATTTCTTATCCCTGATATTACTATTGCCAATACTCATCCAAAACATCAAATACTCTGTTGAGATAATCATTGGCGCCTTTACATTCCCATTCGCCTTTCTCTCCTATCTCACACTTGTAGTGTAATTCTCTTTTGAGTTGCATAAGTTTGTTTGTCATTGCAACTTTGTCTAGTCTTCCGTTCATGATGGTCCTCTTGGTGGTTCTGTCAGGTATATGTTGCCTGCAATAGTAGTTCCTTCATTACCAGTGGTTACAAAGTGTTCTATCCATGATGGAAAGATCACGATGTTTCCAGAGGTAATTTGGGGCATGAAATCCATAGGGATTACATGGCCATACATTGCCCATTGATTCATAATAACTTTACGAGAAGGATTCATAAAGACAGTTTTAGAACACTTAACAGTTTCATATATGATGAAACTCCATTGAGCCCCAGAATGAATATGGGGATCTTGCCAGTCTGCCTCTGTGTATCTGTTCCGCCACACTTGTCCAATAGAAAAATCATCTGGTAAGAATTGTCCTATACATTCTTTAATCAGTCCCTTTACATAGACGTAAGAGTCTCCTGTAAATGTATCTTCTCCCATTGAGGTTTTTATACCACTCAAAAAGGAATGATAAAAAGGAGTATCTCCATCATCAGACACCAGAGTTACCTTATCTAAGTCAATAGGTTCGATAAAAAATGGTGCAGAGAATATAGCGTGTGGGTTTCTCATACTATAATTTATAAAGGAAAAGAGACCCCTACAATGTAGCGAGTCTCTTTGTTTTCATATGATAACTTACTTAGAAAGTAAACTTAACACCGCCTTTAGCAGCCCAATCAATGTCATCATCAGCAGTTACACCAGATAGTTCTGCATAGAACTTATCGTATGAACCACCAACGTATCCGATGAATTCTACATCACCGAACTCATCTGTTGAGTCAGAGTGTGTAGCTGTAGGGCCACCAGCAACGTAGTAACCGATTCCTGATTCTGTTGTCCCTTCGTAACCGATGATTGCTTCTAGAGTTCCAGAAGAGTATGCACCGTCAGGATATGAACCAGACATTTCAAGGTTAACGTAAGGGCCTGCAAATGCGGCACCAGATGCTAGGAGAGGGGCAGCAGTTAATGCTGCAATTGAAGTTTTAAACATTTTT
>FUFK010053142.1_pt1 | contig 17486 bp, 12 predicted proteins | sample 1021851 | NCBI WGS metagenome assembly FUFK01 (sample SAMEA51879418, study PRJEB19060) | metagenome | reverse complement strand
AGTAACGGTAGTTGGGTTTGGAACTCACCACATCCTGCTACTTGGCAAGAGGCGTTTGAGCAATTTAGCAATCAAATAAAGTACAGCTTTAGTAATGAACTAGACAGCTTAGGCAGTCAAGATTACACCGTGCAATATACTATAGCTAATGGCCCGGATGGTAATGTTAAAGGAAAGTATTATATTGTGCTTGATACACCGCAACAAGAAAACGGCTTGTTTTATAGAATAGGTGTTGAAGGTGATCTTGGTGATGTTGTATCTGCAGGTATACACGAGTTTACAGTTAATTTTTTGACTGGTCAAATTACTGAAACTATCTCTAATGGAGCTACAATTAATGTAAATTCTTCGGAAAATTTCTTTCCATTGTTTGGAGCTGAGACTAATACAGTTTTAATAACTGGTCAGAGTCTAGGCAATGGGTTTAGTATGGCTTTAGATTCGTTTTTTATGTACACAGGTTCAACTGCTCAAAGCGGTGGTAATATTGATGGTTGGACTTTTTATCAATCACAATATAATTTAGGTGTAAACGAAGGCCCAATAGTACCTATAACGACAGATAATTTTGTTACTTTTGAAAACATAAACAATAATACGCAAGTTTATTTTAACAACGCTCCTTTTGGAACAATGATGACGCAACATATTGAAGAAGAGGTGTTGTTTAATCAAGCTTGGAAAGTTCAATTTAAGGCTTCTGGTGCAGCTTTTCCTTTTGAAATATATTATTTTACGCCTAACTCTGTATCTGGTAACGCTACAGGTTTTAGAATAAACCTTACCGATGGCTTAGGATCTGGTCAATATAGTTATTACAACTATCAGTACATACTACCCCAATTTGGGTATTCTTATGGCCAAATGAGTGTTTTTGGAATAATACAAAATATGTCTAACGATTTTAATCCTGATGTAGATATAGTAGGTTCTTTAGTTATTAAAATTGTGCCTTGGAGCTTTTTGCCATACACATCGCCTAATGGTGTAGAAGTTAGTCTAACTGAGCAAAACGTTCTTGACTCTGGCGCTACTTTAGAAAGTTTCTATGGAACTATAGATAACATAACATTTACGCAGCAAGCGCCTACTTTTCAAGGTGATACTTTTGGTATTGGTAAGCCAATAACAGTTTCTTATAGCGAAGATGTAAAAGGCTGGGTTAGTTTTAAAACTTTTTATAGTACTAACAATGTCTACCTGGGGCCAGAGTCAGGGCTTAGCGTAAGTACAAAATATTTTACTTTTAATAGAGGTTATCTCTACGAGCATTACAGAAGTAATTCTTATAATAGTTTTTATGGTAATTTAAATCAATCAGAAGTTGAAGTAATATTAAATGATGGGCCAGGCACAGTAAAAGATTTTAAAACATTGAATTACGAGGGCTCGCAAGCTAGGTATTTAACGCCTGGCTCTGGTGGTAATCCACCTGTTACAGATGCTACTGAGTTTGTTCAAGATTCAAGCCCTGGTTGGTACGCGTACAATGTTATTACAGATTTATCTAGAGGCACAGTTTTAGAATTTATAAAAAAAGAAAACAAGTGGTATAACTATATAAAAGGTAACGACAATTTGTTTGAAAGCTTAGGAAATTTACACGTTCAAGGTTTAGGCCTTGCTCAAGGACCTCCAGAATTAATGCCTGATGTTTTTAACGCTAATGATTCATTTAATTTAGAATAATATGAGCTTAGAGATTAAAAATTTTAAAATAAATCTTAATGAAATACCAGAGACTGGCGCGTTAAGAAACTTTAGTGTTGAAGGTGATAAAGGCGCCGAGTTTATTTTAATTATAGCTAATGCTTCTGGTAATTTTTATAACTTTGTAGACAATACTTTTTCTGCAGGTCATACGCCTCAAAAAATTCTAAAAAAAANTATTAGTGGTAGAAANTACAATGGCTCTATAAATTTTCCAAATCAAGCNGGNCAAAANTANGANGTGNTGTTNATACCTGGTAAAAACTCTTTTNTTAACAAAGGNGTTATAAANAAAAGAATTGTTCAGCTAGGCGANGTTACTTTAACTTTTAACTATATATCAATAAATAATTCTAGCTCTTATAAAACTTTTCCATCTACTATAACTTCTACAAGTAATCAAGCTTCATCTGGAGCTGTTACTGTTAATATAAACAAGCTTTTTGAAAACGCTGATACTGACGCTAATGGATTTGGATTAATTACTAATCAATCAGATTTAAATAACGATTTAAATTCTAGAGCGTCAGACAAAGCTTGGATGTTTAGAACTACTACTACAGTAAGCGGCGCTCATAGCAGCACTCAAACAATAACTTTAGCATCTGTAAATAATTTAGCTGTAGACATGTCATTGTCTGATCGCAGTGCTTACATACAGTCTATAGACACTGCTACAAACACTGTAACTTTAAGTGCTACTAAAAGCTTTTCTGATGGTGATAGTATAATTTTTGATGCTGTAGGCTTTAGTATGATTAACAGTTTATTAAACTGTAATATATCGGCAGATATTAGAGTTAAAGGTGTAACTGCTCCAAGCACTACTGTTAGAGGTGTTGTTNGNAATAGCACTACAGTAACNCTTAANGGCACGTACGGTATACCNGGAGGNGATGTNGCNGTTTACNNTGGAACAAACGTAAATAATTCTAGTACTAATACAGTAACTTCTGTTTCTGCTAGCTCATCAGTAGGTAGTATGGTTGTAACGCTTGCTCAAACATTTAAAGGTAGTGAAACTATATTTTTTACTCATAAAGACAGTCCAGATTTTCATATATTTGACACGTTTAGTATTGAAGGCAGTTTTTTAATTAATAAATACCCTAGCTCTAATTCAACAATATTTTTTAATTTAGACGAAATTATTACACCAGGAACAGCATCTTAAACAATAAAATATGGCACTATACAAATTAACAGTACAAACTGATTTAGATATTTCGCTTTCACCTGGCGACCAACTGCTTTATATTTCAGCTGAAGATATAACAGATACTTTTGGTATAGAGCACGTTGGAACTACTGGTATAAAAGTATTAGGTGATATTACTAGAATAGGCCCTATTGGTCAGCAAGGATTTTTTTTAGACGGTGAGTTTCAAATTACAGAAAACGGATTAAATCAAGATGAAATAGAGTTTGAATCAACAGCTAGCGCCGATGCAATAGAAGCTATAACTGACTCTGATTTTATATTTTTTAGAAAAAACCAAGTTGTAAATAAGTCAGGGTTAAAAGGCTACTATATGCAAACTACTTTTAAAAACAACGATTATAGTAATCCAGCAGAATTATTTGCTATCGGCTCCGAGGTTGGAGGAAGTAGTAAATAGAACACTTAAAATGTAACTATAAAAAGATAAAATATAATAATATGGCAATTGTAGGTTTAAGATCACCATTTAGAAAAAGGCAGAAAAAAGATAGTCCTATGAAGGCTGCTTGGATGGCGGTAGCTGCTGCTGGCTTAAATTTTTTAAGTCAAAAAAGCGCTCAAAAAGACGCTAATAGACAGAGACAGCAAGATCAAGCTAGATTTGAAGAAATGCAAGCAGCTTTTAATGAGTTAGAATTTACCAACCCTTATGAGGGAGTATCAAACCCTTTTGCTGATTTAAAACCTCAGTTTGCAAATTTACAAAATCAATTTAGCGGTTTACAAAATCAATATACAGGTTTAACAAGTCAGTTTACTGGTTTGCAGAACCAATACGAAGGTTTGGAAAATCAGTTTGTAGGAATACAAAACAGATTTCAAGACGCAGAAAATGTATTTGAAGATTTACGTGTAGATACTAGAGCAGCTGATTTTGCTAGAGAGCAAGTGCAACAACAACAAGCCAATATATTAAGCCAACTAGGTGGAGCTGCTGGCGCTAGTGGTATTGCAGGTTTAGCTCAAGCTGTGGCTGGCGCTGGTGTTAATCAAGCAAGACAAGCTTCAATAGATATAGCTCAGCAAGAACGTCAAAATCAAATGATGGCCCGTCAAGAGGAGGCTAGACTACAACAAGCTAGATTAGGTGAAGCAACTAGAATTGATCAATTACAAAGACAAGAGCAGGCTAGATTAGAACAGCTTAGAGCTGGAGAAACTAGTAGGTTAGCTCAGCTTCAAGCTCAAGATTTAAGTAGGCTACAACAATTACAAGCTGGTGAAGCCGCAAGATTACAAACCTTAGAGGCTACAGAAGCATCTAAACTAGCTCAACTAACGGCTGCAGAACAAGCTAAGTTAGATCAATTAATTGCTACTGGTAACTTCCAAGTAGACATGTTAGATCGTAAAGGCCAGCAATACGTTGAGCAAATGAATTTTAATCGTATAGCTTCTATGTATGGATTAAGCGCTAGCAACTTAGCCGCTTCTACTACAGCGGCTAGTACTGCGGCTACAAACTCTGCTACTGCATTTGGTAATTTAGCAACAACGTTCGGCGAGTATTACGCTGGATTAGATACAGATGGTGACGGAAACTCATGATAAAGATATGGCAAAGAAAACAAAAAATCCAACAAATTTAATGAGTTATGACTTTCTGCCTAACGTAAGTGGAGGTGGTAACACTATGAATAACTTGTTTAATCAGCTTATGAATCTAGGCGTAGCGCAACGCCAAGAGCCTATAGCTAAACAGGAAGCAGCGCAAGCTTTTTTTAAACCTATAAGCGCATACCTCGATGAAGCTAATGAAAAGATAGTCGATGGTATGGTTGAGTATAGAGAGGAAAATCCAGAGCTAGAAGAAGGTATGCTTTTTCAAGGAACTGATGCCGCTATAGGAGAAGCGCTAGAGGCTAATAGCGTTGAGTTTAAGAAGCTAAATAGAAAACTAGCGTATATGAGCCCTTCAAGTCCTAATTATGCGAAGACGGTTGCTAAAATGAATAAAATAAATAAAGATAATATATCATTAAGAGATCAAAACAAAAAACTTTTAGATATACACAATTTATTGTTAACAGACAGGGTTCAAGATATATCAGGGGCTAACGAAGCTGGTATGGCAAAAATGTTTGTTGACATACAGCAAAATAAAACAGATAACTTTTCTGTAAAAGACGGTCAAATAATTTGGACTAATCCAGATAAAAATGGATTACAGCGAGAAATAAAAATATCAGGTGTTAAAGCTGATGGCCCTATATTAAAAACAGACGTTAGTAACGTTTTTGATTTAAAAACAAAATTTCAAAAAACACCTGCTTCTCTTTTAGATCCTAGCGATGCCGCTTCTAAAGTTGGTACTCAAATAAAAAGCCTTGGTAAAGACGGTTTTAGTTCAATGGTTTGGGATAATCTTAATGGCAATAATGCTAAGTACTCTAAAGATAATAAGTTTTACAATACTCAAAGATTAATTAATGACTTTGAAAAAACACTCGGAGTAACTCTTAGCGCAGATGAAGAAAATAGATTAAAAAAAGAAGGGCCTAACTACAAATTTCAAGAAGGTGGAATGACGTTTGGAGACTACGCGGACAAGTGGGTTGCTGACGAAATGTTGAAAGAGAAAAAAGCAGGTACAGGTTTACCAACAAAACCTACTAACGATCTTGACGGCACAGGTTTACCGTTTTCTAACAATCAAGTATTTTCTGGAGGCGTTACTGGTGGTAATTTAAACTTAATATATTCAAAGCTTGGAGGTAACGCTGGTCCTATAAACGTTCCAGGTAAAGGTGATTACATGGTAGATGCTACTACTAATATATGGACTAATCAAAAAAATGGAGAAACAATGTCTGGTGATCAAATGATAGATGTTGTACAACAAGCTGTTCCTAGTTTTAATTTGAGAAACGATGTTAGATTCCAACAGTTTAAAGGAACTGATGGTGCTACTCAAACTATGAGTTTAGAGGGTGGTGATATTAAAAACAAATATGGATTTGGATTTTCCTCACAATCAATATCGCCTAATGCTATTTTATCAACACTTCAAGGCATGCCTAGTGTAGGTAATATAAATACTGAAGAAGACGTTCAAAGAGTATTAGATTTAATTAAATCAAATCCTAAGGCTAAAGAAAGGCTTATAGAGCAGATTAATTCTGATAATAACACAAAGATAAAAAGCAAGCACTTAGAAGATATGCTTGAAGCTTTAATCAATAGAATTCAATAAATATGTACGAACTAAACGGTGAAGAAATAACTCTAGAAACATTACAGAGTTATGCTAATGAATTTGGCATGGATGTAGACTCGTACATTGAGTTTATGAAAGGACAAGGTCTTGTGGAAAAGACAGAAGGTGTTGCTGCGACCGATGCGGCTGTAACACCAACAACCGATACGGAGTCAGCGTCGGAAAATATTTTTTCGGAATTACCAGAAGTAACTAAAGAAGATGTAGGCTTAGGCGAAAGATACTTTGTAGACAGATTTAATAAAACTTACGAAGGAATAGGTTATAAAGCAACTCAAGCTACGTTAAATGAGGTCGAAGCAGCTGGCTTTCAAACATCATTTATAGGTAGGCTATTAAGCAGTGATGATAAAGAATACAAAGGCGATTTTCAAGACTTTGTTACAATAACATCACCTCCTGATGCAGATGGCAATACTACTAAAAAAACAGTTAAAGTAGATAAAGATTTTGGTATACCTAGATTTGGTATTGGTGAAGAGGCTGATGAAGTTGNAGGTATGCAGCAATTTTTAGGCTTTAACTTTGGTGGAAAAACTGCAGATGAAATAAACGAGTTTATTCAGTCTAATTTAAAAAACTCAAATGTTAATCCTGAGACGTATAGTTATGCTTGGAACATGGCTAATACAAAGCCTGTAGTTATAGACGGTAAAGAGAAAAAGCTAGATGATTTAAGCTCAGAAGAGTTAGGACAACACGTTGAAAATATATTTGCTGATATAATAGGGTCAGGTAATATTCCTGGTGCTCAAAAAATACAAGAAGATATAGAGCCTGAAATACAAAAGTTTAGCAATGAGCTTTTAGAAGTTTATAAAGAAAAAGTTGCTAGCGGAGAGTTAGACTATCAAGAAGCTACAAACGAATTTAACGAGGCTGTTAGCAAAAGATATGGCGAGCTTTTTGAAGAAAGCGATGAGTGGAAAAGATTAACATCTACACTAGAAAAAGCTGTAGGAACTAGATTTAATAAAGACTTTACAGATAAAATTAGAAGAGAAGCTGAAAACGAGCATTTGCCAGACTGGGTTGCCAATAACTTTAGCGAAGACTTTGTTAGACAAGCTTATATAACTTCAAGAATAAAAATACCTAAAACAATAGATGAAACTCAACTATTGTTTAGAACTAGAGAGCTAAATGATGTTAGAGAAGAAATAAAAGAACTATCATTAAATCCAGAAGCTAAGTACGACAGCAAACAATACTCTCCATTTTTTATGCCGCGAAGCGGACAGGTTGATGTAGAAAGAAGGAAAGAGCTTAAGATGAAGTTTGAAACTAATCAAGATAGAATAAATTATTTAGAGTCAAAAGAAGCTAAGCTAAATCAGCTCATCGGTAACGACTTACTTCAACAAAACGAATATCAACAAAAACTAAAAGATTTAAAAGTACCTTCAGCTTTTGGTAAAACAATAAGCGATCCAGACTTAACTCTTGACGAGTGGCAAGGCATGCTAGGCGATCAAACTGTACAAATGATCGGAGCTATGTTTACTTTAGGTGGATCTACATTTGTTCAAGAAGGTGGTGGTGCTGCTTTTGAAATATTAGAAGTTGAAGCTGCTAAAAAAATGAAAGGCATGAGCATTGAGGATTTTTTTGGTAAAGATCCTGATGATATTGAAGGTGTTAAAAAGAAGTTTAACTTAGACGACTCTGGAAATAAAAAGCCCACAAGTGAAGACATTGAAATGAAGCTCAAAGCTTTTAGAGAGCTACCATTTGAAGATGTTATAGAAAACGGTAAAGTTAAAGTCAAAGGAAGAAAAAGCAGAATACAAGACGTTATAGACAGCGGCGAGGTTAATATGACAGAAGCTATTTTTGTTGGTGGTATAACAGCAGGTTTAGATCTTGTAAGTACATTTTCAACGTTTAAAGGTGCTACTAAGCTTATACCTAAAAGTTTACTTAGAGATGTAGCTAAAGGTAGATTTACTCAAGCTTACAAAACACTTACAAAACCTACTAAAGTTTTAGGTAAGAAAGCTGCTTCACCTGCTAAAACAATAGGTGTTGTAACAGGTATAGAAACTGGTACAGAAATGGCTCAGGAAGTAACTAGCATGAGCGGTGTTAAAGCTGCTACTGGGTATTTTCCATCAAAAGACAAAGCTTTAAAACGAATTAGTGAAGCTGGTGCTCAAGCACTTTTAACTACTGGTCCTATAACTGTAGGCGGTCAAACTGTTACTACTACGTTTAATGAAACAGTATTAACAAGAATAAAAGGTCTTCCTCAAGCCAGCATGCGTCAAGCTATAAATGCTAGAAAAGATCAATTAAGACAGCAAAATGCCGCTGGTTTTATCACTGAAGATAAAATGTTAGATCAATTTACTGAGCTTGAAGCTATTGAAAACTCTATAGGAACTCTTAAGCTTTCAAATAAGCTTAATTTAGAAGAAAGAATTGAAGTTGTTAATTTATTTAAAAAAGTAAAAGAAGAGCAAGACAAAGTTGATGAAATAAAAAAGAACTTTGACGAAAAGAAAAATCAAGAGTTGCTTCAAGAAAAAGATCAAGTAATTTCAGAAGAAGAACTAGCTATACTTGAAGGTGAAACTGCTGTTAAAAAAGCGCAAGATAAAATTAGAAAAGTATTTTTTGCAAACTCTTTTAGAACTAACGGTATGAGATTAGCAGAGCTAATAAATAATGCTGATAAAGGTCCTTTGAAAGACTCTAAAATGTTTGTTTTTGATACTCCAGAAGAAGCTAGATATAATCTTGAAGTATTAGGCTTTAGTCAAGATCAAAATGGTAGGTGGAGGTTTAAAGGTAAGTTTACTAAAAGATCAGAAAGTAACTTAATAAACAAAATAGTTAACGGTAGCGCTAACGCTGGATTTTTTAACATGCAAGGCCTATCAAAAACTGGTATATTTGTTACTAAAAATATTAATGAAAAAATAGATCAAGGCGTACTTAACGCTTTCAACGCTGTTCAGCACGAAACTATGCATGGCTTGTCTTCGGATTTAACTTTTGAGCAGCTAAAAGCAATAACAGAAGGCCTTACTAAAGAGATGAAAGCTGGTGATGCTAAAATGCAAGCGGCTTTAAAGCAAGTACAAATAATATTAAAAGATCTTGAATTAAGTAAAGACAGCAGAACGTATCACGACGAGTTTTTAGGTTATTTGTCTGACACTTTTCACGCGTTAGATATAAACCAAGAATATTTAACTAAAGACAACGCGGCTTCTTTGTTTAACATGTCTAAGTATTTTCAAGCTAGTTACCAAGAATTACTTAATACTTCCCCAGATGTAGTTAAAATGAGTCCTAGCCAGTTAATAGATTTTATTAGAGGCTTTAATATAAACAAACAGACAGTAAACATATCTATGCCAAAAGGCGTAGATGCTCAAGAAGAAGTTAGACCTGCTCAAAAACAAGGCTCATTGTTAAGTGAACAATTGTATCAACAGTTAACTCGAGACTTTGAAAACGCTGTAGAAGAATATTCTAGCTTAGTAGGTGAAGAAGAAGCTAAAACACTAGCCGCTAATATCGCCGCTACAACTTTACAAGGCGAAGTATTTAATAGAATACCTAAAAACTTATTAGAAGGCTTTACTCAAGAAGACCTTCAAGACGTTGTAGATGATTTTACTTCAGATCCAAAAGTGTTAGCTAATAAAGGCGAAGAGTACAATAAGATAAAAAATAGAGGTATTGTAGGTTTATTAAAAGGATATAATGTGGGCTTTGAAGGTGGTGTTATGGGTTATTTAAACTCTATAAACAGAGGTTTTAAGCTTTTAGATTTACGTTTAGCAGAGTTTGTTAGAGCACATCCAAGCTATGGCAATATAACTATTAGCACCGCTCAAGAAGGCGCTGTTGGAGCTGTAGATCAAGTCACAGAGTCACTAAGCCCTGAAGACATATTAATACAACAAGAAGAACAAACACAACAAGAAGAGCGACAGTCAAGAGATGGCACAATAATGCTTCATGAGCAAGCAGAAAAAGCTGGCATACCTTTAACACCTGCTTTTGAAAAAGCTTTAGAGCTTTTAACAGATTTATATCAAAAAGGAAAACTAACCGAAATAGGTTTAAAAGACTTAAAAAAGAAGTTTCCAAAACAATACGATCAAGTTTATTCTTTAGTTCAAGAAGCGTTTGGCGTCAAGCCAAAGCCTGGCAACTTAACACAAACTGATATTCAAAACAGTCAGCGAAAAATGCAAATTGCTACACCTACATTTTTTAGAAAGTATGTGTTCATGAAGCAATATACAGCGGGCGTTGCTAAAGTTGACGCTAACGGTAATGTAGTATTTGACAAAGACAACAACGTTGTTATAGACAAAGACACTCAATATTTAGCTACGGGTGTTCCATCTGGACTGCAAACTCAAAGAGTAACGCAAGCAAATAATATTAAAGTTGCAGAAGACTTGTTCTATGAAACTATAATGCGTATGGCTGATAAAGGCCCTCAAAAAGGTAAGTTAATACCTAAAAGGCCTAAAAATTTAGTTATTAAAAAGCTTAAAAACTTTAATGATAAGTTTTTTAATGAAAATATGGGCATTATTAGAGGTGAAGTAAATATAAAGCAAAAAGAATCTAATATGAGTCAAAAGCATAGAGGCGTTCATCACATGATGACGTTAGAGCTTATGTCTCAAGCTGCTAGGCAAAACATGCCTAAAGGTAGAGACTTTGATATGCTTGCTGATGGTTTACCTTCGTCTTTAGCTAGTGACTTCATATACAAGCTAGATCCCGAGCTGTTTAAAGAGTTTATGGGCACGTATCAGGCAATAAATGACGTAATGGGTGTTTATGCTAATAACTATGATAAAAGCAGCTTAAAAGACGTTCTAAGAAACAAATTAAGCGCTGCGTTTAGTAATCCTATGATAACTAAACTAACAAACGTTCTTGATCCTATATACGCTCAATATTCGGTTGATTTAGCTAAAGTTGAAAAAGGATTAATAACTGTTGAAGAACTACCTACATTAAATCAAACTTTAGAAGCAGAATTAGTTCAAGACGTTGTCTTAGCTAATACGTTAGATCTTCGTAATGACGACGGAACTAAAGCCGAGTCTATGGACGAAGTGTGGTCTAATGTAGGTCACGTCACTAAGATGAGACAGTCAACAAGTTTATTTGCTGAAAAACTAATAAGTGATTTTGGCCAACAAAAAGGTTTAGAGTTAATTGTTAAGTACTTAATACCTAGTGTTGTTGGTTCTGGTAGAATTGCTGATGGTAGATTTGACGTTATAGACGGCGCTCTTATTGAGGTTGGCATTGAAAAAGCTAGTAGAAATAGAAAAAAGTTATTTAAAAACTTAGAAGACTTTTTTAACAGTGACCACGGTATAAATAAATTGCTAGATGATTACCTAAACGTAGAGCTAAAACAAATAAATAAATTAGACAAAGATGGTAATCCTATTAAGCAAATTAGCGAAATATTTGTTGGTGATACTAAAATAGAAATAAATACCACACTGCTAGCTCAAAAAAGCTCTAGCATGTTGAGTAAAATAAGTAAAGAAGGCGAGCTCAGCGTTAAAAACGAAAGCAAAAAACAAGCTGAAGAAGCCATGGAATACGCTGACGATATAATTAGATTTTTTAATGAAGCTAAATATTTAAATGATACTCACATGGCTATGATGCTTAATGGCTTAAACTCTGATATGAAGTCACCTATGCGTAGAGCCGCTAGGTTTATGTACGTTGTCGACGGTGTTCAAACTTACAAAAATCCAGGTCAAACACTAGAGTACGAGCACATGATACCAGCTCAGTGGCAAATGATGAGACATGTTGCTCAAGTTAGAGATGGTTCTTTGACTAAAGAAAATTTATCAGATCTTTATGATCAATACACCGTGGCTATTATTCCAAGAGTAATGGATTTAGTTATTAAAAACTCTGGATTTAACTCTACAATGCAACCAGGCTACGAAGTTGGACAACACTCTTCTGGTAGATACTACAATCTAAGAACGCTTGGTAGATCTAACATGTTTGCTATAAGAGAACTAGGCACTGATAATATGTTTGGAGAGTATCACCAAATGGTAGCTGGAAAATTTGATTACAATTATAAAAGTTATCAAAACGCAGATAAAGCTATAAATACAGCTTTAGCTTCTGAAGAAGCTAGAGGTATGTCAACTTTTGATTTTGATGAAACATTAATAGACAAAGGTGACAACTTTATTATTGCTGAAAAGGACGGTAATAAAATAAAAATAACTTCAGCTGCTTGGCCAATACAAGGACCTGCTTTAGCAGAACAAGGCTATAACTTTGACTTTAGCGATTTTATAAACGTAAGAGGCGGTGTTGCTGGTCCTCTGATGACTAAGTTTAAAAATCAAATAGCTAAATACGGCATTGATAATGTATTTATATTAACGGCTAGACCAGCTGAATCTGCTCCGGCTATTAAATCTTGGTTAGAAACTCAAGGCGTAAACATGCCTATAGAAAACATAACAGGGCTAGGCAATAGTACTGGCGAAGCTAAAGCAATGTGGATGCTTGAAAAGTTTGCTGAAGGATATAACGACATGTACTTTGTTGACGACGCTTTACCTAATGTTAAAGCCGTCAAAAATGTTCTTGATCAACTAGATATTAAATCTAAAGTAAGGCAAGCTATACCTTTAGCTAGTGAAGAAATAAGTAATACTTTCAATGACATATTAGAAGACGTAACAGGCATAGAGTCAAAGAAAAGATTTTCACAAACTAAAGCTAGAAAGCGTGGCGCTAAAAAAGGTAGATTTAGACTTTTTATACCACCGTCACACGAAGACTTTGTAGGACTGCTATATAATTTTATGGGTAAAGGCGAAGCTGGTAACAAGCACAGAGAGTTTTTTGAAAATACTTTAGTTAGACCGCTAAACAGAGCGTATAAAGAGTTAAATGCTGCTAAGCAAGCTATAGCTACTGATTATAAAAACTTAATAAAAAACTCTGGTGATATTAAAAAGAAATTAAGAACAAAGCTTGCCGATGGAGACTTTACTTTTGAAGACGCTGTTAGAGTTTATCTTTGGGATAAGCATAGTTTAGATATTCCTGGCATATCGTCTACTGATCAAAAAAAGCTTGTTGAAGCTGTTATGATGGATNAAAAGCTGCGTATGTTTGCGGAAGTATTAAATGTAATATCTAAACAAGATGAGTACATAGCTCCTTACGATGGTTGGGAAGGCGGATCTATAAAAACAGATCTTAACGAGGCTATGGGTGCTACTGGTAGAAAAAAGTTTTTTGAACAGTTTTTAAATAATGCAAACACAATTTTTTCACCAGAAAACTTAAATAAAATAGAAGCTGCTTATGGTCCTAGCTTTAGAGAGGCTTTAGAAGACATACTGTACAGGATAGAAACTGGTAGAAATAGACCTCAAGGCCAAGGCAGAATACTAAACAAATTTATGAATTGGTTAAACGCCTCTGTGGGTAGTGTTATGTTTTTAAACATGAGATCTTCTTTGCTACAGCAAATGTCTATAGTTAACTTTATAAATTTTGCAGACAATAATATATACGCAGCTGCTAAAGCTTTTGCTAATCAAAAACAATACTGGAATGACTGGGCATATATATTTAATTCTGATTTTTTAAAAGAAAGAAGAAAAGGTATTGGTACAGACATTAATGGTAACGATTTAGCTAGATCTTTGCAAGAATCTAGAAATCCTGTAGCTAAATTATTTCAGATGTTATTAAGAGCTGGCTTTGCGCCTACACAAATAGCAGATAACGTTGCAATTGCTACAGGTGGATCTACGTTTTATAGAAATAGAATAAACTCATATTTAAAAGACGGATTAAGCCAAAAAGAAGCAGAGCAAAGAGCTTTTGAAGACTTTCAAGAAATAGCAGAAGAAACTCAACAGTCTGCTAGAGAAGATAAAGTTTCTATGCAGCAAGCTAGCTGGGTAGGTAAGGTTATATTAAACTTTCAAAACGTTACATCTCAATACAATCGTATCGGCAAAAGATCTTTTCTTGACATAAAAAATAGAAGAATATCTAAAGGTTACAAAGATCAAAGAACTAGTGATCTTGCTAATATATCAAGAATAGCTTATTATTTTGCTGTGCAAAACTTAATATTTTACGGTTTACAATCAGCTCTTTTTGCAGCAATGTTTGACGATGAAGAAGAAGGGTTAAGCGAAGAAGAAAAATTAAAACGTAAAAAAGTTTTAGATAAAAAATCCGAAAGAATAATTAACGGTAGTATTGATAGTGTTTTAAGAGGTAGTGGTATTTTTGGAGCTATAATATCTGTGTTAAAAAATATGGCTATAAAATATGCTGACGAAAGAAATAAAGATTATAATCCTGATGAAAGCGCTGTGTTAATGGAAGCTTTAAATCTTTCACCTGTAGTTGGTATTAAAGCTCGAAAGATAGTTATAGCTGAAAAAACTATGAATTATGATAAAGACCTTATCAAATATATGGACACTTGGGATATAGATAATCCTATGTGGCAAGCTAATTTTGCTTATACAGAAGCTCTTACTACCGCACCTTTAGCTAAAACTTACAGTAAAGTACAAAACGTTAGAGATGCTATTCAATTAGAAACAACAATGCTAAATAGAATACTTATGTTTTTTGGCTTTAGCAAGTATAATTTAGGCGTTGAAGAAAACATTGAAATGCAACTACTAGAGCAAAAAGCAAAAGAGGCTAGCAGAGAAGAAAAGAAAAAGAAAAAGAAAAAGAAAACACAACAACCTACGTTTAGTTTTTAGACTAGTAAATGGTGGCGAAAACAAGTAATATATAGACTATGGCTTATGTTCAAAAAAATAACCCTATTCCGGTAACTCCTTGCGGTAGACGTAGAGCTGGCGGTAAGCTTTCTGGATTTAAACTTTCAGAGCCAGACTCACCTATGAAAAAGGCTGAGCCAAGAAGAACTATAGGTCGCGGTAAAAACTTCAATAAAGTTGCCAAAGATAAAAGCGCTAGAGGTGGTGCTGCCGGTGGCGGTATGACTGAAAAAGGTGTAAAAGCGTATAGACGTAAGAATCCTGGTAGTAAATTAAAAACTGCCGTAACTGAAAAAAATCCAAAAGGTAAAAGAGCTGCAAGACGTAAATCGTTTTGTGCTAGATCAAGAAGCTGGAAGAGTGAAAGAGGTTTAGCTGCTCGTAGACGCTGGAGGTGTTAGTATTATGAAAAAAAGTTCAGCATTAAAAAAAATATCTGCAGCCTGTAAAGCAGCTGCTAAACGTAAATTTAAAGTATGGCCTTCGGCTTATGCGTCTGGCTGGGGCGTAAGATGCACTAGAGCAGGTGGTCCAGGTAAAATGGGTAAAAGCAAAAAGAAGTAATGTATACGCAAGGTAATAATCCTTTTAAAAAGCGCATGGGTAAATTTAAACACTCAGACGCTCCTGATGCTAAAGGTAAATTTAAAAGCTTATCAGCTTCAGGATTAGCTAGCTGGATGATTAAGTCTCGTAAAGGTAATCTGTCTAGGATTATTAGCAGTTTAAATCAACAAGTAGTATTTAATAGAGGTAAAAATCCTAGCTATGCCGCTAAAATGCGTAAAACAATGGACATCGTTAGAAAACGATTAGGTAAAAAGAAAAAATAATGGCATATAGAGGCGTTTTAAAAGCTCGTATATCAAAGCTATACGGTGGTGATGTAACAGTTGCTAAAGCTCGTAAGCTCAAAGCTAGAAAAGATGCAACGCCAAGAGATAAACAATTAGCAAACTGGTTTATAAACATGCAAACTAACAGNCCTTCACCAGCTAGAAAACGTAAAGACCCTNTNGTAGGNACNGGCAAAAAGCCAAAAGGTAGTGGAAGAAGATTATATACCGANGAAAATCCAAAAGACACAGTAAGAATAAAATATAAAACCCCAGCTGATGCGCGAGCTACTTGTTCTAAAGTAAANCGTATCAGNAAACCNTATGCCCGTAAAATACAGATATTAACTGTNATGGAGCAAAGATCTAGGTTTGGNNNNAAACCNCANCAAGCTGGTATTGCTAAACGATGTAAAGCTGCNTTAAGNAGATTAAAGAAAAAATAATGTTTAAAGACTTTAACATATCNTCATTTAAAAANATGAANCCGCCNGGCGANAATACTTTTGACACTATGCAAGANGTTAAAGAGCTTAAAAGTATACCTATAAACAAAAAGTTTGTTAAAGACAACGACAATATAGAAGCTGCTTTTAAAAAAACAGCTAAAGATAACAATATAGAAGACTANGATCCTAAAGTTGCTGCTAAACTTATAAAAGACTCAGCACCTGTAATTATGGAACTTAAGAAATACTTTGACAGNCCAAGACCAAAGACTATTGCTAAAAAGATGAATATAAANATGAAAGATATTGAAATGGCATCTATGAAAACGCCATCATATCCATCAGGCCACTCAGTACAAGGCGTATTAATAGCTAAAGTATTAGGTGATAAACATCCTAAAGCTAAGTCAGCGTTTAATAAAACCGGTAAAAATATATCTTATAGTAGACGAGTTGCCCACGCTCACTATAAGTCAGACAGTAAAATGGGCGAAAAATTAGGTAACTCAATGTATAAACACATTAAAAACAAAATTTAAAAATGAAAAAAGCACCTGCAAAAATGAAAAAAGGTCCAATGAANGCAAAAATGGCAATGACAACTGTTAATGGTAAAAAAGTNCCAGCTTTCGCTGCAGACGGTAAAGGAGCTAATGATATGAAAAGATCAGGAGCAAAAATGAAAAAAGCACCAATGAAAAAAGCTACAGCTGCTCAAAAAGCAAAGCTTAACAAAGGTCTATTAGCATCTATTAATAAAGAAAAAANNGCTGCTGCAAAAATGAAAAAAGCAGCAATGAAGCTTAAAAAAGATTCAGCTATGATGATGAAGAAAGCTGCTATGAAGATGAAGAAAGCTTCTGCTATGAAAATGAAAATGAAAAAGAAGTAAGACTATGGCTTTTAAAATGGTCTCACCACTAAAAAAAGTAAAAGGCGGGGGCACTAAAAAAGTGTGCCTGCCTGCTGCTAAAGTTCGTAGCATGTCTGCTTCAGAGCGCGCTAAAGTAGTGCGAGCTAAGCGTAAAGCTGCTAAAGGTGGTAAGTATAAAAGATCAAGTAAAAGCTTTGTCAAAGGTGCTCGTAAAAAAGGTGCTACTTTAAGGGACTGGTTTAAAAAAGAAAACTGGGTACAAGTTAGTAACCCAAGCAAAAAATGTGGTGAGAAATAATGGCAACTGAAATAGGTAAAGACACTAAAGTCAAACTAAGTTTAGAAACAATAATATCATTAGGCGTTGTGCTAGT
>FUFK010065856.1_pt1 | contig 17491 bp, 12 predicted proteins | sample 1021851 | NCBI WGS metagenome assembly FUFK01 (sample SAMEA51879418, study PRJEB19060) | metagenome | reverse complement strand
TCATTTGAGGACAAATAATGAGCCTTTTCGAAAAATATACTTAAGCGTGGAATGAAAAAGATATTTCAGCCTTTGTGGAATGTCATCATGAAGAGTACTAGTTGGTTATCCATTCAACTGGAGACGTTAAAAAAATGGAGGATATTGACTGGGATCAAATGATGGAATTTATGGTTGCTGCAAACGTGAAAAACATCGCTATATTTATGAGAATGATGACATAATTGTTGAGCATTAGATAATAAGTTATGGATCAGGTGATAGAGAAGCTCTGATGCTAGTACATCAGTTAAAGGATGGATTAATGTGGCGAACTGAAAGCGGAGCAACCCCTTTACTTATAAAAAGCTGACCCCCAACCGTTCTCAAGGATATGTTAGAGTTAATAACATTTTAGCTATTAACTCTTGCCCCCTAATATAGACTTTTTTGTCTTTATATTCAAAAAATTTATGCCATTAGATTTTTTTATTTTAAGCTATTCTTTATTTGATTATGACCTTATGGATTTCATTAATATTGGAACCTGGAATACAGAGATTGATTAATTTCTTAAGCACTTATTAATATGAACTGCTACTTTTTTATGCGTCATTAAAAAGTTATAGAGAAAATGAAATTGTTTAAATGGATAATTTTATTGGATTGTATAGTATAATAATTGATCAATTAGGTTGGTATTAAATGTCGTCTCAAAATATTGATAGAAAGATAGCTGTAATTTTTGCAACTGATGTTGTTGGATACAGTAAGCACATTGAAACTGATGAAAGTGCTACTATCACAAACTTGCGCGCGTGCGAAAGTTTACTCAACGATATTTTTAGGAAATATAAAGCGAGACTTTTCAATACTGGAGGAGATTCATTTTTTGCAGAGTTTGAAAGTGCAGTTGCAGCTGTTGAATGTGCCGTTGAATTTCAAAATGCCATTAAAAGAAGAAATTCAACACATGAAGCAACAGTTAAATTAGAGTTTCGCATCGGGATAAACGTTGGAGATGTAATAAAGGAAAGAGGAAATCTCCTTGGAGATGGAGTAAACATAGCTGCCCGTCTTGAGTCCTTAGCTCAAGCAGGTGGAATATCAATTTCAAAAGGAATTTTTGAATATGTATCTTCCAAGACAAAACTTTCTTTCGTAAATCAAGGCATGCAGAAGGTTAAGAGTAATAAATTTCACGTCTACGATGTCATATTAGACCCAACACATAAACGAAAATTGAGGTCTCAATTTCGATCAAAAAAGCTGACTATGGTTAGATTAATTGTATTAATTCTAATAGCTTTTGTTTCCATTATTTACTTCGCTATTATATCTAATGACGACCAAACTATCTCATGTAATGTTCTTTCTGACATCAGACCAAAAATAATCATCCTTCCATTTGAAATCCAAACCACTGAAGCAAACTTTAGAAGTGAGCAAGCTGACCTCTCTTTAAGTATCAATAATACTTTATCAGATCTTAATACTGATGTTAAATTTATAGACTCTAACGAAACAAAACTGCTTATCAAAGAAAACCTTTCCTATAAAGATTTAGCTGAAAATAATGACATCAGCTTTGTGGTAACAGGTACGGTACAAAACTCAAAGGAGTTTATTAGAGTTCAATTCAGAGTTGTTGAAGCTGCATCCTCTGAAACCATTTTCAAAGAGCAGTATGATTTTTCAATAGAAGATCAAATGATAAGTGTACAAGAAAAAGTAGCAATGTATATTATGAAGGGATTATCAAGGCATATTTCGTCTAAGCAACACGTGTTCAAATACACAAACGAACCCTCAACTTACTTTGATCTTATAAAAATTGATAAGGCTATTCTTAAATCAACGGTCGAAAGTGTTACTTATGCAGGCCAACTACTGAAAAAGAATCTAGAGTCTTCTCCAAATGATCCTCATATTTTACAACTAGCAGCTTTTCATACATTTGCGAGTACAAGCTTAAAACTTGTTGATGACCCAGTTTCAGAAATAAACAAAGCTATAAAATATCTGTCTAAAGGCATTAAATTTGTTAAGAAAGCTGATCCAATATATCTTTATTTATTTGCACAAAAAAGCATTTATCAAGCAATTTTACAGCAGTTTGATTTGGCTTGTTCCATTATTCCAGATCTTAAACAATATGAGAATAGGATTTATGATGATCATCTGAGTCAATTTGACTTTGGTTTACTTTACCAAGTCTGCTCTTCAAATGGAAGTTCAAAAGATCAATTTGAGTTGGGCGTGAGCCACATGGAAAGATCACTTGAATTGAGGCCAAGCGCTTTTAATGCAAAGTATCTTGCTTATGGATATGCTTATCTTACTTTCCAATATGGGATGAGTACTGAGAAATTGAATAATCTTTGGATTTCAGAGAACTCAAAAAGTCAACATAATGATGAAATGGCATTACCAACCATTTCAGCTTTGTTAGCCTATTCTTATGACAAGAAAAAAGAAAATAAACTCGCTGCTCAAACATTAGAAATTAGTAAAGGAATTGGGAGAAAATATACTGCACAAACCCCTTTTTCTGACTATCCTGCATTTCAAAATAAGAATTTCTTGACTGATATAGGGAATACCCTTATTCCGCTTGGACTTTCTGATTAAAAGGCGTAAAAGTTTGTCAAAATGTAGCCTTAGCATAGACCCAAAAATTAGAGGCCATAGTTTTTTGAACACTACCACCTCTAAGGATATGTCTTAGGGGTGGGTTACATGAGTGTCATAACTGTCATATTGNAAACAAAACTCAAAATTCTACCCCTTATAATCCCCTTGAAAAACTACTTGGGAAACAACCATTTTCTCATCGAGTATTAGTTGCAAGAGGTGGAACTAACCATCCTTGGTCATCAAAAGAAATTACAAATAAATTTTGTCAACTAGTAGAACCTTATCTGGGGAGGAAAAAGACAAATGAAGTTATTGATATTTGCTTAATTTTAAGGATACAAAAAATCTATCACAATTTTGTAAATTGCTTAGATGAAATTAATGTAAAATAATGTTAAGTTTAATTGTTTGAAAATTTGAACAATAAAATTATAAATACACACCAATTTCNATATAATACAATTGTTTGTATACATAAAGGAGAGAAAAAATGTCATATCATCCTACGGACGAAGTGACAACTGTCATAGGAATGCCTTTGCCATTTAAAAATGGTGAATATAAAAATCGGATTGATGCTCTCCGTTCCCAGATGATTAAAGAAAAAATTGACTTCTTATTGCTATTTCATCAGGAAAGTATGTATTATTTATTTGGTTATGACCAATTAGGATATTGGGTTTATCAAACTGCTGTTATCGATGTTAATAAAGAAGATATAACTGTTTTATGTAGACCAGCTGATCATAATTTTATTGAGGGTCTTCCTTACGTAAAAGAAGTACGTAATTGGATAGACGACTCCAACAAAAGTCCAGTTGAATTAACAATTGAGATGCTTTTCGATTTAAAAGCCTTAAAGTCCAAAAAAAGAATTGGAATAGAATTAGGAAGCCATGCTTTACTACCTAAATATTATGTAGGACTAGAAAAAAGCTTAAAAGATCAATGCTCTTTAATAGATGCATCTCGAATAGTTACCAATCTTAGACAAATTAAAACTGAGTCAGAGGTAGTTTATATGAAAGAAGCAGGAAAGGTTTTGGATTCAGCCTATAATGCAGCACTTAATGTTTTTAAACCTGGAGTACTAGAAACTGAAGTTTTAGGAGCTNCAATGAGTGGAATGTTCGAAGCTGGAGGTCATGTACCTGCCATAGTACCTCCTATATCAAGTGGTCCAAGATCAATGTCTAACACTCATGGTGCTGCTGTTGACCGGGTAATCAAATTAGGTGAACATATTACAATAGAGCCTGGAAGTTCCCGCTTTAGGTATCATGCAGTTGGCGTACAAACTTGGTGGTTAGGTGAACCGCCAAAAGAAGTTGAAAGGGCATTTGATGGACTACTTACTGCNCAAAAAGAGGCACGTTCAATAATTAAAGCTGGTATTGCTTCCGCTGATGTTGCCCGAAAAATAAATCAAACGCTAATTGAAAAGGATTTGCACATTCCTGGAGCACATCATGGATATGGTATTGGAATTGGTTATCCTCCTACTTGGTTAGACGATTTACGAATTAAAGAAACTGATTATCATATTCTTGAAAAAAACATGACTTTTTTTTTGGTTTCGCGTTTTCCTGTTTTTAACTTAGCTGANTATCCAATACAAATATATGTTGGAGAACCTATCCTAGTCACAGATGAAGGATGTGAAAGGTTATCTTCCACTGAAATAAGTTTAAACTAAGTTTCGATATTTTATAAATATACATTTTTTTACATTTGATGCATCAACAACAAAATTTCTAGTAATTAATAGAAACTATAATTTATGAAATTAAAAAGTTAATGATTTCCATTGAACTTTTCCAGGCATTCCCAAACAATAAAATATTTTTACATTTTCACTTAGTTTAAAAAGAATTGACCCAAAAGTCTGACTTCTGTGTTTCTGTGATGGTTTCGCACATAGCGGAGTACTTATATCTGAAAGTAATTCAATTATGTCTTTTTCAGTCATTTTTTTGTTTATTTGATTTCTTAAAAAACAAAGTCTTTCCTCTGAGTTTTTAATTCTTCCATTTTCTTTTATAATTTTTTTGGCTCTTGAATTTATATCCCTAGAAACTAAGGGGTGGTTAGTATGTAAGAGAATTTGTCTCACATCAATTGAACTTTCTATGCTTCCAGAAGCTGAAGACTCATAGCCACTTATTTCATTCTTATTTGCAAATGCATAATGTTGTCCAGATGCATGATTAATGTTTATTAATTTATTTTTAACATTTTCTAAATTTTTTTCTTCAAGAAGATACCTTAATACTGCTGCAACTGGCAGACCCTTAGAATTTGAACGCAACATTAAAAGTGTATTTACACAAACTGCAATACCTTGGTCGTTAACTCCCGTTAAACCAATTTGCCCTGCCGAAGTAAGTAATATTTTTCTTGGTTTGTGTAATGATGAAATTCTTAAAATAATTTGCGATCCGTCCATGAATGCTGGTAAATCCATATTCTGTCCCAATATAGTATTCTTTCCTTTTTTTATTCCAATTAGACTACATCCAGGTTCAGTATTTCTTATTGAAAGGTCATACCACCATTGCTCATCCATAAGATTGTAAGCAGCAATTTTTTCAAAAGAAATTCCACTTCCTTTTGCAATTCCTTTCATCTCTTCTATAAGATCAGGGGTTTGATATTTCATAGAATCTATAAGGGAAGTATTATTAAGAAAATCACTTATATAATTTTTAAGTGCCGATCGATTATTTCCCTTTTTAGATAAAATTTCTTCTTCCCATTGTTTTATTACATACCTAATAAGTTCTCTAGCCTCCTCACCATGACATAGTCCACACTCAATTGAAGAACCCTCACAATCAACAATCATTTTAATCCTTGGTTTTCTTATATTTTTAATANTGATAATAGTAATTTTTATGTGTTTTTATTTCAATACTTATCAAGTATATCGAAATAACTAATGATGTGATGATTTTTTGGGTACCTTTAAGGATNTGTCTTAGGTTTGGATGTTATGTTTTTTATTAAATTTGGTTTAAAAATTTTTATCACTTATAACGTTTAATAGTATTTAGCTCTTGTTTTAATATTTTACCAACGAACTATTATTATGCCTATTATAGTCTATTAATTAACAATTATTTATTTATATTTGCAAATCTAAAGCCCAAGGTCATTCAGTCTTATAACTAAGTCATTTACAAATTCCGTATTTTGATTAGTCCAAATTTTTCTTATAAAAGTTTCGGATAACTTTGGATCTAAATTAATCAATATATCAAAATATTCATTTGCTAAATCAATATTAGTCATTTTCAATTCTATATATATTAGAACTGCAAGCCCTAATGATTTATACTCAGGAGTAATATGATCTTTAGAATATAAATTTTCAGCAATTATTTTTGCTTCATCAAATTGTTTTAGTTCCATTAAAGATCGCATATAATTTGCACTTAAAAATGATGGAGGGTGTATAGTGGATGCCAAAACTTTTTTATATGTACTCGATGCTTTATTCCAATCTCCATTATTTCCAAAAACTGTTGCAGCAACTGACATTGCATCTAAGCCAGTAGCACCAATTTCAATTATTTTGTCAGCGCTTAATTTAGCTGCTGACCAATTGTTAAGTACCATACCTTCTACAAATGCTCTTAAGCTATAGCAATCTGCAAGCTTAGGAGAAAATTCACTACACAATTTACTCAATTCAATAATTTCATCAGCTGTTTCTAAAGGATTATTATCCATTTTTAAAGTCACTCTTAACAATTTCAACCAGCCTTTTAAACCTGGAACAAATGGATGATTTTCTGGTAATTGTGATATTAGTTTACCCCATAATTCTTCAGTACGATAATATGCGGCTTCATTTCTAAGTTGCCAGGATGCTCTTCCTTCCATAAATAGCTGATATTGTTCTAAATTTTCTAACAAGTTCATCCATGTAGTTGCTTGGCTTCCCATTGTTAGATTAACACCGAGTTCTTTTAGAATTAATTTACTTATCTCATCTTGAACTTGGAAAAAATCATTATTATTAAAATCATATTTTTCAGACAATATAATTTCATTACTATTCAAATTAATTAATTCAAAATTTATTCTTATTTTTTTTCCAGATACCTGAAAATTTCCAAAAATTTTATAATCAATACCGTACTTAGAAACTAAATCTTTATCAGAAATATTTTCTTTAGTGATGTATTCTGTGGTATTCATTGATTGAACAGCTAACTGCGAATAGCTCGATAGAGCAGTAATGATAGAATTAGTAATACCCGTACTTATGTAATTTAATTTTTCATCGCCAGAATTATTTTGAATTTTTGATACAATTACAGAAGGTTGATCAGCTTTTGCCGTCAAATTTTCATTTTCTGGTAGAAACAAGAAATAATAACTAAAGACTGCTATCACTAGAAAAGAGGCTGCTATTGCTAAAATGGGCTTATTAGATTTTTGCGTTTTAAGTTTTCTTTTCTGTGATGGATCAAGGAGAATATCATAAGCGTGAAATTCATTCTTTTTCACCTTTTGAATACCCAAGTCATTATATTGATGAGATGTTTTTGCTTTAACCAAATCATAGATGTTTTTTGAAATAGTTATTCCATTTGTTTGAGCTAAAGCTTCTAACCGAGCAGCTATATTAACACCATCGCCCAGAAGATTTTCTTTCTCTTTAATCACATCTCCCATACTGATCCCTATTCTGAACTCTAAAGGGACTGTGATTTTGTCTGAGCTATTTCTTTTCTTTAGATCTGTTTGAAAAGCTACTGCACATTCAACAGCTTCTACAGCACTTGGAAATTCAATAAAGAAAGAGTCACCCCCTGAGTTAAAAAGACGACCATCATGTTTTTTGATTACTTTTTGTAAGATTAGCTCACAAGAACGAAGGTTCTTAACCGTCTCACTTTCATTAGCTTCCATGTGTTTACTATAATTCACAACATCTGTAGCTAAAATAATAGCAACTTTACGATCTATTTCTTTTTCAGCCATCACTCTCTCCGATAAAGATAATGTTAAGAAAAGCCACTATTTACTTCAAACATGACGTAGCGTTAAGAATGTGATACATATCTTAATAATTAGTTCTACCACTCCAAACACAAGAACTTCTGAAGTACCTTGTTTATATGGCTGGGGTGGTAGGATTCGAACCTTGGAACAATTTATTAAAAGTTAATTGCTACCAATAAAATATGGGGAATCATATGCAATAAATCAAAATAAGGGAGCTTAATTTAAGCTCCCTTATAATATAAGTACTAAAAAGTTGGTAATTCTGGTAAAGGTTGACCAAGCCATTTTAGTGATATTTCATTAAGCTTTCCATTGAGTTTTTTGTGCATTATCCAAACATTAACCCACTGCAAAAGATCAATTTGACCTTTTTTTACACCAATAAAGGATGCTCCATACTTCGATATGTATTTTGTAGATATATCTAGGTCTGGATTTGCTTCAGACATAGCGGCAGCAACAACATTTGAAGTAATTATTACGTCAACCTGCCCTGAAACAAAAGATGCCTGCGTTGCTGCATTATCCCCAAATCTTAAAATTTGTGTTCCTTCTGGCGCTTCATCTGTAACCTGAATATCTTCAATAGTGCCTCCTGTAAGTCCAACTTTGAGACCAGCAAGATCATTAATACTTTCAACTTGCAATTCCTTCTTTCCAAATGCACCGGTATAAAAGGGTGCATAAGCTGCTGAAAACCATATAGATTTTGCACGTTTTGGATTAGCACCCAAGGTAGATATGACCAAATCTAATTTATCGGTCTCTAGAAAAGGAATGCGCTGCTTGGAAACGACTGGAATTATCTCTACCTCAACCCCTAGATCTTCAGCGATAAGTTTTGCAACATCTACATCGTATCCAACATGCTCCCCTTCTTCATTAAGTGATCCAAATGGAGGAAAACTTTCAGGAACACCAATCTTTACAACACCTGACTCAAGAATATCTGCTAGTTCGGCTTTAGCAGTTTCAGTAAAAGGCATCAATAAAATTAAAGTAGTTATTATAAATTTTAATATTTTCATTATATATTCCTTTTTTTATTAAGCTGTTGTTATTATTGGGACTTTAGACGCATTCCCAAGGCGTTTTTCCAAATGGCGAGACCAAAGTGTAAGAGGATAACATATTGAAAAATATATAAGCGCCATAAGAGGAAAGATTATAAAGGGCTCAGAACCAGCTACAGTAGAATTTGCCCATCTTTTACCAATAGCCATAAGATCATGGAATCCAATGATATAAGCAAGTGATGTACCTTTTACAATTTGAACCATAAAACTTACAGTTGGGGCCATAGCAGATCGTAATGCTTGTGGCATAATAATTTTTTGCAAAGTTCTAAAGAAGCCTAAACCCAGCGCACGTGCAGCCTCCCATTGCCCTTTAGGAACACTTTCTATTGCTCCTCTCCACACATCTGCCATGAAAGCTGTGGAATGTAATGTAAGAGAAATAATAGCTGCAAGCCAGGGATCTGTATTCAATCCTAATAGTCTAGGTGCTCCTAAGCCAGTGAGAAAAAGAAGCATTAGCAATGGAGTAGACTGAAAGAGCCATACAAATGTTGTAGCACTTTTTTGTACTAAATTGTTCGGTAAAATTCGGAGTGTTGTTATAATGGCACCACCAAATGCTCCCCCAATGAATGCGATAAGCGACAAATAAATTGTAAACTGGCTTGCTTCAATTAGCTGAAAAAGAATTATACCTTCAGGTTTTCCAAATATAGAAATAAAGAAGTCCTTCATGATGCAAACTTCCAGCGCATCACTCGTCTTTCAATCAAAGTTATTAAAAATTTAAAAACTAATGCTATTAATATATAAAGNATTGTAAGTGTAAGAAATACTTCAAAGCTTCGAAAAGTTCTACTATCGATAAACACTCCTGCATATGTGAGATCCATAACACTTATCTCTGACATAATTCCAGTAGTGAGAAATAGAAAAACAAACTGTGCATTTAGAGAAGGGAACATTTTTGCAATTGCTTGAGGTAACAGTATTGTCCAAAGAATTTTCCACCTTGGTAAGCCCATTGACTTTGCAGCTTCAATTTGACCTTTATTAACTGTTTTAAGACCTGCCCAAACTATTTCTGAGAAATAAGCAGAAAAATTTAAAGTTAAAGCCAATATTGCATGGGCCCAAAATGGCCATTCATATCCAAGTAATTGTGGAAGGCCAAAAGTAACGAAAAACATTTGCACTATTAGTGGAGTATTACGAACAAAATCCGTATAGCTAGCACATATAAGACCAAGTACTGTTATTTTTTCATATCTGAGAACAGCAAAAATAACTCCAAGGCTAAAACCAATTATACCTGCACATGTAGTTATTATTACAGAATTAAAAATGCCAATTGCTAAAAGTTCAAGATATTCATAACTTCTATATATTTCAAAGAACCGTAAATTCACAGAATAGTATACTCACATTTATTAAATCTAAAAATTTTGAAATAATTTAAACATCAAAAAGAATCGACGTATAATTCGAAATTATAGTCACAAGGAGTGTTGCATTCTGCTGCTAATTAATCTCTTGACCATGACGAAAAACTCACTATTTTCCAAAAAATGCAAAATTTACGTATATACAAGTATGTTGACAAAATTGCTAAGACTGGGTCGATACGTCAAGCAGCTGAACAGTTATACATTACACCTTCAGCCCTTAATCGTAGGCTTTTAGCACTAGAACAAGAATTAGGTGTAAAAGTCTTTGAACGATTAGGTCGTGGAGTTAGGTTGTCAACCGCAGGTGAATTATTTATTGATCATATTCGAAAGCACCTTTCAGAGACAGAAACGTTAAAATCTCAAATTGAAGATTTATCAGGATTGCGTAGAGGTCATGTTACCATAGCTTGTACTCAAGCAGCACTCCCTTTTTTTATTCCAAATGAGATTCAGAAGTATCAAAAAAAATTTCCACAAGTAAACTTTAGTGTACTTAACAAAGACGGAACAGAAGCTGCTATTGCTTTATTAAACCATACTGCTGACATTGCTTTAGTTTTTGACCAACTGAGAGAATCAGACTTTCAAACAGCTTCCGCAATACCACAATCAGTTCATGCAATTATGGCTAAAAGCCACTATTTGGCGTCAAAATCACAAGTTTCAATTTCAGAATGTTTAAACTATCCTTTAGCATTACCTACCCAAAAATATGGACTAAGAAAAACTCTTGAAAATATATTTGATAAACTACTTACAAGAATTACTCCTACAATTGAAGCTGATAGCTATGTTTTCCTTCAAAATTATATTAGTAATTCAAATGCAATTGGTTTTGAACTAGAAATTGGTATGCCACAAAAAAATTCCAACGGTCTAATTTCTAGACCTGTAAAACTACCTCAGGATACATCAGTTTTAATATATATTAATCATCTTAGGAGCCGTAATTTGCCAATAGCTGCTTCCAAGTTTGCTCTTCAGTTAGCAGATACTTTACAGAATTTGCAAGATGTATAGTATTTTGTTTGAAAGAAATTTTAAAAAAATTAATAAATCAAAAATGAATTAGAAATTTTTTTTAATCCTCCTTATAATTTCTTATTTATTAAGTAAGTAACTTTTGTATCTAGAATATTATTCAGCCAACTGTTAATTAATTTTTTTTATAAATATTATTGTCATAAAGTGGTGATTATTTCGTCATACTTGATGAATAATATAGCAGCAGAATATTCTTATTAACTAAGATAATTTAAGAACAAGGGAGGTACATCTTTTGTCAAAAAATTCACTTACAGTATTAGAGCAAAAAGTCATAAAAAAAATAACAGAAGAATCATGGTTGGATTTAGCTACTGACTTGATACGGTGTGGTCAGCCTGCTTCTGGAAATGCCCTTGATCCAGATTTACCTAATGGTGAAGAAGAAGCTATAGCACATATGGTTGCCGGTGAATTAAAGGGGATGGGTTTCAAGGTAGAAATGCTAGCTAAAAAGGTAGGAAGGCCTAATGTTATAGGACGGATAAAAGGATCTAATGGTCCAAGCCTTATGATCAATGACCACCTGGACACATACCCAGTAGTAGAACCTGAAAAATGGGATAAAACGAATTACGATCCTTATAATGCAACGAAACATGGAAACCAACTTTACGCAAGAGGTACTTCTGATACTCGTGGAAATTTGGCAAGTGCACTATTAGCTTTACGAGCTGTAACAAGTGAAAAAATTAAACTTAAAGGTGAATTAATCGCTTGTTTTACTGTTGACGAAGAGAGAGATGGAACTGATGGTTCTATCTACATGGTAAAAGAGAAAAACCTTAATCCCGACTATTCTATAACTNCAGAACCTACTGCGTGGGGAGGTGCAGACGGGCCTTGGGGTATGTCAATTTCTACAGCAAATTCAGGTCACTGCCTTATAGAAATTGATATTAAAGGAACCAAAGGTCATATATGGCGGCCTGATATTGTTTCAAACCCTATTTTAGAGGCAGGACGCCTTTTAAGCGATTTAGAAAATATGAAATTTGAGTACGTCCCAGATAAGTTTATGGGTCATACCCCACCTATGTGCTCAGTTGTTCGTATAAAAGGCGGACTTAAAGGTGAGATTCAATTTTCTCCTGATACTTGTACCATTACACTAGCAGTTGTTGGTATTATTCCAGGTATGACGCTAGATACAGTTTTGCATGATATAAATAAAGTTGTTGATTCAAAACTTGGACACCAAAATAACATACATGCTGAGGTGAGACAGTTGCCAGGATCATTATTTGTAGCTGGTACAGAAAGTGTAAGTTCTGATGAGGAGCCGGTTAATACCTTAAGTGAAGTTTATAAAATTATGAGGGGTGAGTTCCCTAAACTTAATAGAAAAAATGCGTTTAATGATACAATAAGGTTTCGTGAGGCCGGAATAAATGCAATAACTTTTGGTCCTGGAGAAGACGGATGGGCAGCGGATAATGAATGGATTTCTATACCTAAATCTATTGAGGCAGCAAAAATTTATGCTGTCACAATTTTGCGTTTATTAAAAGCCTCTTAAATCAAAAGATGAAAAAATTTTGAAAAAAAATAAATTTATATGTTTTGTTATAATTATATAAAATTCTTTTTTTGTTCGGTCTATATTGTTTGTTATAAAACTTTATTTTTTATTAATTATAACAAACATGCTGCATTGCATTTTTGTTTAAATAGACTTTGGTTCAAATTATTCTCCAAATTTAATAGTACATTGTATATACAGCATAATACTTATTTATTAGATATTTAAGATCTAAAATGAATAAATCTTTGACAATAAACAATTTAAAGAAAGTTTACTCTAGTGGTGAAGCTAAACCTATTGAATTTTTGTCAAAAATCTTAAAAAGGTTAAATGATAGTGATCAGGACGCAGTATGGATTTCAACCATATCTAAGAGTGAACTCTTACGTCGTTGCGTTAATCTTGAAGAAAAAAGTAAGAAGAAAAANCTCCCCTTATATGGGATACCATTTTCTGTGAAAGACAATATTGATGCAATTGGATTTGACACAACTGCGGGATGTCCAAAGTTTGCTTACAAACCAAAAAAATCAGCTACTATTGTATCTAAATTGGAGGAAGCTGGAGCTATATGCCTTGGTAAAACTAATCTTGACCAATTCGCAACTGGTCTTGTAGGGATACGTTCACCATATGGGATACCAAAGAACCCATTCAATCAAAACTATATACCTGGTGGGTCTTCATCAGGTGCAGCAATTTCAATTTCTACAGGAATGGTTGCTTTTGCTTTAGGAACTGATACAGGTGGATCAGGACGGATACCAGCTAGTTATAATGGAATTTATGGTTTTAAACCAGTACCAGGTTCATGGAGTAGATCAGGTTTGGTCTATGCTTGCCGTAGTTTTGATACCCCATCTGTTTTTGCAGCAGAATTAGAGGATGTTTTGTTTGTTGACAGTATTGTTAAAGGATATGATCCAACTGATGCTTTTAGTACCAAAATTATATCACAATATCCTAGAAAAATTTGTGTTGCTATGGCTCCACCTCATAAAATTAATACTTTTGGTGACAAACATGTAAAAGAATTGTATGAAAAAGCTCATCATGTTCTAAATAAAAATCTAGTTATCAATGATGCTGACCTTAAACCTTTTCAATCATTAAACGATTTACTTTTTTTTGGACCATATCTAGCAGAACGTGATGTTTCAGTAGGTAAATTTATTGATAAAAATCCAGACGCCTGCCACCCAATAGTCAGAAATATAATCAAAGGTAGTAGGAAATTTACAGCAGCTGAAGCATTTAAAGCAATCTATAAAACTGCAGAGATAAAACAAATTACTCAAAAATTCTGGTCCCAAAATGATGTATTAATTACACCAACGGTAGGAGCGCTATACACAAAGAAAATTTGTGAGAGTGATCCTTTAGGTCCAAATTTTAAAAATGGTACTTACACCAATTTTGCAAATNTATTAGGTTTGAATGCCTTAGCTATACCATTTGGCAAATCTTCCGAAAATGTACCTTGGGGACTAACACTTTATAGCCAACCAAATCGAATTAAATCATCTGTGCAACTAGCAAAAGATATTGCTAATTTTGTAAAATCTTAAATTTTCTTAATATAAGCAAAACTCATAAATGAAACNAAAATCTAAGTAATTATACAAAAAGTTACCCATCTTTTAAACACAGGGTTTATATTAAATGAGCATTGAAACATTTTTTCTGATTGGTACGGTAGTGTTCTGTGCTTCATGCTTACAATCTGCTACTGGATTAGGATATGGGGTTATTGCAGGACCTGTATTTTTATTTATTTTTAATAGTGATGAAGCATTACAACTAAGCGCTTTACACAATCTAGCTATAGCAGTTATCCTTACATCTTTGATTTACAAAGATATTGATAGAAAATTTTTAAAAAATTTAATTATAGGGGGTCTACTAGGAACATTAATAGGTTTCGTAATTCAAATTTTGGTAGATATAAATTTTTTAAAAATTTTTGCAACATTAGTTATTTTTTTTATTGCTGTTTCTCTCTTTAAAAATACCTCAAAAAACAAGTATAAAAATTTTAAAAAATTTCCAACATTTTTAGAAATAAAGATTGTAGGAATTATCGCTGGAATAATGGGAGGTATCCTTGCAATCCCAGGTCCTATTGCTGCAGCTTGGATGTCTTTTAAAGGATTTTCTAAAAAAGAAATACGTGCAAGCGTAATTATCTTTTTTGTTTTTGTCTACGGAACTATTGTAGGTCTTTACATAGTAGTTACAGGGATACCAGCAAATATTCTTTATCTTAGTCTGGAACTATCCCCATTTTTAGCAATTGGTTTAATTATTGGGACATTTTTGTCAAAAATTATTTCTGAAAAATTATTTCAGTATATTTTACTTAGTATTTTAATTTTGATTTTTTTTTCATTATTATCAAATTTGTTAAAACATAACTTCAAATATTTAATACAATAAATTAGCTGGATACAAAAAAAATATCAACTAATAGATGTATAAAACAAAACTTCTATGCGCAGAGTTACGGTTAATCTTCCCAAACCAAAATGTATGAGTAGTAATACTTGCTGACAATAGGCTATGGTTTTTAAGTACCGTAGGTCGTTGGTTCGAATCCAATCGNCCCGACCACTTTTCAGTTTACTTAGGTTAAAAAATAGCCTTCATTAACAATCAGATCCTTTATAACTTTACATGTATTTATTGATGTACTTAATTATATTTAGTTATGTATTTTGAAAAAAAGGATGTAGTTTATGGCCACAAATGGAACGAAAGAGCGTAAGGCCATAATATTTGCAGCCGATGTAGTTGCCTATAGTAAGCATATGGAGCAAGATCAATTAGGCACTCTTAACTCTTTGGCTGCTTGCGAGACAATAATAAAAANNCTTTTTCAANAGCATAACGCTAGGCTATTTAATACTGGAGGAGACTCATTTTTTGCTGAATTTGAGAGTGAAATTTCTGCAGTGAGGTGTGCAGTAGAGTTTCAGAATGCCTTAAAATCACACAGTTTTGCAGAAAATAATATGATAAGGTTAGAGTTTAGAGTTGGAGTTAATTCAGGGTTAGTGGTTCAGAAAAGCGGAAATCTGTTAGGGGACGCTGTAAATATAGCGGCGAGGCTGGAGTCACTATCTCAACCTTCTGGAATTTCAATTTCTAAAGATGTTTATGAACAAGTTAAAACTAAATCAGATTTTCAATACAATGACTTAGGGTTTCAAAAAGTTAAAGAAAATTACTTTCACGCATATGATATCGTCTTGGAGCCTTTCCAAAGAAGAGATTTAACTCGACAAAAAAAAATAGATTGGCTCAAAAGGTTTGGGCGGTTTGCAGCCATTGGGATATGTTTGATAATATTTAGTAGCGTAGGGAGTTATTTTTATTTTTCTCAAACAGACTTTGTTCCAGCCGACGAGACTAAATTTGCATATGAATTACCGGATAAACCATCCATTGCGGTAATGCCGTTTGATAAGATTTCTGGTGAAAAAAAATATTTAGCTGACGCAATTATAAAAAACCTAATTTCAGTCATAGCTTCAACTCCTAATATGTTTGTAATATCTGAAAATTCGACCTCTTCTAAAAATATAAAAGGTCTCAGTGTAGCAGAAGTGGCTGAGAAATTGGGAGTTCGTTATATTGTAGATGGAACTTTCAAAGGTTCGGATGAAGAGCTTGAAATTGACATAAATCTTTCAGATGCGCTNCAAGGAAGAGTGCTTTGGAGTCAAAAATATCAGGGATTATTAGATGATGTTTTCCAAATACAAGAAAAAATCCTCACTGAAATTTTTAAGAACCTGCAAGTGCAGCTCGTATCAAAGGANCGTGGAAAAATGTCCTACTTTTCAAATCATGAGGAATTAAGGGATTATCTCAGGGCACAATCTCTATTTGTGGAGCATGATAGGGAAAAAAGTTTGATTGCTGAAAAATTGATTGAAGATCTTATCACGAAAAACTCAAATGCAGGACCTGCCTATACCTCATTAGCTGCCTTAAAGTGGCAAAAGGCAATTTGGGGATGGACTGATGATACCAAAGCTACAGTTATGAAGGGTAGAGAGGCTGCTGGTAAAGCTTATAGCATAATGCAAGACAGCGATTCTATTTTAACTATAGCTAATTTAGATATTTTTGAGGGTAAGTATGACGAAGCTTTGATTAATGCTGAACAAGCCGTAATCCTATCGCCCTCTAATGGAATGACCAATGCGATGGCTGGGCTAATTTCAAGTCGTTCCGGTTCATACGAAAAGGCGACTCAGTATTTTTCCAATGCTATGAGGTTAGAACCATACTACCCATTATGGTTCGCGAACGAATTAGGTTTGGCGCACTTAGCGTTAGGCAATTATAAAGAAGTTATTAGATTGCTCACACCAGTCTCTAAAACTGATACTAGTCAGAAGACGGATATTTGGCGTGCTCATCTCCATATGTCAGTTGCTCACTTTAATTTAGATGAATTGGATTTATTTGAAGAAAATATCAAAAAGGTTTTGTCACTTAATCCAAATCCAGCGAAATACGCAAACTTAATGAAAAAACTTCAGAGAAATAAAAAATTTGGCCAATTGTATCTGGATGCGATAACTTCTTTTAATATTAAGAAAGTTGACTGAAGCTTTAAACTATTTTTTTAGTAAAAAGGTAAGACATGAACATTTAACTGGTGGTTATCTACGCAAAGCATGAAAGGGATATAAGCAAGTTTACAATGCTGACTATCTATGAAAAATTCTGGCACGATTTTGGGGTACCCTCAAGGATATGTTTTAGGGGTGAATGTCATAAGTGTCATAACTGTCATATTGGAAATGAAA
>FUFK010040179.1_pt1 | contig 17497 bp, 7 predicted proteins | sample 1021851 | NCBI WGS metagenome assembly FUFK01 (sample SAMEA51879418, study PRJEB19060) | metagenome | reverse complement strand
TACCTCCGTTAAATTAAATTTATACTTTTTACCAGAACGGTTATTTTTTAAGAACAAGTCTGATTCTCCTTCTTGCATAGTCCAGTCACCCCATGTACCGTCAACATCGTTAGATGAGCCTTCGTTAGATAAGTGAAGGTCATTAGTGTAAACGTTTCTCCAACGATCACTAGAAGTACCTAAGTCATAACTATTATTAGATGCTGGTCTTAAATGTCCATCATTCTGCAACATCACTCGCATAATGTTGTTAGTATGGAAAGTCATGTTTTGACCAGTACCTCCATCAGCATTACCAATTCTAGGACTGTAACCAGCAGTAGAAGTAAAGTAAAGATAGTATCCCGGCCCTCCTCCTACAGTAAGGTGTCCTGTTGCAGTTAAACTTCCTGTTACAGTAGCTCCAGTACTTGTAGTCTCAAACCTTTTAGTGTCATCATAATTAAGTTCTACTCCACCATCAGTTAAAAATTTTGCAAGAGTTTCAGAAGTTCCTTTTTGTAGATAAATTCCAGTACCATTAGTTGTTTGTATTAAACTACCAGTACCGACATCTTGTATATAACTATGAGTACCGTTGTGATAAATTTGCATATCCCCACCGGTTGCATCACCCATTCTTAAAACTATATTATCTCCAGCAAATAAATCACCAAAAAAAGTAACACCACTACTCTGTGTCTCAAGCTTTTTAAGTTGATTATGATATAATTCTACCGCTCCATCTCCAATAACTTTTATTCCAGCTTCCCCACCTGCAACTTGAAGTTCTATGTCATCATTAGATATTAAGACAATATCATCACCAGAACTTGTAGTTTTGATATGAAGATCACCTGTTACATTATCAATTACACCAGTTGAGCCACTATGAAGAATCTTAAGATCTCCATATGTTGCACTACCTAATCTAAGTACGTTATTATCGTCCAGTTTTATATCATTACCATTACCATCTAAGTCACCGCCTAGCTGTGGTGATGTGTCAGATACTAAATCTGTAGCTGGAGTAGCACCATATAATACTTGTCCTGTACTACTGTTATAGTAAAGAGTAGAGTTGCCAGTACCGTTACTTAAACCATGAAGAGCAACACCAGTTGAAGTTGTCTCAAACTTTTTACTCGTATGATGATATAACTCTACTTGTGCCTGATGATAAAGTTTTACTTTCCAACTTCCAGATTTATCTAAAAGTCCGAAATTAGAGCCGACACCATAAACACCACCACAATATCCACTTGAGTCATGAAATTCAGCTTGTACGTTTGCGGCATNACTATCGAAAACCCTGATACCTTCGGCAGTTGTATCTAAAGCTTTACTGTTGTCGTTATATAATTCGCAAGAACCATTGTGTGTAAATTTAGCAAATGTTTCTGCATTAGCACCATTAAACAATATGCTATTAGATGTACCATATTGTCTAATATATAAATCTCCACTGCTTGCTGTTTGATCTATATAGCTATGGCTACCTGTATGATATATTTTTAAATTATTATCATTACCAAATGTAGCTTCTAAATTATCGTCAAATCTAACTCGAGTACTAACATCTACATTAATATTTTTATTTGTTGTTCCAGAAGCTATAGTGAAATCGCCTGTAATTGTATCTCCACCAGCTTTACTAAATTTAGTTCCTACTGTTGTATTAAGTGCATCTATATCTACTCCGTCAACTGTTCCTGTAACTGCTAGATTTCCAGTAAGTGTAGCTCCAGCACTTGTAGTTTCAAACTTTTTAGTACCGTTATTAAATAATTCTACTGCTCCATCTTTAACGACTCTTAATTGTGTGTCTTGGTTAGTGTATGCACCATTATTATGAAGATTAAAATTATCTGATGTTGTGTCAAATGTTTTTAACTCTAGTGCGTTATCGGTTGGATTATATACAAAACCAGCACCATCAGTAGCAGTTCTAATAAGTAAACTACCGCCGTGTGTACCACCATCGTCAGAAACTATTTCTAAAGCCGATTCAGCACCATAAAGAGATAATGAACTGGTAGCTCCAGCTCCTCTGGCATAATTATAAATGTGAGGTGTACCTGTAATAGCAGAGTTATCATTTAACCGTATGCTATTACCTGTTACTTTAATTCCCGTACTTTGTGTCTCAATCTTTTTACTGTTGTCATAGTAGAGTTCTACGGCTCCATCAGGTATAAAATTAGCTATTGTTTCTGGACCAGATTTTGTAAACCTAATCGTAGCTCCAGCAGCAGCATTTATCCTTAAAAGACCTGAACCTAAACTATGATCTAGGTATGAATCTGTACCATCATGTAATATTTTAAAATCATTACCTGTACCAAATTTAGCTTGTACGTTGTCATTATAAGTATTATGAGCCGTAAATATATTATTACCAGTAAATGTATTACCAGTTGTTACTGCAAAGTTACCTGTAGCTGTAACACCAGCTTGCCAAGCACNACCGTTATAAACCTTGAGTTCGTTAGCAGAAGTGTTAAAGTATAAGTCTCCGGCAGCAAGTGCATTACCACCTCCATCTGTTGATGGGTTGTTAGATGCAATCTGATATCTGTCTGCAAAGTTATTTACATTAGCCATATTGCTGGCTACTGAGTTAACGTTTGAAATACTTCCAGCAGTTGTGTTTACGTTAGATATAGAACCAGCAACACTGTTTACATTTGATATAGACCCTGCAACTGTGTTTACGTTAGATATAGAACCAGCAGTTGTGTTTACATTACTAATACTTCCACCAACATTATTTACGTTAGTTACGTTAGTNGCTACAGTATCCATGTCATTGATAACATCAGTTACTGCAAGTGTGTTCATGTCAGATATAACATCAGCCACTGCAAGAGCGTTCATGTCAGATACAACGTCAGCAGTACCTAAAGTGTTCAAGTCTGCTACAACATCTGCTGTACCAAGTATTGCCATGTCTGCTACAGCATCAGCAGTTCCAAGTCTACCTATTTCTGTTGCCTTACCAGCGACAGCCGTAACCTCTGTTGCTTTTGGTACTAATCTATGAAACGCATATGTATGATCTGTAGTTGTTGTCTCTACTAAGAATCCAAAACCAGAAGGTATTGTTGCGGATACGCCAGTAATAATAACTGCTAATCCACTTCCTCTACCATTGGCAATCGTAACTGTAGTTCCACTTGGAGCTAAGTTTGTTGAAGCTGCCTTGACTGAAACTATAGTTCCAGCTCCACCATTTACATCTGGGTTAGCAGTAGGAAAACTTGTTTCATTAGCTATTGGAACAAAACCACCAACATCATCAACAAGGTCGATTATCCTGTCGTTGATAGCTGCGGTTGTAGCAATAGTTGTGTCGTTATCTGGAAATGTCTGACCATCTTTAATAGTCTCTCCAGTTGATGCGTTGAAGTATCTAGCTTCAGCAGCAGCAGTTGTAAAGAAACTTGTATCGTTTGGTGTAGATGCTGCTTGCTCACTGTTCGTAACAACAGTTGCACCATTTAACTTATCAGATGTTATAGACCCGGCAGCATAGTGTTCGTTATCTAAAGCTCCAGCAGCTATGTGCTCAGAGTTGACAACATCATCTTGTATATTATCTCCATCTATTATGTCGTTAGCTAAATGTACATGATCTATAGAACCATCTACATAATGCTCTGAGTTAATGACATTATCTTGAATATTGTCACCATCTATTATATCGTTAGCTAAATGTACATGGTCAATAGACCCGTCAGTATAGTGCTCAGAATTAATAGCATTGTCTGCTAGTCTAGTTCCATCAATAGCATCTGCTGCTAATTTAGCTGTAGTTACTGCACCATTAAGTATTTCAGTAGTTGTAACTGCATTGTCTGCAATTTTGTTTGATGTAACTGCTGAGTTTGCTATATGTTCTTCATCTATTGAACCAGCTACATAATGTTCAGAGTTAATAACATCATCTTGTATGTTATCGCCATCTATTATGTCGTTAGCTAAGTGTACGTGATCAATAGATCCATCTACATAGTGTTCAGAATCAATCTGGCTATCTGCTATTAAAGCATTAGTAATAGCGTCAGGCTCTACGTCGTAAGTTTGTATTAATTGATCGTTGTGTTCTTGTAATGATCTAAGAACTTGTTTTTGGTTGTTATTTAGGTCATCTGCCTTAACTGAAGATCCAGCTGCATATGTAGCTCTACCTTCTACAGCAGTATTACCTTGATTTAAAACATCTGTTTCTCGTACAATACGGACTATGCTAGGGCTGCTTGGTGCAGTTCCTATCCAGTCTACTGTGCTTTGAGAATTAGAGTTGTATGGGTTTATATTATAATGAACCCCAGCAGTCTTTAGAACTCCATCAACATATACCTTCAGTTCATCGGATGAGAATGTATCAATAGTAAAGTTGATGTCAGCTCCAGTCGCTGTTTGTTGCCTATATGAGAGTTGTGACATTATTTATTTGTATATGTTGAGGATGTTAGAAGTTTGTTCCTTCTTTAAGTTACGCTGTATTCTTTTCTCTTCTCTTTCTTGTGATATAAGTAGAGCTTCTTGCTCATTCATAACTCTTGTCCAAGCTTTTTTACGTGCTTTGTCAAATAGTTTACCTATAATAATATTATGATAATAGTCTCTAGGTTGAAATTCAGCTCTTCTACCAGAATTTATATCAGCATACATCTGTTCCATAGATGCTATAATTTTAGGATCTTTAGCAAGTCTACTTAACTTTACTTCTAATCTTTCTCGTCCTATTTCTTGTTGGAATCTAGAACGTAGTCTAGGACTATCAGTTAGATCATCACCATTAGGCGAATATAAAACTGACATTCTAAGATCATAACCACTGTTAAATAGTAAAGTTCTACCAATACTAGGAGTCAGATTAAATGCGACAGGAACGAAAGCATTGTAAGCTCTTGTAATAAAGTCGTGATTCTTGATAGGTCTACCATTAAGTATATCATACTTGATAGGTAAATCTTGACCCGGTAGTCTTTCACTCATTTTGTTACGGTTACGTATAGANTCAAATATACCAGAGTTTAGTTCACGTGTATATGGTGTAAATATTTTACCTAAATCATTACGTATACCAGCTAGTGGTATCTGGTTGTTTGCAAAGCCTGCTATAATTCTACTAGCTTGACCGGGTTTACCACCAAATAAATCAGCAAATGACTGTAAGCCTGCTAAGTATGATTTACTTGTTACACCTTGAGATAAGAGTAAAGATACTTTTAGTAAGTTATCTTCTGTCCACTCTTCACCCATAAGTAAACTAGCATCACCTATGTCAGCTATCATAGACATAATCTGGTTGAATGGTTCAAACGAATCGTATTCTACACCGACATCTCCAAAGTAGATCATGCGTTGCTGATAACCAGCATCTAGCCATGTCTGTCTTTTCTGCCTATCGACTGGTCCGTTTCCTGTCAATCTACCTGTCATCCATGCCCATGCAGCCATACTTACTAGAGCAGAGCCCATCGCCAATCGGCCTGTTTGTAAAGCCTTTGCGTTTATTAGGTCTTGATCTGTAAATATACCATATTGAGACAAGTTGTCTAATGGTTTACCGGGTCTAGCAAATGCTATATCGTTAAATTCTTTTACAAGAAAGTTAAATCCGGGTGTATGTTTAGCTGTAAGTTTTAATCCGTTNACACCTGTACGTGCAAATAAAAAGAAAGGTTTAGCCCAAGGGTTTTGCTGGAATACAGCGTTTAGGTTAGAAGCAAATCCTTTTAAGTCTTGTGTTAGTGTAACTTCTTTACGTGCAAACTGTGTAGCTTCATCAGATATATTTCCATCAGCATCAAAGATGTCACGATAGAAATAGTCTTCGTAAGTACGTATTAAGTCTGGAGTAATATCTATATGGCTACTAAGTTTACCAGCTTGCTTTTGATCCATAGCTGATATAAGAGCTTTTTCTCGCATNTTAACTCTACCTAGTATGTATGCAAAAGCGTCGTCAGTTGCAGCCATNACTTTAGTTGAGTATGTTAAGAAACTAGCATTGTTCATGGTACGAGCCATGTTTGCCATTCTAAATGCTGCTTTGTCTCCAGCTGTAGCACGATCACTTTCTGACCATCTACGTATAATTTCCCAGTTATCATCACCTTTTGTATACTCAGAGAATCTAGTCTTTACAGTTGCAAGATCACCTGACCAGTATGAGTTAAGTCTAGTTTTAAACAACTCAAACGACTCAGGTATAGCTTCCATCATAGCGTTCATAGATGCAAGACCTACACGTACACTTCTGCCATCACCAGTAAATGGNAATCTAATTAGTGCACCTAATGTCTGATTCATAGGACGTAAGAACGTATGAGTAGATGTACCAATAATAGCTCGCATAGGAGTCTTAGGTGAACTTAGTACACTGTGAGTAAACACACCCTGTAGTTCTCTTATTAATGCACCTGACTGTGCTTTACCTTCGATCTCACCACCTTTTATCATCTTTCTAGCCCATGCGTCAAAGTCGTCAAGACTATTAACTGTTTGCATAGAAGANAAAGCCTCGAATAACGCCATTAATAGGTTGCTATCTTCTGATTTATCTGCTATATTTAGTATACTTTGTATTGATTCACGTGTATCAACCATCTCTTCTGTTAGTGTTTTAGTCAAATATTGACGTTTAACACCAGCTCCAAGCTCTCTAAAGTTTTGTGATTTGATGATTCTAGCTTTTTTTACTTCAGTAAGTGCAAAAAACATAGTATCTCTGATAGCTTCTAGTGTACTATCTGTATCTGCTAAGTCAACAAAGTTACCTAGTTCTCTACCAGCTATACCTAAATCACGTACCTGTTGTAATAATGTACCTACAACCATGTCAGCTACGACAACATTCTTACTTGTAAGAGTTTCTACACTATCTACAAGGTTGCCATCTATATCTGTCATAGAATATGCGTCCATATTTCTAAGTAATTCTTCTAGATATTCTTCTGGTTTCATGTCAGCTGCATTTCTACCAAGCGTAATACGCTGGTGTGCAGCTATTGAATCACCAAATGCTTCTACTAATGTAAGCCTATTTTTTTTAACTTCTTGAATAATAGCATTATACTTGTTGTTACTATATAAACTACGTAAAACTTCATCAGCTACTTCTTCTGTAATACCAGCTTCTTTAGCTGCTCTTGCTCTTTGCACAGCAGTTGTTACGTTTCCAGCAGAGCCATCTTCCGCACCCCACTCTTCACGTATTCTTTTGTTATTCTCCCATACAATAAATGGGTCATCTTCTGACAGGTGTGCTCCCTGTTGTGGTTCAGCTAATGGTTTATTTTTACTAGCTCTGAATCTTGTCTCATTTTCTCTGAGTTCTTGTAAACCTTTAGCTAGTGTTTGTTCATCAACACTTTGTTTACGATCACCTATCTTTTTAACTACTGAAGCTTTACCTTTACCTAGTAACATTGCAGCACCATCAAATATAAGTCCTATACCCATACCTTCTACAATGTTTTTTAGTTTCATCATAGTAGGATGGTCAGTATCCTTAGTGCTTAATGGTGTATCTATCCAACCATAGTGGTCACGTAAACTACCGAGTGCATTATGTCCGTCAGACTCTTTAGATACTAAGTCAGATACAGCACCAATACCAGCTGCACGTACTAAGCTGTTTGCACCTAGTAATGCTTTTGCACTAGCACCTATACCTAAACCTATACCAGCTGCGGCTGCACCTTTAGCTGCGAGGACTGTAGCTCCAGCCATAGTACCAAAGTGTACCACACCTCGAGCTAGTTTACCCCACCATGTTTTTGTAATTATTTCGCTTTGACCATTGTTTGTAAATGGATCAAAGTCAGGTTGATAATAACCTTGCTCTTCTATTTCTTTCTGTCGTTGACCAGTAACAGCGTCTATAGTACGTTCTGCGAAAGTTGTACCAGACGATAGAGTGTCCTGTATACCGCCAGAAGGTATAGAAGCTAATTCCTTAAGTACACCCTTAACACCCCATCTTTCTGAATCACGTGGATCTTCTAAAGCATCAGCTTCAGCATCTAGATTATTCTGATAGTCAGCCTCCTCTTGCTCCATCGCAGCAGATTGTGCTAATGATTCGTCTACAGAAAGCTGTGTGTTAACTGGTTGTTCATAAGAAGCTCCGTACGGGTTTTGTTCCTGTAGTTCTTCTTCATTCATTAATCTTCACCATAATAAAAAGTCTCACCTTGCTCGTTAACACTACCATAATAAATCCAATCCTCTACGGGAATTGATGAAAATACTGGAGTATTAAACTTGCTATTGCTTGAGTCAAACAAACCTTCTAAATCCGATTCATCTAATCCACTGCTACCATACAAGTCCATATCTAAACCAGAGTAAATCTTTTTCATTTCTCCTGATGTTAGTATATGAGCCATGTATAGTTTCTTTTGATTTTCTAATGTAAATGTAGCTGTTTTATAATCTATACCAGCTATATATCTAAGCTCTTCTATTCGAGCAGCACTAAGCTTAAACGAGCCAAAGCCAGATGTACCATATCCTTGTTCAGCAAATCCACCAGCTTTAACTATGTCTTCAATACTTGTAGTATCATAGTTTAAGTTTGGCATGCCTTTAGTTGGACCTATACTTCCAAAGTTAGGATCTTTAGTTTTTACAACAAAGTCTGGTAACTCATCAAACATTTCTGGGTCAGTAAAAATTCTTCCCAGTTTTTCTGATGATGGATGATATACCAACTGTTTTACTAAAGCATTAGGAAAGTTATTCAATACATTAGGGGCTAGATTTTTAGTTTCTTCACTATATCCTAAAGCTTCTAGTCTCATTCTAGCTAACATGTGACTATTCATGTATTTCATGTTACGTGTAGCTTCAACATAAAAGTCTGGTATGTTACCACCTCTAGCATATTGTATTAGTTGTTCTATATCTTCACCTTCATGTGGCTCTTGTTTGTTAATCCATGCTTGTCGAGTATCTTCGTTTTGAAGTTGCTCGTTAGCTTTACGACCAGCGTTAGCATTAAAAAGATTACGTCTACCATCACCTGATAGGTAATATGCTCCATATTCTTGGAAACCTTCTTTACCTTTTTTACCAGTACCTTCGATTTCTTTTACATTCTTAAGTATATCTTGTTCTGCACGATCTAATGCTTGGTCTGGAGATAATGAGCCACCCTCTTTAGATGTATAGAATAGAAACTTTTTACGTAAGTCATCTTTCATATTATCTATTACAACACTAACTTTCATTTCTTTGTTAGCAGTTGCTAATTTAGAGTTCATGTTGTAACTTACTTCTTCTGTTAGTCTGGTTTCAATAGCTTTATACTTATCTTGATTCTGCTCAATCTTGTCGTAACCTTTAATTTCTTTTTCTAACTCAGCTCGTAGTTTAACGTCGTTAATCTCGTCAAGTCTAGCTTTAGCGTTAGTAAAGTCACCTTCAAGTAAATCATGTCGTATATGTTTTGCAGTATCTTCATCAACCTTGTCTTCGTTAGTTACGAAAGATGTAAGAGGTTGGAAGAAACGCCAGTATACGTTGTTGTTTTCTTCTGCTACGACAATACCTTTATCAGCTAACATTTGTTTTGTGTTAGTTACCTCGTTTAACAAGTCAGCTTCTGTAGCACCACCTTCTATTTTTTTAAGTCTTTCTTTAGCTTCTTCTACAGCAGCAGTAACTTGATTCTGTTCTGACTTTGTTTTCCTTGTGGTTTCGTCAGCAGCAGTTTTGTCAAATAGTATCTGTACAGCTTCGTAAAAACGTGGACGTAGTTCTTGTAAACTTTTTGTTTGACCAGAAGCTCTATCTTTAATACCCTCCATAGACAGTACTTTATTTAGACCTTCAGCTTTCAGATAACCGTTTTCTACAGCCCAGTTTAAATCACCTAATAACATGTCAAATGCCATAGCAGTATCTTTTTTACCGCTCATCATTTCTGCCTTTTTTATGTAGCCAGAATTAGGNTCATTAATGTTACCAAATATAGTACCAACAGGATCAGTCATTAAACTTGAAGCTAATGAAATTCTACGTTTTTTAATAGCATTATCTTTTGATTTAGCATATGCTGTTTGTAGAAAATTAGCTCTAGCTTGTTTATCTATTCCTTCTGTATTTTTAATTAACTCAAGAATATGACGATCACTCATTTTATTTTTACCACTAAATACTTCAGCACTAAAATAGAATGATTCGTTTAAAAATTTAGATACAGCATCATACATTAATGGATTACCAGCACCGTCATTAGCTGTTATAGCATCAGTAAGACTAACCATGCCAAAACCATCTACAGGTACTTTAGTATCTTGATTGGCTAATATAAAACCTTGATAACTTTTACTTACATCATGAGCTAAAGACGCACCTTTTGTTTCAAAGTCATCTACTCCAGAAAGCTGGTTTACGTAGATACCTTCTTCAAGTATATCTATATTACCTGTAAGCTCGTAATCCTGATCTGCTTTCCATGCAATTTTCATGCCTTCCGCAGCCATAGCATTACTTTCTTCCTGTATAGATGTCCACTTTTCCATTTCTTTATCTTTGTAGATAGCCTTGGAAAAACTGTCATCTATTTTTTGATCGAATGATATACTAGAGCCAGCAGACATGTATAGTTCTGCATTTTTTGCTTGTATCTTTTCTTCGTTTGTTGACCCTGCGTTAGCTCTGTCTCTGTAAGCTTTAACTTTATTTCTATTATCTTGCCACTTCTGAAACTTAGGTACAAAGTCACCAACCTGTGCTACAAGCTGTCCAAGCTTCTGAAAGTTTCTAGACTTAGTTTCAGCAGCAGCNATAGCATCTTGTGCNNTNTGTTTATACTGNTGATTATTACTAGCTATCAGTTGGTTGATACCTTCTGCCATCATGTCAGATGTACCGAATCCAACGTCTTGATAGTTAGTGTCGGAGGTGTTAAATTGGTTTGAATCCACTATACAGCCTCCAAGTCTACGTCTAATTTGTCATAGTAAACACCTAAGAAACCACTAGGTAATACACCTACAGCCATAGGGTTTTGTTTTACGACATCTTGAGCTATAACACCACGCCATGTTTCACCGGGTCTAGCTCTATATGTCCATTCGTATATATTATAACCTTTAGGTGATATGCCTACTTTGACTATATCATCCTTAAGTCTTTTATCACTAAATGCCATGATACCAGATGCTACGTTAAGTCCAAAGCTTATACTGTTCATTAACTGACCAGCTCTGTCTTTTGGAGGTAACATGGTTGGCATACCAAATTGTGGTCCCATACCAAGTGCATCGTTTTGTTTCTTTATCATAGCCTGTTCTCTTCTTTGTAAACCTTCTTGGAACTTACCTTCACCTACAGTTGCTAACTTAAACATCTGTTGATCTAGTTTAGCTACTTTAGAAAAATAGTTAGCATTTTTAACACCGCCATAGCGTCTGCTTCTTCCGCCTTCGTTTACTGACTTACTTTGAAAGTATTGTCTAGCTAGGCTTTCTTTTTCTGATAAGGCTTTACCTTGAGCTTGTACTGCAAGTTCTTGGAAGTCAGCTTGTGTACGTGACCTACCCATACCTCGTATGGTTTTTAGGTTTTGTTTAAAGTCTGCTTCTTTATTCCATTGTTTTATCGAGTTAGCTTTAAACTCGGCATGACGCCTGTTATTCTCGACTCGGGCTGCTTCACGCCTACCCGCATTAGGATCTGGTGCACACACGGCAAAATTCTATAAAGTATAAATTGTTTGGTCCATGTTTAAACTTACGTAAAAACTTGAANCCTAAAAATTTGAGTAGTTTTAANTGTACTGTATTTCTACAGTCTACTATGTTCCACAATANAGGCTCAGTACGGCTATCGACCCACCGTTTAGCTTCTCTTGCAAATGTAATTGGAAAGTNGTGAATAGCTGGAGTGCATAGCATCCATATTTCACCACCTTCTCCGACTCCTGCTAGTCCGGCAGTCTTGCCGTCTGGTACTGTGAAATACACAGCAGAGCCAATCCTAGCCACTCGTAATAGCTCGGCCATAGGATCTAGTCCNTGACCTTCTACGACCTCTCTGANGTCATCTGGGCGTAGGTTAGAGGCCACCTCTGCGGCAGCCTCCTCTGTAATTGGGTGTACGTATTGATCTAATTTAGACACGTCTGTAATATCTGGGTGAATAGTCTCCCTCCCATGACACAGCTCGTAGTGTGGATGGTGCTGGGTGACTTGATTTAAGTGTAATATCTACGTTAGTATTTTTTTCATAGACTGGTACAGTTTTTATAAACTCTTCTAGGTAGGGTGCATCTGACACATCATACTCGTCTAGCTCTGTAGATTCGTATACTTCTGTGTAATCAGATTTACCAACACGTGCAAGAGTTGTTTCATATAGCCCTATCTTACCAAAGTGAAACTTGACTCTATGTACTACAAGTGACGAGTTAACGTCAGCTTTGTTAGATTCGCCTTGTTGTCGTGAAAGATAAAATGTAGGAAATGCTACGCTGTACTCGTATAAGTATCCTATAGTTAGTGTTACACCAGACCAGTCTCCCGGTAGTGTAAAGTCATCGTTATTTATAACAGTAGGTTTACCATATCTACCTACACGTGCAGATGCAGTATTTGTATCTATTACTGCTAAGTCATAATTAGGTGTTGTAACCTGATCTATCCAATCGGATTGATTCGTAAAGGTTGTTAGTTTTGTAGTAGCATTATAAGATCCGTTACTTACAGTAGTATAATTGTCAACATGTAATAAAAATTCAACATTATCTTGAGTAATACTTGGATCAGCTTCTTGCTGTACAAGTCGTATACTCTGTAAAAAGTTGTCAGTATCTAAAAAATAATACTCGTCATTTATAATAAAATGATATAATAATGGGTTGTTAAATTTCCATTTAAACCATGCTGATTGCTGACGCTTATCACCTACATTTAGGTATCTAAAACCCTGTACTGTATCAGAGTCAGTTTTACCCATAATAACTAGGTTGTTTTCACGTGAGTTTGTTAAAAGGTCTATATCTTTAGGTAATAATGTAGGAACTACCTGACTTTGATTTACTATGTTTGGTTCTCCTTCTCTCGCAATGTTAGCCATTTCATTAAACCGGCTAAATTTACCAGAGTCATCAAGGTAAGCAACAGTAGTGCCTAATGAAATAGGAGGTACATCTTTATTATAGTTAAATGTAGATATACTTCTTAACTTAGCTGTATCAGGGTTTAGTACTGTGTCGTCAGATGATAACAAAAACTGTTGGTTTGTACTAAATACTACAAGACCTGAGTTTATATCTATACCATCGAATAGTTCTGATGGAAATGTAGATGAACAAGATATATCAATAGGATCGTTAGCACTTACAGTTAATGCTGTTTCTGCAAAAAAGTCAGGTGTGCCAAGAGTTCCCGGTCTCGACAATATTACGTTTTCTCCAGCTAAAAAAGCTAGCCTGTTACGAAAGAATAATACTTTGTTAATACGTTTGTCTTTAAATGTAGGAAACGGATTAGTAGTATCATCGCCTACTTCTCTGTCAGCATATGTAAACTGCTTGATAGTAAATGTAGCTAGCTCACTAGATGTACCACCGTTAGCTAAAGATGTTCTCTGAATGACTAGCGGCATGTTCGTGAGACTTTTAGCTATTCCCGGCTTTGCACATTCTGTCCATGAACCTGTACCATCCTGATCGTTTAGACCTTCGAATCGTAGGTAGTAATCGTCTTCTTCTGAAATTCTAGCATTAGCTATTTTTACTATATATCCATGTTTACATTGTTTAGGTAGTAAAGTAACATCGTTAACTGCTGTACCCATACTACGCATTAAATCATCTTCTACAATTTCACAGTTAAACGCACTACTGCTAGATAAATATATACCATTACCTATAATAGTACCAGAAATACCACCCGGTAATTCTTGTAATATACCACCTAATATCTGGTCAGCACTAACAGCTGTATCAGAATCAAACGGTGTAGGCTCTGGACGTACAAGCTTTAGATTAGCTTTTACTGTAATAGTTTCATGCTCTGTTACTTCTATTGTATATGTAGCAGATGATTCTCCTTTACCAGAGTTACCACCTGTACCACTGCTAGATGTACCAGTTATTGTTCGACCCTTAGCAGTGTCCATAGTAACTGTAGTCGTATCACCTGTAGTCCAACCTTCGCCACCATGTAACAAAAATATACTTCTAGCATATGCACAGGCAAAGTCATCTGGTGAGTTACCCTCTCCACCAATATTACCTTGCTGTCCACGTATGTCGAGTTTGAATATAAGATTCTTTTTAGAACCGCTATCTACACTAAATGTTTGGATACCGATACCTCTACATTGACCTGTACCACCTGATTCGTCAAGCGTATCAGATGCTATTTTAATACGTGTAGCTCTTGTAAAGCTAGTTGTAGAGTTACTATTATATAAATTAAGTCCATACTGTCTACCGTTTTCTGTACGTGTCACTTCGATAAATGCAAAGTGAGCATTAGGATTGTCAGTTGTTGTACCTGTACTACCTACCAGTGTATTAGAGTTAGTACTATCACGACTACAAACAAAGGTAGTGTCGTTGATAGTAAGGAATTGAATATTCTCTGCATTACTTGTTGCTAGATAGTTTTGAATAGCTGTCTGCCCACCAGTACCATATACTATAGTTTGGGCAGCTCCAGCATTGTCACCGTCAGCCTTCCACATTCTAAGCTGTCCGTCTGCGGCAACTTGTCCTATGTAAGATCCTTCTTCGTCATCACGATGGTAGTGAAACCACGAACCACCTGATTGTACGTTGGCTAAAGGAGTTGTCCCTACTCGTTTTGCTCCCGGTCTTTTATACAAGCCACGTGTGATGTCAGGTATTGCATTTACCACATCTTTAACTTGTCCCGGAAATTTTAATTGATCGGGCTGTTCCGATATACCCCCAGTAAAACTAGGAATGGTTTGTGTTACGCTTGCCATTATCGTCTAAGGTTTCTCCAAGGTTGATATGTTGTATGTCTTGTATCGTCTGGGAATCCAAACATACTATGATTACCCTGATTACACTCGTACTCCATGATGGATGCACGTGCTAAAGCTTCTTGTCCTTGTAATAGTTTAACAAGATTAGGGTTTGCAACCAATTGTGTAGCTGCTTTTGTTGACGCTCTATATGTGATATAACGTCTAAAAGATGTAGGTAGATTTTCAAAAGTTACTAATAATACAACGTCAAGGTCTATACTGTCTACAGTAGAGAAGTCGTAGGTATGATCTATCTTATCATATAGTTTACCGTTACGTCTGACTACATCATATACTCTGCTAGTCCAACCCTCTGATACATCTAATTGTAATACATCATTTGCTATAAGTATATTACCGTTAGTATCAGGTGTATATTTTACGTGTCTTTCTGTGTTAAAATGCCACCCCTCTGCCTGCGTGTCTACGTTAGCATCACGGAGTAGGTTATATATAAATGAAATCTCTGGATTATCAAAGACTAAAGATGTTACTGGTGCTTGACCTATAGCTCCCAGTATAGAGTTCACTGCGGATAGTTCGGTATCGAGGTCAATAGTTGTGGTAGCCATAAGAAAAAAGGGGAGCCGAAGCTCCCGTATAAAAAATAAAAATTAAGCGTTAGTTGGATAGTTGTCACCAAATGCAGCGTTACCTGTTGAAGCAGGGGCAGCACCAGCAACTAACTCAACACAAGCAGCTGGGTTTAGGAAGTCTGCACCCATAGCTAGTCTTCCAAGGATTACGTCACCTTGGTAAACNACNGATACATCTCCTGAAGTTACCTGAACCTGTGGTCCGATAGCTTCTACAACACCAGCGGCTTCNTTCTGGAAGATTAGTCCGCAGCTGTTTTCAAAGTCAGAGTGGTTACCATAGTTGTTATGGANTCCAGTTNNGTTNGATCTAGCATCTTCTAACTCAGAATCACTACCTACGAATGAACCTACATTNCCGGGNCTTGTNANACCGGGGTTTGTTGCAGATGCAGAACCGTACTTAGTACCGTAGTTTCCGAAGAATGGAATGTTCATTGACTTGTAGATCTTGATGCCTGCAATTTCAATGATACCTTGTCCAGACTGTAATGCNTCACCTTGCTCATCTCTGTTGATTAGATAAGCACCTGAACCTGACCCACCTACACCCTGAATTAGCTCGTAGTATTGTCTTGGGTTCAACACAGCTACTCTACCTTCACTAGAAACTCCTTTCTCATCTAGTGCAGCAGCTGCATCGTAGAAAGCGTTTACAAGGAATGTAGTGTTGTATGCGTCAGAAGCTTGGTTGTTTGTACCAACTCTGATCTGTGTTCCGCCGGGCTCAACAAAGCCTGACTTAGTGATTGGTGAAGCAAGACGTGCACCTTTCGCAATTTGACGGAAGATAAGTCTGTCGTACTTCTCAGCGAGAGCGTATCCAATCTTCTTGGATATTTCACCACGTAGATCGTAGTGTGCTAGTGTCTCGTCTAGCTCATAGACAAATGCACTTGAGATTAATAGGTCGTCGCATGTAATTGTCTTTTCAGCTACTGGAGGTGCTCCATCGGAGTTACCTAGTATGCTGTTACCGGGTGTATGATACTCGGCTTTTGTACGTCCAGTGTAGATGAACTGAAGACTCTTACCGTTCTTCAATGTTCTCTTCATTACAAGGTCTCTAGCGATTGTGTTACGCTGGAAGCCTTTGAACATCTCTCCACTGAACAACTTTAAATAGAGGGCTCTCTCTGAGCCTGTGCTATTCGATTGACCCGTCCGTGTAAGGCTTGCTGGGTCGTTAGTTGATTGTTGTGCCATTGATATGGATTGTTATCGGTTTATATTGCTTAGATCTAAAATTTTTCTCGAGATTTTTGTAGGTCTATCCCTACCGTCTAGACGGCTAAAGGTATCCGGCGTACCGGGCAAAAGCCAAGGGCAGGGGAGTCCGACTCTGAGGTGCTCCCCATGCTGTTATTACTTCACAATTTTTGTGTAAGCAATGCCACGATATACGTAAGTTACTTGCATTGTAATCTCCATATACCCTAGCCCCGTTCCATGCTAGGTTATCATGCGTCTCCGAAGAGATGAACGGACGTGGCTATTAGCCTATAACTGGTGCAGTTAAGGCAACGTTTGTTGACTCAGATGATGCTAAGTCAAGTGGAAAGTTGTGTGCGTTACGCTCGTGCATAACTTCAAAGCCAAGGTTAGCTCTGTTTACAACGTCAGCCCATGTGGGAACGATCTTACCGTTTGCGTCAACGATGGACTGATTAAAGTTAAAACCATTAAGGTTGAAAGCCATGGTGCAAATACCCATTGAGGTGAGCCATATGCCAACCACGGGCCAAGTAGCCAAAAAGAAATGTAAGCTACGAGAATTATTAAAAGAGGCATATTGAAAAATAAGTCTGCCGAAGTAACCATGTGCGGCTACTATATTATAAGTTTCCTCGTCTTGACCAAACTTGTAACCATAGTTCTGTGAAACGTCTTCCGTG
>FUFK010052394.1_pt1 | contig 17505 bp, 15 predicted proteins | sample 1021851 | NCBI WGS metagenome assembly FUFK01 (sample SAMEA51879418, study PRJEB19060) | metagenome | reverse complement strand
ACGAGTTTGGTAAAAGATTAGAAAGTATAGCCAAGTCATCAAACTCTAATAAAGAAGACGCCCTGCAAGCTCTCATGGAGGCCTGGGGCCGTTGTCACGGTACTATCAGACCAGATAACTACTCTCTTATGAATATGTCTAGCAAGCAACAGCAAGAAGCTATGGACAGGTCAACAATTAAACCAGCTATAACACTTATGGGTATGAGTGTTCCAAAGAATTTTTACGGTGCTTTATCTACAGGCAGAATTGTAGATGGATTTTTAAATAGGTTTATTGTTGTTGAGTCTAAACTTCCTAGAGTTGTAGGCAAGATGGTGCCATTCAGAGAGCCTTCTCATGCTATATGTGAGTGGGTTAGAAAAATGCGAGAAACTAAAAACGAAATGGAAGAGTTAGCTAAAAATAATTCAGAGTTAGATTTTAAACAGCGTGTACTTACCTTTGATAGCGAAAGCAAAGACTTGTTAACTCAACTTGCATACAAGTTAATAGAAGAGCAGGACGCCTTAGAAAAAGATGGACTAGAGGTATTGTTATCAAGAACAAGGGAAAAAGCTATGAGACTAGCTTTGATATGTGCTTTGGCTGACAATCATAATACCAATGTTATTAGAAGTGATATAACTAAGTGGGCAATTGATTATGTGTATTACTACGACCAACTACTTGTAGACAATTGTGAAGACAAAGTTGCTGGCTCTGAAACAGAGGGCAAGATAAAACAAGTGTTAAGCTTTATTAGGTCGCAAGGAGATATTGGTATCAGCAAGCGTGATATAGATAGGCGTGAAATATTTAGAAGTATGAAGTCATACGAAGTAAAAGAAATTATAGAACGATTAAAGAACTCTGGAGAAATCCAAGAGAAAGATGTAAAAGTAAAAGCAACAGGTAGACCAACCAAACGTATTGTTGCTATTGACCCTGAGTTCTTTGATGATTAAAGGAGTGGAATATGAATCCAAAACCAAAGATGGAAACAATNAGCGACCAGAAACGCGAAGAACGTGTAGCTGGTTTTATAGAAGGATTATGGGATGTTAGATGTAATAAGTTACCAGTATCTTATGGATTAGATTACTGGTGTGAAAGCAAAGACTCCTGCTTTTGGTTAGAGGTTAAATGTCGTAGCTTTGGTATAGATAGATACGATACTTTGCTACTAAGCACATCTAAATTAAGAATGGGCGCAGCTTTGTCTTTAGCTACTGGCCATCCTTTTGTTCTGGTATTTGCTATGACTGATAGTGTTTACTCACATACCTGGAAGGCAGGCAAAGAGTATGATGTTAGATTCGGTACAATAGCAGAGCCTATTTATGAAGAAGATTCAGAGCCGTATGTGCATTTAAGTAAAGATGAGTTGACCTGTTTATCAGAACATCCGCTAGGATTTGATAGAGAAGAAATGGGTTTAACTTATAAAAAGAAAAGTTAAGCTAGTCTGCCTAGACTTTCGGCAACAGTTTCTGTTCCTGGATTACCACCTAGCAAGCCTCTACTAATAGGAGCTTGGCTTTGAGCGCCTAAACTGGTTGGAACAATGTCTGGTAAATCTGGTACAGATGCTTTAATTGGTTTTGCTATTTGCTCTACCTGTCCTCTTAGCTCTTCTGCAGTAGCTTGATTTTCTGGTGACTCTAATTGACTTCTAAGTTCTTGCATAATACCAGCTTCTGCTTCGCTAGCTTCTTCTTGTATGCTTTGAGCTAAAGTAAGCCTTGTTGCTTTTTCAAAAGCATCTATTACCTGCATAACCGCGCTAGTATCTGTTCTTGCCATAAGTTTAACAATTCTTGGATTGGCCATAACGTTTGAAAATATTTTTAACCCTACAATTGTTGGCAAGAGTGAAAGATTCATAGCTTGCGCACCAATAGCTCCAGCAACAATACCACCAGCTTGTCCCATACCTCTTGGACCAACTTGTAAGTCTAATGCTTGCTGGAATGCTTTAAATGCAAGTAGTTGTTCTTTTCCAAACATAGCTTCAAGGGTGTCATCTCCGTAAGATTCTAATGCATTTCTAAACTGGTTAGGCTTAAATATATCTGATAGTTTTGCTGTTGATTTTAAATTACCAACACTTACTGCATCACTTAACAGCTGTCCCATAGCATTTTCTTGCACCTGTCTAAAAGTGTTTGGGTCCAAGGTAACTTTTAAATAATTAATATCTGCAGCTGATTGTGGTCTGAATATAGAAGCAACAATTTTTTCTGGAGTTTCTTGATTAACAGTTTTCATAAATACAGACTTAGAAAGTTTTTCTGCTTCTGCTGCAATTTCTGCTTTTTCTTTTAAAGTTTTTAAAATAACGTTTGCTGTATCTAGTTCAGGATAATCTGCAATCATTTTTTGCGTATCAAAACCTTTTTCTCCTGGTAAAAAGTCAGGCTCTCTTCCTTCTATTTGTGCTTTGGTTCTTTGTTGAGAAGGCTTGGCCATTACAAACTGAGATGGGTCTTCGTCCAAAGCTCTGAAAAAGTTATCTAAATCTTTTTTATTTATCTTAGGGTTTAGTCTAGTTATTTCTCTTAGTAATTGTATGTTTTGTTCATACTTAGCTCCAAATAAAGGTCTTAAAGTATCTTCGTATTTTAAAATGTTGGTGCTAAATTGAGCTGGTTTTAATAGTCCTGTTGTTTGGTCGGTGCTTTTTTTAATAACATTTTGAATTAATAGTTTAGTCATTTTTGCTCTAAACATATCTTTTTGACCTGGAGCTATATTTGATAATATTTGTTCAACAAGTCTTGCGTTGCCTGGACCATCTATAAAAGCAAACATCTCATCTGGATTGCCTTGACCTTTGTTAAGCTTAATATCGTTAATAACTTTTTGAGCTATAGTGTTGTCAAATTTTCTCATTCCTTCTGAATAAGCTCTGTTAGCTTTTCCAAATGCTTTTGCTGCATTCATGGCTGCTTCTTTATTAGCTCCTTCAACTCCTGCAAAAGCTCCTTTGCTTAAAAATGCTTTTCCACTTTCAATATCTTTAAATAAATTATTTATTTCCTCAGAAACTTCTTTTAATACTCTGTAGCTTGTTCCTCCTACATTTCCTTTTTGTTTTAAAACTTCTAACAAAGACTTAACTTCAGCTCTAGCTTTAACAAGTTGTTCTAAATTTTCAATATTTCCACCGTCTGCAAGCTCTTTTAAATAAGTAACTGGTTTTCCTTGATACTTAAATAATACGTCCTCAACATCTGCTCTGTTTAGTATTTCTTTAAATACACCACTATAAGCTTTTACCTGATTTTGTATTGCTGGTAAGGCTCCAGCCCTTCTTAAAGCATCATCAGATGCTTGATAAAGTTTGTTTTTGTTTTGATACCAAGATTTGTAAGCCGAGCTAATTGAATCCATCAACTCTCTTTTTAAAGCAGAACCAGAAACTTCTCCTACTCCTTGAATTGTATTCATTTCGTTTAGCATTTTTTTCAAAAGTTCATCTAATTTTTGGTCAGAAAGATTCATCGCTTTATCAAATGCAGTAGTAGCAGCTTTTAGTTCTTGGCTGGCTACTCTACCTACAGCTCCAGCAGAAATAAAATCATCTATAGTAGCATCTGCATTTCCTATAGATTTGAAAAAATCATCCATTTGAGCAACTAAATTTGCAGCTGCTCTTTTTTCTCTGGGACTTGCACCTGTAACTGCCTCACCTATTTGCTGACCCCTTGCTACCAAAGTTTTTCCTAACGTTGCTTGAGTGACAATACCTTTTGGCAAGGTAGGTTTAATTTTTTGTTTCTTAAATTCTTTTAAAATTTCTTTTCTAGTTGCTTTAAAGTTTGTGTCATCTATACCTTTTTTAGCTGCTATTTGTGCATCCACCCTAGCAACATCTTTTAGGTTATATCCCTCCATAATAAAACGAGCATCTCTGGTATTGCCTTCTGTTGCTGTTCTACCAAAGTATGTTTTAAAGATACCTCCTAAAACTTCAGCAGCACCTTGAGCAACGGTACCAAGGACCACTTCATCCCTTACCATTTTTCCTACTTCTTCTTCGTTTTGTAATTGCACGCCTCTAGCAATCTCGTTTGACTCTTCGGCTGCTTTACCAATACCTGAGCCAGCTCCAACTAATAAAGCTCTTCCAACTCTAGAGTCTAAAGCTCCTCTTAACCATTTTATACCTCTAAGATATGGATTAACTGCAGTAATAGCTCCTAATACAGGACCAGCATATCCAGCTAGGTCTGCAAAGTCTCCAGAAGTAAATGCTTTGTTTTCATCAATAACAATATTTTTATTAGATGGTTTTAAACCTAAAGCTGCTTGAGCTGCAGGTGTTAGGGCAAGACTGCCTTTTGAATCTCTTACATATCCGCTTGAGCCAATACCAGGGAAGTTGTTTAAAACGTTTTCTTTTTCAGATACATACTCACCATCTTCTCTGTAAAAATCTTCAGCTACAGCTAAACGCGCTCTTAGGGCGTTGTTCTGTATGCCTGTTTCGTAATCAAAAAATACTTTGTCGTACGCTCTAGAGCCTTCTCTCTTTGCAATTTCTGCTTTAGCTTTAGCAATAGCATCTTCTGAGTTATCAGCGCTTACTCTGACAAAAACACCTTCAGCTAATTTTACGTTATAAGTTTTCATTGTTGGTCAGAAATATCTATTTGTATATCGTCTGGATTAGAACTTGGAGAAGTTGTTGGTGCAGATGCTCGACGTTGTAAATTAGCTCCTAGTTCTTCATTTAAAATTGTTAAAAGCTCAATGTCATCAAAAACATACAAAGGGTCGTATTCAGCTATAAATTGTGCGTTAGCTTTAATATTTCTTTGAGCTAAGGATTTTTTGTTAAGAACTGAGTCTAGGTTTTGTTCTAACTTAAATCTCATAGTACCAACGTTATCTTCTGGGTCAAACAATCTTAAGCTACCCATAATTTTTTCAGCTATTTGTCTGTCTATATTAGATATAGTTCTTCCTGATTCACCTAAAATTTCTTTAATATCTCTGTTTGTTAAAACTTTTAACATGGCTTTAGCTCTTTGCCCTGGTTTTAGGTTTTCAAATTCTCGAACATTTTTTATCTCAGCAAAGTTTAAAAATTCATCTACAGTAGTTCCTATTTTGCTTACAAAAGAAGTAATGTTTTGAGATGGGTCAAACAAGATTCCTAAAATACCTGTTGTTAATTCTTCTGCTGCAATAGCGTTGTTATAATCTTTTATATAATCGTTTAATTTTTCTTTTGATTGTAAAATCTTTTCTCTATCACCAATTTTTAATTTTCCCTCTTCGGCTAACTTTGCAGCTAACTCTGCATCTCTTTTAGCGTCTAATTGTTCTTGTAACTGCCTTTCCTCTGATGCTGCTGCAGTACCAACTCCAATACCTTCTGCTAAATTACCGTATTGAGTTAAAGCCTTACCAACATTTCTCATCAATCTAAGATTAGCGTCGCTATTAAATGCGTTCCCAAGTGTTGTAAATAATTGTTCAGCTTGGTCGTTTTCTGTTGCTACTGTCATCCCTTGAGGTAAGTCTGCATCTTTTTTGTCTTCATCTTTTTTGTCATCTCCAGCAACATCTCCAGTTCCATCTGGGTCTGCAGATTTGGCTGGGTCTTTAGATGTGCCTGTAGCATCGTCGTCCGTAGTTGGAGTCTCTTCAGTTGCGACAACATTATCTTGTTCTTCTACTGGTTTAGCTTCTTCTTTTGCTATTTCTTCTAGACTTTGTTCTACTGTTCCAAGAGAAGAAGATAAAACTATATCATCTAGAACGCTTGGTGTTTCTCCACCCGTACTGGCGTATACCTCTGGACTCATATTTGATGCTGGGCCACCAATTGCGGTAGGGAAAATGTCTTCATATTCTCCTAAGCCTTGTTCTCTCGCTCTTTGTTCAGCATCTCTTCCAAACAAAATACCTCTAAATTTAGGGTCTACAAAAGGTTTCTTTAACAAGTTATATATACCTTCTATACCTTCTTTAGCAAAATCTATTCCATATTTTGCAGCCATATCTAATTCCGCTCTTGGATTTACTATTGTACTAGGGTCAGCTCCAACTCTTATATTTTCTTCAGGAGTTAAGGTTGTTGACCTGCCTTTTGCAACATTTTCTACAATAGCTGCTAAATTAGCTCCATACTCTACGTTTGGATTTAGTAATAATCCAGTAATTATTCTGTCATTTTCTGTTTTCAACATTTCTGCAAATTTAACTGGGTCTATTTCGTGAACAATACCATCACTTGTTCTATATTGATTTGCTTGTAAATTGTTTGTTGCTCCAACGCTTGTAACATCTGGAAGGTCATCTTCTGTAGCAGTTGTAGAAACTTTTTCTAAGCTAGGCTCAGTTGGAGTTATTGTTGTATCTGGTTTAGGAGACATACCAACTATACGCCTTGCTTCTTCTTCACTTAAACCAAAGTTGAACATAATAGCTGTAACCATACCGTTGTCATCAAAAAGCTCTGCAGTTGCTTCCATATATCTTCTTATATCTTCTGGTATCATCGATATATCAGCTTCACTTGGTAGTTCTGGTGGTGTTACTGGTTCAGGAAAACTTGGATTAATTGTTGTATCGCCTTGCTCGTTAACCAAGGTTCTAGTCTCTGGTACTTCTACAAAAGGATTAATATTACCGCTAAACTCATCTGCTCCAGGACTCGCTACAGCTGGATTTACACTACCGCCTAAAGCGTTAACAGTAGATTCAATAACAGCCATCGGCACTTCTGGTAACATTTCTTTAATTTCTACAGAATTGAATCCCTGACTAACGTAGTAGTTAATTAAATTTGGTACATCAATCATTTTGCTAGGAGTTTGATTGGCGTTTGCCACATCTCCGTTTGCGAACATTTTTCTGTTAAGTATATTCATTCTTATCCAGTTTGAGTTTGTTGATAATTTTGCATAAATTGATTAAACATGTCCTGAGTCATTCCACCTTGAGGTTGTTGACCAGCATTTGCGTAGTTGGTGTAAGTATTCATAAAGGTACCTAAACCTTCTGCTAATGGGTCTCTAGGCATACCGTAAGTAGTTCTAACGCTTGAACTTCCAGCTTGATAACCTGGAGCAAATCCTTGAACAAAACCAAGAGCTTTCATCGGAGCAAATCTATTTCTTTCATCTGCTTCGTAAATTGAATCTATTTCTCTTTGCTTCATATCTCTGGCCATTCTGTCGTAATCTAACAACTCGCTTCTCTCGTCTCTGCCATATTGTTGATATAAGCCACCTAGGCTACCCATATCTCTACCGTATGCAGCGTAATCTCTTCCAAGGCCGCCTAAATCTCCAGCTACACTTCTTATATCTCCTGCAGCGGTTCTGGCTATATCGCCTCTTCTAGCACCTAAAGACATCATATCTCCTGCAAAACCTCTTCTAGCACCTGCCATATCTCTACCAAGCCCAGACTCAAATCTAGCAGCATCTGATAATTGACCTCTACCAAATCTTGATTCATCTATTGCTCTGCTTTGAGCTGTATCAAATCCTTTAGACCTTATACCAGCTAAAGCCTCACCTAATCCTCTTCCAAGTGCAGCTCTTCTATCTTCAGCACTTAGTTTGGCTCTAGAACCAAAAGCAGATTCTCCACCTGAACTTATATCTCTAGCTCTTTGCGCAATATCAGCTTGTTCGCCTTGTTTGAATACGTCATCTATTGTTTGTTGTACTACTTGTTGCTCAAAAGGATTGTAATAAGCTGCTGAAGAACGTGGGTCAAATCCTCTTAAAGAAGCCCTTTGAAAGTCTCTAGCAGATGGTCCTCTTTGACCAAAGCTTTGTTGTAACTCGCCTAATCCAGTTCCGTATTGCATTTCTGCTTGAGATAAATATGGCTGTTGCATCTCTCCAGCTCGTCTATAAGCACCTAAAGATTCTCCTAGCAAGCCTTTTTGAGTTCCTAGAGTACCCATACCTTCAAGTAAAGCATCTCCTTGAAAATCTAAAAATGGTCTATAACCACCAATACCAGAGTAAACAGACTCCATCGCTCTATTAGCAAAGGGTGAAAATCCTGCTACACCTTTGGCTTGAAATGGATTGTCTAAATATCCTTTCTGAGCAGCAGCATACGCCTGATTAATCATTCCAGGACTATCTGGACCTCCAAAGTAAAGTTCTCTTACAAAAGGGTCACTTGTTGTTTCATCTCTTGTAAAGCCTGTAGCTATTGGAGCTACCTGATTACTTGCGCTGTAGTTTTGAACTGCCATTATATTGCCTCAAAAATATTCATAAGTTCGCGCATATTTTCTACGCCTTTTTCTCTAGATGGGTCTCCACCTTGAATAAGCTCTATACCTGATTTTGTTTTGTTTAAATCAAAAGCACCTGCTCCACGTGTAGCTTTGGCAGTCATTACAAACTCGCCATCACTTAACATCGCTGGTATATCATCTGATGTTCCTGTTCCAGGTCCTGCAGACTCTCCGCCATCTCTCATATCTAGCTCTTCTACAACAGCTAGACCTCCTTGATTAAAATACTGTCTATTAACTGGACCACCCATATTAAATTTTAAAGATGCTGGTTTTGGCCCTAAGCCAAACTCTTCTCTGGTTCCTCCAGTACCTAAAGCGTTAGCTAAAGAATATCTACCAAGAGAATCCATTGTTACTGCTGGAGTTGCAGCTAATCCACCTTGTCTTTCTTTGGCTGCGTCGTAAACTGTTTTTCCTAATAAAGCAGCTATACCTGCTGCTCCCATATTGCCTCCAAGCATTCCTCCAAGGCCTCCGCCTCCTTGACTTCCTCCGCCAAATAGACCTCCGCCTCCAGGACCTGTACCTAAAGCATCTTCAACACTTTGAGGTAATAGTTTTGAACTTAAAAATTGTATAGGTGACTTTCCACTACCAAAGAAATTACCAAAAAATCCTGCTAATCCGCCAGGAGATTGTTGAGTTTGTTGAGATGCAAAATACTCATCAACGCTGTTAAACTTTGTTCCGTCTGGGGTTTCTAAATGTCCAGGCATCCCATCATACCCTTCAACGTATTTTAATTTACCGCTGGTAAATAACTCATCTATTTCTGCAGCGCTAGGAGTATAAGAAGCGTTGTAAAATCCTCCCTGCTGGTCGATTGGCATACCTGTCGGCATACTTCCTGGCATTCCAGGTATGTTTTGCATACCTCCTCCAAAGAAACTACCTATACCTCTTCTAAGAGTTGGCCCAAAGCTTCCGCCAAATATACCTTTAGTTCCTTGAGCAGGATTAAAATAACTTCCTATTCCACTTTTTATTTTAGAAAATATGTTTCCTCCAGTAGCTCCTCCAGCTCCAGGTGCAAATCCTTTTCCCATACCTGTTAGGCTGCCAATACCTTTACCAATAAAAGATGCTCCTTTTGATAAAGCTCCGCCGATTCCTGGTACCTTACCAAGACCGCTGACAACAGCTCCTCCAACCTTTCCTAAAGCTCCGCTAATAGCTGGACCTAAGCCTGGAATAAACATACTTGCTACACCTATAACAGGAGCAGCTTTTTTAACAACTTTCTTTACAGACTTAAATGTTTTCTTTAACCAACCAAACTCAGGCATACCTGTAATAGGGTTGATAGACATACCATCTCCAACAGTATATTCATCTGGAGATAAACCTGCAGCCCTCATTTCGGCCTCTATACGCTCTCTTGTTTCTGGAGAAATAATAGGTGGTACGACCATTTCGCCTTGGGCGACGTGAGCCATATATTTGTCTTCGTCTCTCCCTAGCTGCGCTAACCCTTGTCCGCTGTTGTCTATTCTATTCATATTACAATTTTACCCTGTATTTTCTTTGCTGTTAATATCTTCATCTATAGATGTTAACCAAAAAACCAACAAATATCTATCTCCTTGCTCTACTGCTAGTCCTCTGTGCATGTGTGTATAACTAGGAAATATTAAACCACTACCCGTAGGTAATGGCTTTATAATCCCTCTATTTAAAAATTCTGTTCCTCCACCCTTGTAATCACCTGTATTTAAAGGGACTACAATGCTAACGTCTGAGCTAGCGTCGTGATGCCAGGCTCCTTGTTTTTTATCTTTTAAATTGTAGTTAGCTATTTGTATATTTCCGCCTGTAACGTGACGATTCCATATAGTTAAAAGTATTGGATTGATAAGCGATTGAACTACTTGCATCAATGAATCGTATAGTTCTGGGCATTTTTCGCTAAGAACTATCTCTGGTATTTGTCTTAGCTCGTCCTCATCTGGATTTGGTACAAATGCAAATTCTTTTTGCATATTGTCTATTTCATCTAATAATATTTTACAAAACTTATCAGAAAACAAAGGAATGGTATAAACATCCTTCAAAGGCTCTTTAATAATGTCTTGTAATGGTAATTTTTTGGGATTGCCTGTACCTTGGCTTTTATAGAAATTTACAATATTTGGTATAGATTCTTTAGATTTTTGTAAAGTACGCTTGTCAACAAACCAATCGGAAGGAAAGCCAAGCAATAAGTTTTTTAGCTTGTATGTTTCTTCCTGTACTTTTTTTCTTGCAAACATATAAAAATATCCTAAATTCTAAGTTACTGTTATATTTACTGCTATATCTCCTTTTGTTATAACAGAAACAGCACCTATAGAAGCTGTAGCTTTAAAACCATTATTAGGTGTATTGGGTGTATGGAGCTGAGTCCAACTGTTCCCTATATAAACTTGCAACACCCCTTGAGAAGTATTCCAGATTACATCACCTTCTAAAAAGTTTAATTGCGCAATTTCTGTTTCGTTGAACTGCGGCGTTCGATTTGGGTCGAACTGTCCTAAGTTTAACTCAAGAATCCTAACTAATCTATTAAAAATTTCAGAAGACATCTCCCCTTGAGCAACAGGAAGTCTAGTTTCTAGTAACTTTGCCACTATCTTCTGCCGTCTGGTTTAATATCTAATCTAGTAGCTCCTAATCTCCAACCAACGTTATCGTTTCCATCGGAATCATCATCTGATTCAACTCTAAATACAGCTTGACGACTTCTTGCTCTAAGACTTACTTGTCCAGTTGAGGAGCCTACAGAAGATGTAGAGCTGGTTGACAAAGACTCTCCTGGATTATTTCTAGTTTTAATAACAAGATTTACTTTTCCTGCTTCTGAGTTAGATAAAAATTTTAAATCTGGAAACATTCTTTGTATATAAGCAAATTGTTCTCCTTCACCTACTTCAAAGTCTGAACTTTCTATAAACACATTTGTCATAGGACTACCATCATTGTTAAAGCCGTCTTCTTGTTCAAACAAATAACCGTTATAAGTTGCTCTAGGATAGTTTTCAATACCGCTATCAAGCCAAGCATGTCGCTCTAATTGTCCGTAATACCAAACATTATCTTCGTAGTTATAAATAACATATCTGTCTATTTCTGTAGCACTTCCTGAACAATAGAACCAACCTATTTCAGATTTTTCAGTAATTGTAAAAGCGTGAATTTTGAATGATTGACTAAGGTTTATATCACCATATACGTAATTATGAACGCTACAAGGTATTTTTTGAACGCTTCCTGTATATGCGTAGAAATTTGTTGAAGACATCCAATATATAGATTGGGCTGAAGTAACTGCAGCCTTTGGTCCTATTAAACCAGTACCCTCGTTTATAAGGTTAACTGCAAAAGTAAAAGGTGGCCCAACAAATTGCATACTGTATAAAGCAGTATCAGTCCAAATAAGTATTTCTTGTCTAGATTTTGCAGCACCAATAATAGAAGAACCAGAAGATAGTCTTAAATCTCCAGCAGTATTAGTAATTAAAGGTTGAAACTCTAATTCATTTTCTTGGTCGCTAAAAGATATAAGCATTGGGTCTATAGTTCCTGTCCTTGCTCCACCTGATATTGGGTCTGAACCTAATACAATTAAATGCCTGTCTTTTTCAGAAGTAATAACCTGTAGTCCTACTGTTGGTACTAAATTGGCTCCAGATACAGTAGAAAGATTTGCAGCTCTTGTCGTAAGTCCGTCATTTTCTACCCATCTATATATACCTCCAGCTCTAGGATTTATTATAAGATTTTCGCCAAAATGGTCATGCGTCCAAAGCCTTAACTGGTTAGTAGCGGATAAAGCTGTAGTAGAGCCAAAGGTCCCTTCTCCCCAAGTACCAGAACTCCAACCAGTACCAGTAATATATACATCTAAACCAACATTTATTTGGTAAACTCCATCAACTCCAGAGCCTCCAGTACCGCTTTCATCACTTGAGTTTGCTGTTACAGTATTGCCGTCAGTATCTTTTGCTACAAAGGTATAAGTATTGGTAGTAACTGATGTAATTTGATATTCTTGATTTAAAACATTTGCTGTTATATTCCCGCCTAAGCTTACTGCTCCGCTAAAAGTAACAAAATCATTTGTAACAGCTCCATGACCATTATCGGTTGCTGTTATAGTAGAGCTGCCATCAGTAGCAGAAAAAGTAACACCATTAGTTGTAGTCTTTCGTATGGGGGTAACATCTGAGTAACTATCTCCTTCTCTTATATAATACTTCCAAGTAGTTCCTACTCCTAAGTATTTTGTTCCTGCTAATGAGTTCCAAGCATGTAAAGCTCTAGCAGTACCCAAAAAAGTATTTGACCCATCTTTTGACCAACCGCCAAACTTTTCTGGCCTTCCTTTTCTAAAACGTACAAGGTTTACATCAAACCAACCGCCAGTATTATCGTATTCAGTACCTTCTCTATTTATACCTGGCTTAAATACAATTTTACTAAGGGGCATTAGTTACACCTCATGCCATTCTTTGCCTTCAAACAAAAGGGCCTCTGCTTCTCTTCTTCTGATAAGTCCTTGCAAAACTTTACCACCTGCTTTGTTCCAACGTTTTATTTGTTTTGGAACGTCATCATATTCTTTATTATTCAAAACTTTTAACATAGTAGAAGCTTTTAAATTAGTTGGACCTAAATTAAATACCCAACTTACCAAAGCGTCAAATTGATTTTGCTTTAAATCAACAGTTACTGCATCTTTTATATAACCTTCATATTCTTTCATTTCATGCAATAACAATTTATCAGCTTCTTCTTGACTAATACTGTCACCTTCTTTTACACCTTTGGTAGAGCCATATCCTATAGTCCATACACCAGCTGCGCATTTATAAGCTTCAAGCTCACATCCTTCAAACTTTTTAATTAATGACAAACCCTCTTGAGATATGTTCATGTTAATAATCTCCCCATACTTTTGATTTTTTACCACCTTGGTATTCAACTGCATGTCCCTCTTTGATGAGGATTTGGCAAATGTCTTTGCCATCTTCTGTATAAGGGATACCAAGTATTCTGCCATATTTGCCTTTTCCTAATGATTTTACTTTAAATTTACCACAACAAAGCTCTTTTAGCCTTTCTTTTGCAGCAAGACCTAATTTTTTTTCCGCTAAATCTCTAGTCCTAGATTCTGGAGTATCGATTCCAGCTAAACGTACTCTTTGCTTATGTAACTTTACACTAAAACCAAGGTCTAACGAACAGTCGAAAGTATCACCATCGACTATTCGTTCCAAAGTAGCGTTGTATACAAACGCATCTGGTGCCTTTGGCATTATTTTTCTTGCTTATCTTCTTCCGCTTCTTGAAGCTCGTTGGTTTGTTCGTCAATTTCTTCAACAACATTATCAACAATGTTTTCTGCTGACTCTGCTACTGTATCAACAACACTAGAAACGTCCTTTAAGGCTGCGCTTGTAATATTTCCAGCAGTTTTTACTGTAGAATCTACAACGCTCATAGAAAGGTCTTTACCTCCATCTATGACTGCTCCCACACTAGCGCAAGATGCTATAAAAATAGGTAATATTAATAAAATATATTTTTGCATTATTGGTCTCCTTTATCTTTTGCTTTAAAAATATTTAGGGCTGCTAAATCAATTAATTTATATAATTTACCAATCCATACGTCATCTTTAGGTGTTGGAGTTACTGCTGCAATAATTGACGAAATTGTCACAATTGCTGTTACCCATACAACTAAGTTGCTTATAAAATCCATATTATCCTCCCTTGAATATTAATGGTTTATTAATTTTAACAGATTAATTATCTTTTTTGCTAACTGTTACTTTTCTGTAATAAACAACAACTTCTTTTAACTCATTTATATAACGTTTTAATTCTTGCATGTTATAAGCCATAAGCTCATAATCTGGTACAGACATAGCTACAAAAACAATTTGTCCTTGGTCTTTTTCTATTTGTTCTAAAAATTCATCTAAATTTTTACTTGATACAACGTACCAATAAGGGTCTTTTAAATCTATTTCCCTAGGCATAATAGGTTGAACTATTGTTCTTTCTATTGGTTTAGATATGACTTCTACTTGTTGCTTACTGGGCAGCAGACTGCAACTGCAAGCCATTATCAAGACTGTCAATGTTACGGCTGTCTTCTTCAATGCTATCAAATACATCTTTAGTTCCTTTATTAATACGAGTTTGTATGAGACCTGGTTTAGCTGCTGCTAATCTAGTTAAATCGTGACGTTTAAATATGTCAAGGTACCTTGACATCTCTTGTTCTATTTCTTGGTTACGTGCTTGGATTTCTAACAATCCTTCTGTTTGCAAAGAAAAATCATTTTGTAATGATTCTATTGCAGCTTTTTGCTCTGCATCTCTTAGCTCAAATGCTTTATTGAGAGCAGAAAGTTTAGAATTTTCATTCCATAGCAGGTAGGTGGCTAAACTCATTACCACTATAATTCCTATTAACACTTTGCTCATCTTAAATAGTATACACTTTGAGCGCGTTTTTTTTACCCTTAACATACATTTTTTTACAAAACGTAGCTTCTGGTACTTTTTTGCGCGTAGATTCTCCAATTAACAAATCAACCCCCGCTTCTTTAGTTGCTGACTCTAACCTTGCAGCTGTATTAACAGCATCTCCTATTGCAGAATAATCAAATCTTGTATTTGAACCCATATTGCCAATTATTGCTTCACCTGTATTAACGCCTATTCCTATTGCTATTGGCTCTGGTAATTCTTTTTGCAACATACGAATTGATGTTCTCATATCTCTAGCACATGCAACAGCACGTTTTTCATGTTCGTCTAAATCAAGAGGAGCATTAAATATAGCCATACAAGCATCACCTATAAATTTATCAACCATACCTCCATGTGCTTGAATGCAATCTACCTGTACAGTAAGAACTTTGTTCATAATTTCGGTTACTTCTTCTGGTTTTAATTTTTCTGACAAATTTGTAAAACCTCTAACATCTGTAAATAAAAAAGTACAAGTTCTTTTTTCTCCACCCAGTTTTAAAAGCTCAGGATTCTTTTGTAATTGTTTTACTTGTCTTGGGTCAAGATAATGTTCAAATTGTTTTTTAATTTGTTGACGCAATTTAAACTGTTTTCTGAAGTTTAAATAGAAAGCTATAGCTGAAGTTATGAATTGAGATACAAAAGTCCAAGAAAAATCTATTAAATAGCCCTTTTGAATGCTAAAAACGCCTGAGAAGCCCGTAGTAAAGAGCAAAATTGCAGCTATACTTATGCCCTTAGTTATACCAAGAAAATTAATTACAAGCCACGTCAGAGTGACGAAAATTCCAAAAATTAAAATTTCGGCTGCTAAGGCCCAATCGGGAATTTTTGGAGAGTTTTTTATTAATATTGACTCAGATAATGCTGCTTGAATTTTATGTGGTTCTAATAATCCAACTGGAGTTGCAACTTGAGGCATAATTCCATTGGCTGTTACTCCTACAAATACAAATTTACCTGCTACATTCATTTCTTGTAAATTAGTTTGCGGTGTATTTACCCAACTTATCCACTTACGACCAATACTATCTGTTTTGACTGGTGGTATTCCTCTGACTGATATTTCTTGGATACCATTATCATTTGTAGTGATAATGTAAGTTCTTGCCCCTGTTAATGCTTTTAACACCTCTGTACCAAAAGCAGGGACATATCCATCTGGTGTTTTTAACAATAAAGGTATTCTTCTAACTAAATTATCTATATCAGTAGGAGCAGTTGCAATACCTTGAGATGATGCATCTTGTAATACTTGAATGTTTTGTACTACTCCTTGAGTAATCATACCTCCAGGATTATTTCCTTTAATAACTGTTCCAGTAGTTTTTGGATATTTTCCGTTAGGAGTTTCAAACATAGCCAAAACAGATGGAGCGTAATTAAGTGTAGTAGCAAATACCTCATCACCACCCATCCTGTCTGGTTGTGGAAAAGATACAACCCAACCAACTCCAACAGCTCCTTTATTAATAAGGTCAACTTGTATTTGAGCAAGCGTTCTTCTTGGTAGGGGCCATCCTCCCTCTTTTGCAATATCTTGCTCTTCAATATTAAGAATTACAAAATTGCCAGAGGGTTCTGGAGTTTTTACAAAAGTATCAAATATTTTTAGTTTTAATATTTCTGTAGGTGTACTTTGAAATATTAAGGGAAGGCTTAATATAAAAAGAATTGGGAATAATATTTTATTCATTAATCACTTTGAGTAATGGTAATTGTACTGTCACCACCACCATTTATTTTTATTATATTAGAAACTCCGTCTTGTATCAAAATAACGGTATAACCTTCACCTGCGTTTAAATCTATTTGCGCAGACTCACTAACTTTCCTGCGCAAGCTTACAGTTTGCCCTGTAACTATTGTAGTTATTTGTGTATTGGTATCCTGACCTATAAGAGTTCCTGATATGTTTACACGTGTAGCTAAACCAAGTTGGTCTTCTTCCTCTTCTACAGCCAAGGTGTCAAGCACATCTAATAAATCTTCTAAAAAATTTACATCAAGATAGTTTATATCTAGTTCTGTAAACTCTAAATCGCTATCCTCTAAAAAATCTTCGTTTAGATAATCAATATCTAAATCATTAAAATCTAACAAGTTAACTGTTTTAGTGCTTGCTGCTTCTTCCTGAGCTACGCTGTCTTCTTTAGGAGGGGAAACTATTAACATATTGTCAATAATATCTAAAGACAAATCTAAGATTACAGGCTTACTAGGAGCATTTTCAAAAACATCAACCGTTGTAGCTTGGTATGGTTTATTCAGCAAAACACTACCTGTAGCTGTAACAACTTCTATTTCACCACTAGATAAACCAAATGCATCAGGTAACAAGATTATAAGACTGCGACCAAGTTCATCTACTGTAGCTGTAAAATCTGTACCACGAATGGCTATGTTTGCAGTAGGTGTTTTTAGTTGTATGTTTTGCTTGTCTATACGGTTTAGGTTGCCTGTAATAAACCTTGCTGTTCCAAGACCAAAAGTAAGTGCCATTTTTGCTTTAGATGGGTCAGGGTCATAGATATATTCGTCTATAAGAAGTTGGGAATGTTCAGTAAGTTTTACAACTGATTTATCTAAAAAAGTAATAGCCATACGACCATTAGTCGTTATAGCTTCATCATTACTTTGTATTGCAAATTGCAAATTAGCAACATACGGCTTATCACGCACAATTTGTGCTGTGCCATTTAATTCAGATATATCTCC
>FUFK010039430.1_pt1 | contig 17509 bp, 38 predicted proteins | sample 1021851 | NCBI WGS metagenome assembly FUFK01 (sample SAMEA51879418, study PRJEB19060) | metagenome | reverse complement strand
TCTACTACATTAGTTGCTTTGTTGTATCCTTCTTGACCTATCTTAATCCACTTAGCAACTTCACCTGATGGATCTTTTAGTTGGATACCTTTCTCATGATGTAACGTCATAAGCACTTCAGTAATTCGACCAGCCAATCCTACTGCTATCATATCTTGTGGTAAAGCCTTAGAAGTATTCGGTGTCGCTTTCGCTCCACCGCTTGATGTTTCTGTTTCGTTCACATCCTTATCAGGTCTTTCTACTTTGAATGCAGTAGCATTACCATTTCGTTCTTGTCCATAATGTACCAGAACTTCATCACCGACTGATACTTGTGGATCAAACTTACAATAGAACTTTATCTTAGTTCCACTTTGATTTAGTACAACAGGCATGAACCATTGATCCTTACCTGGTTTAGGTGCAGATATATAATCTACTTTACCTACTGATTTATTTAACTCCATATATTTCTCCTTGTAGTTAATTGTTCCAATTCTCTTTAGCGTACTCACGATCCTCCTCACTCCACTTATATCCATCAGTATTAAGTGGTACCATTTTCATTGCTGTTTCTGTATTAGGTACGTTAGCCATAAATACTTCTAAAGACTCAAACGAATTTATCATAGTCTCATAATTTTGGCTAATCATTTCGTCAGTTAATTCAAACACTTTGAACTTTTTATGTGACGCATAGACCAATGTTACTGGCTTACCCAACAATACTGAATACAAAGACTGTTGCCTTACATGATCTTCTCTTGGCTGTGATGGTACTGCTAGGGTAGCTTTCGTATCTATGATTAGGTTCTCCCATTCAAAGTCTGTTACAGTAGTGATAGGATAGTCTAGGGTGTCCAATCTGTGACGTTTGTAGCTCTGGAATAGGTGAGGTACCCCAATATCAGGATACGCTTCTTTGATACCTTTAATCAAGTTTAAAGCTATACCACCTACTTTGTCTGTTTCGTCAAACCATTCACCATCAAACTGATTGACCATATGTTTAGTGCAATGTTCTACTACATCAGCATCTGACCTGTTATAGAATAGATTGATAGCACAACCAAATTCTGCTGAGTTACCCATAGCCATACGGGGTGTAGTCTCGGATCGTTTACCTAATAAGTTTCTGTATATCCATAGTGAAGGATTACCATACCAATCATTACCCTTACTTGCACTATGTCTGTACTCATTTATTTTCATTGTATTCCTTTCTCGAATAACTTATATTTTTTATATGTCCAACTTTGATGAACCTCATTTTAATTATAATAGAGAAATCATAATCACTCAACCAAATAAGAATAAACCTGCACATATTGTAAACATCCGTGAATCTTCTATAGAGACTATGTATTATCGTAGGCATATAGATCACATTCAATATGCAGCTGGCTCTATCTTTAGAAGGAAGTGGGAGATGTCTCAACTTATTTCTAAACCAGAGATAGGTGTACGAGTAGATCATTCTGCTAATCCTACAATAGCTGATAATAAACTAGATGCTATCCAAGANCTNAATAGATTGCATAGTGTTATTGGTCANAAACCTTACGAACTTCTTGAATATGTTTGTGGTTTNGGTAATACTATNAANCAAATGAANNCTAAATTTAAACTATCTAAAGCCAGAGGTGGTGTTAGATTCCGTGAAGCTCTTGATGAAGCATCAATATTCTACGGATTAAAAGATAAAGGTAATACTATTCGTGGCAATAAGAGACGTTAAGCATCTTAAGAATGTTAGGGATAATCCCTGTTCTTACTGCAAAACTGATATAGATATTCAGGCTCATCACCTGACTCATATCAAACCTAATGGTATGTCTATGAAGTCTGATGATTGTTGGACTGTACCTTTATGTCCTATGTGTCATCACAAACTACATCATTACGGAGAGCGTAGATTCTGGATAGAACGTAATCTTGAACCCGGTATCTATGCAGCTATACTCTATCAAGTATCCCTTGACAAACGAAACCCTTAACTTATAAAAGNAATTAGAATAACCAGAGGTGTATCTAAGTGCCTGATAACAAACAACTTTCTAAATCANATAAGTATCTCAAAGATCTAGATATGGATAGATTAGTAAGTGGTATCCAAGAAAGTCTAGACTGTCCTTACAAAGTAGCTAATGCTATAGGGAAACTTATATCTGCTAAGATCTATCTTGAGATCGTATGCGAAGAAGAAGATATGCAAGACTATATAGATAATNTAGAGGATCAGTTACATACACATTATGTCAAAGACCAAACAGTCCATTAATAATAAATCAGTCAAAGTCCATTGTACTGATATTAAAATAGAATTAACTACCCCAGATTTTGGTGATGACAATCTTACTGATTGTTACGGACACTATCTCAAACGTAAAAACCTAATTCAAATACAAGCAGGTCTATCAGATATTGATGAGGCCAACACAGTATTCCACGAACTCATGCACTCTATAGCCTGGCTCACCTGTGAGACAAACGAAGGTGGTGCATTAGATAAAGATGATGTTGAAGAAAGAATTGTCAACAACTTCAGTAATTATTGGATCGGTATCTTCCGTGAGAATAAATGGCTGCTTGATTACTTCAAAGAAAAATTATAACGAGAGCCTAACGCCACCAGGTTGCTAGGCTTCGGCTCTCTGTTCTCTTGAGAATATCTATTTACTTTCTATTTGTAATGGATTGTAATCAAGACTGATACCAGCTTCTTTACTTAATACATTACTAACAACTTGCATGATATTAGAATCAGAACCTGCTGACCATATAATATCTCTAGCTCGTTGATGTGCTTGATCTAATTGCAATAGAGCCTTACCTTCAGTTGATTTAACAAACTCACGATCAAGTGTTTTCTTAGCTAGCTTAGTTAGATTAGATACTATCTCACTATAATTTCTATTGTAATTAGAATACATACCTTCAACTTCAAGCATTCTAGTTATTGTACTTCCCATGTGATTAAGAAGTTTATTGTATTTATTTTCTAATGATTGTAACTCTGCTAGTTCTTTCTTAAGACCTACTTCTTCTACATATTTAGGATATAGTTTCTTAATCATTTTTTCTTTAGCACTAGATTCTTTTAGTTCTAATGATCTCTTGTGATTGTATATCTCATCATTAACTCTTGATAAGAAATACTCTCGTTGTCGTTCACTCATTCTAGCCATTGGCTTTCCTTTCTGTTAAGTNTTGAATATATCTATTTACTTTTTAATTCTTCAAGTCTTTGTTTAACTAACAACATAACTATTTTCTTTTTATGTATGCCTGTTATCAAACATAATTCATCTAACATATCTGATAGTTCTTTATGTTCTTTGTCTGTATAGTTGAAAGCTAAATACTTCCAACCATTAAGTCTCGGATCTTTTGGGTTCATCTTTTTTTAATTTCTTTCTGACTTCATCTTTGATTTGTTTGGCCGTCTCTTTATCAACGCCATCAATGATTAGATGTTCATCCAACCAATCTTTATCTTTGACTTGTGCCATGTAATCCATGAACTGATCTAATTTAAAACCCATTCTTCATCCTCCTCTTTAATTTCTTTATTAGGTTTGAGAAATCCATAATAAACATGAGTATCATCTACTTTTACTTTCATCCAACTTACAGGACAATCTGCTAACCAATTATAAAATCTCAAATCCATTGGATTTAAGCTATCTATTTTTAATGAATTACTTTTCATAGTTTAGAACCTTTCTAATTTAGCAGTAGAGAGGTAAGCTAAGTGAGCGCAGTATTATCTTAGTTTTTATGTACCTTACTCTCATACCTCTCTACCTATTGAGTACATACGCATGAATCGTTAGCCTTAAGCGGTAACTGTCGAGAGGTAGTTATATATCAGCTGATTCAAACTACTTAAACAGCTAGCATCATAAGAGGTAACCAAACAGTTTGGCTCCTGTACTCAAATATTTTAACGAGAAGCCTAGTATCATTACCCTAGGAAAAAGGTCAGAGCTACTAGACTTCTCTATCAACTGCACTTTAAGATATGGTTGCAGTAGAAATGCAGTCGAATATTTTTAGGTGGCAGGATATAGGACAAACCTACCACCCATTCCTCTAACGGAATCTATTTTATATAAGATGGTTTAGCTATTACACTAAACGCAACTCTTGGGTTATCAACCAATGCTTGTGCTGATTCATAATCAATTAACTTATTGATCTCGATCATTAAGCTATTAGTTACCTGTATAGGTACATAACCTTCAATACCATCAGGTATAAACTTCTCACCTTTGCTTATCCATTTAATTTTTGGATATGCTTTGATGTATATCTCCTGATGATCCTCTGGGTTCATTGCTGGATTGTTCATATTCTTCTCCTTTCTTATAAATTCTACTGATATCTTCAGTAGTAATTAAGTTATAATCTTTCAATATCTTTAGTAACTCTAATACTTCATACCTAGATTTTATTATTTCTGTAGTATGCTTAGATTGTCTATCATGTATATCTGATATGATAGCTGTTATCTTTTTTATTATCTCATCCATTAGTACCAGAACTCCTTTGATTCCCATAATGCTTTGTTGATATAATACGCTGTCATCTGCCAAGCATTACGACCATAAGCAAATACAGGTAGTAGTGAAACAATAGAACCTACAGTTGACCAACCAAGTATTTTTCTCCAGTTCCAAGGTTTTTGTTTTCTCAGTTCATGTATGTTTTTATTGTGTAGTATTTCTTCAAGCTCAGATATTTTTTCATCTCTCCATTTCATTTCGTGAATGATAGAGACTACATCTTCTTCATTATACTTTGTCATTGTATCTCTTTAGTTATTATGTTGCTGTACATTCTGTCATCTTGTAACTCAAAACTAAACACACTATCTAGTTCTTGTTCACCAAAGAAGTTAGCTACAGTTGGATCATTTAATAATTCTTTGATTGCCTTGTCTCTATCATATCCATCTCTAACTTTGTTAAGAGCTTCTTCTATTTTCTTTTCGGCTTCATCATAAGCCCATGCTGCTGTCTTACTCATAACCCTCCATCTCTACCATGTCAGCTGTCAAAGCATCATCATATTTCTTGAACTCATGTTTGTAGTCTATCATTACTTTTTCTATTTTGTTTGTAAGCTGTATGTGATTTACAGTCTCATCATAATACTCATCATACAATTTAATTATTTGATCCATCCAATGGTTAGGCATAGTGTTCCTTTCTAGTTTACGTTTATACTGTATCTGTTTGTTAATGGTTTACAACCAAATTCATCATTCCAATACTCATTCCACAGATCTTCTAACTGATCTCTGATACCTCTAGCTGCATCAATATTATAAGTTTGTGCTATAGGATTTCTATTACCTTCACATATAATAAAATACATTGGTACTTTTTTCTTAGGCTTGAGCTGTGTTATCTTGTCGTTCATTTATTAACTCCATTTGTATTGATACTTTGTCTAATGAATCTGCATCTAATCCCATGTCTATAGCTACATCACCAACAATTGTACTTAGTTGCATACGACCATTCAATGCACACCATCTTTGTTGCATCTCAGTAGCTAATACATTGACTTGATTATTCATTTTGAATCTACCTTCTTCATCTAAGAACATAGATCTTTCTTTTGTTTCACCCTTTTCTATTCCATATGCTATCTCAATCATAGTACAATTTAGTTTCTCATATAATGGTTTGAATGAAACACCACCTGATCCTTCTTCATTCCATGTACCTTCCATGGTATGCATCTCTGATGTTCCATCTTGTCTAATTATATTAACTACATGGTTTACATTTAGTTCTATCATTCTGCTGTTTTCCTTTCGTATTCTTCTATTAAGTTATTGATTGCTAGTTCCATGAATGCACTGTGCTTTGCTTCTAATTCAGCACATACCACTTTCATTCTAGCATAAGTATCTTCTTTTATATTTACAGCTCTGTAATTTCTTGGCTTACTAGTCGCTGTATTTTTTATGCTGTCTATACTCATTTGATCCTCTTAAATAATAATAGTTTAGCTTTGTTTATATATTTATTTGCTCTATCAAAATCACCCATACTTAACATATGCTGTGCATCTGATAGTACAGCTGCAATATATAACTCTGGGTTCTTTCTATAGAATGGTCTTACTTGTTTCCAAGCAGCTATGACTTGTCTTTCTGTTTGACCATACATTTCTTTTTGTGTATTCATAATGTTCCTTTCTATGAATCGGGGTGGAAAGTTAAAGCCTACTTATCGGTATGCTATCCACCCCAACTATTCTTATTGTGAAGTTGGTATTGTTACACTACCTTCTAGATAGTTATCACTAGTACCACTCCATACTGCAACTCTATGTACAGTTCCTTCACTATCTCTGTAGTATCCAGAATACATAGGAGCATTCTCATTATCACTAGTCACTTTGTATAGATTGATTCTATCATTCTGTTTAGGTGCATAGTCACTAGCAAATGCTACTGTACTAAATAACATTGCTATAATTATTAATGATCTCATACTTTATCCTTTCTAATAAAAGTTATTAAGATATATTATCAAAGCTATAGTATAAATAATTACACTTATAGCTATTATTCGTGCTGTTTTTTCACTCATAATTCATTCCTATATATGTTGATTTGGATCTTGCATTGCATTATCTATTACACATTCTTGGTCACAATCTGGACCATNNAAATATGTAGACCACATTANNTTACAGAATCCTTCTACATCTNTTGTTGTATCTTCATCTGGTACACAATCTATTCTGAATGTTTGATCACCATTTATAATTACATACACATCATCCCATTCTTGTATTTCAATATGGGTGATTGGTTCTGCATACAATGATTTGATACTGAATGCTATTACTACGAAACATACTAACATTACTATTCCTATACTTGTTTTCATACTTACTCCTTTCTCTGGACTCTACTGATATATGGAATTCTCCCGAACCCTATTTATTTATTTTACTTACTTACTTCATGTGTTGCGAAGCAACTCATTCTTATCGGCGGAGCGAAGCGGAGCCGAAAATTTTTTAGAACAAAAGGAGAACATCCGTAGATGTTCCCCAGATTGTTGGTTAATTACTTGCCTTGAAGTGGTTCAAGTCCCATGTTTGCTCTCATGGTGTTGACCTCTTCAATACTTGCCACCCTTTGAGGCTTGTCATTGAGATCATTCCAATTAGTTCTGAATCCGTAATCTTTGCAAAGCTGAACCCAACATTTGCAAGAATCTTCCAAGGCTTCAAGAACAACTTTACATCTTGCCTCATTTTCGCTGAAGTATGTGGCAGAACCAGAACGATTATGATTCTCTTCTGCTTTGGCTCTTGCTTCCATCATACGTTCGTTGAGTTCCTCAATCTTTTTTTGCATTTGATAATGAACATAAACTGCAACATGATTGCCAAGATAAACCCAGTCAGATTTGTTTGGCTTGCAATTATTCTCTGTGATTGCTGTTTGGCATATTGCCTCTAGTCCGTCAATGCCTTGCATTAGTAAGCTAGTGTTTTTTGTAATTACTTCTTGTAATTTTGTAGTCATATTATTTTACTCCTATATTTTATATTATAAATTATATACATTTTAATATTATTAATGTGTCATAAATAAGGCAACATTAAATTTAATACATATAAATTTTAGTACCAATATTTACTAGTTTTCAATTTCACATATTATGCTCTTGCAAATAGCGTAAGCAATCGTTGTCGCCCCTGCGAGGGCCGACAATCGGATAACAGCTTGCCTGTTACGATTGGCGTAGTATGGATTGCCCGATAATAATACACACATAACATTCATTGATTGATACTTACTTACACACTTACACTTAGTTACTTCTTTACTTGTATAGGTGAATACATTGTCTCGTTTCGAGATGGGGGATAAAGGCGTAATTGCGTACAAGAGACACAAGAGACACAATCAAAGAGAGAACGTAGGCAAGACGTTAAATCAAAGCGACTGTCGTTCGCAAACGACACGGGCTATGCCCGTAGGGGGGTTTGCACGAGGTATAGGGCGTAATAATATAACAGGGGGTGCGGTACAATATATAGGAGGTTTGTAAACAGTATTCCGTAATTGACACACACACAAGGAAACGATACAAAGAGATATGACAGAGATAACCATGAAGTTCTCAGTTGCTCCAGCAGTTCTATTTTTAGAGACACAGTTACCAGAAAAGGTCATAGGGGGTTTGAACGAATACCTCGATGCACGCCATAACAAGGGTGGAGAGGATTTTGGAAATAAACTGGTAGGTCAAATATCCCACGGGGAGCAGTTAAAGATTGATTCTGAGGATCCATTGATAACCCCATTTGTTAATATTGTGGCGTATATGTCAAAGGAGTACATAAAACAGTTTTGCAGGACTATAGGAGTTGAAGAATTAAGAAGAACTCCCCATGTTCACAGTCTATGGTCGGTTCATTCATACGAGAGAGACTACAATCCCTTGCATGACCACGGAATTGATACGCTTATGGGCTTATCATTCACCACATGGACTAAGATACCACCCCAGATTGCAGAGAAAGATGCCTATAAGTCGTCAGATCTCTACAATTCTAGTGGAATCGCAGACGGATTCCTGCAATTTCACTTCGGACAGACAGGGATACGGGGTTTGGAGGAGCTAAGACCACCATTCTCACGGACTGTTAAGCCCGAAGTTGGTAAACTACTGATGTTTCCATCCTGGACACAGCATTGTGTCTATCCCTTTGAGGGCGACGGAGAGAGGCGTACAGTAGCAGGTAACCTTAATATGGTAGATACAGACCTGATCGACTCAGATTCGTCTGTTTGATACCTTAAAATCAATTTAAACACTATTTTAAAGGAGAGATAACTATGCCAATGGTTAATGGAAAGAAATACCCCTACACTAAAGCAGGGATGAAGGCAGCAAGTGCAGCCAAAAAGAAAAAAAAGAAAAAGAAAAAGGGCATGAAGTAATGTCAATGTATAGTAATAAAAGTAGAAGTGCTTTAATTAGAGAAAAAAAAAGACTTCTTAAAGAATTAGATGAATTTATGGAAATGGGTGCTGATGATCCAGGTGATATAACTCCTAGTTTATTAGAAATTGATAGATTACTAGAAGGTATGTCTAAAATTCAAAATAAAAATAAAAAATTTATGGTATAATCTAATGGCATCACCTAAACCTAAGAATAAAGCCCTATACTCTAGAGTCAAAGCAGAGGCTAAGAAGAAGTTCAAGGTCTATCCTAGTGCTTATGCTAACGCATGGCTTGTCAAAACGTATAAGAAGCGTGGTGGCAAGTACTAATGGCCTATAAGGGGGGATTACGCAAGTGGTTCAAAGAGGACTGGCGTGATGTTAAGACAGGAAAGAAGTGTGGGCGTAGCGGAAAGAAAGATAAAGGCCGCCCATATCCTGCTTGTAGACCCAAAAAGATAGCCAAACGAATTACAAAGAAAGAAGCAGCTAAAAAGACTGGGCCGAAAAGAGTCAACTGGTCTGTTACTGCATCAGGAAGAAAGAGAAAAACAAATGCCTAAATCACCAGCATGGCAACGTAAAGAAGGCAAGAACCCTAGTGGGGGTTTGAATCGCAAAGGTCGTGCATCTTACAATAAGGGAAGAACAAAGACAGGTAAGAAACGTAACCTGAAAGCTCCNAGNAAAAAGGTAGGCAANCCTAGACGAGCATCNTTNTGTGCTAGAATGAANGGAATGAAAAAGAAATTAACCTCTGCAAANACTGCAAGAGATCCGAACTCTAGAATTAATAAATCACTTAGAGCTTGGAATTGCTAATTAAAGGATAATCATATGATGAAATTTTTAACAGTAGACAATGAAATAGCTACTATACAAAACAATAAACTTGTTAGTCCAGGTTCACGCTTTGATGGTATGGATGTTAAGACTAATGAGGATATTGAAAAGATATTTGGTATTAAGGTTGGTCAAAAAGATTTATCACCTTATATGAAAACTGCACAGAATGATCTTTATATGGGAGATCCTGGAGAGCAGCAATTATATGAAGATGCTGTAAAAGCATATCGTGGTGAGATCAAAGGCCCAAGAGCTATGAGAACAATGGATGCAGTCCAGGGAGAGTTTCCTGCTAGTATTATGGATCGTATTCGTCAAGATGCACTTAAACCTACACAACCACAAGTAAAATCTACACCAATGAATTTAAGAAAAATGTTATTGGCAAACTTAACGGGGTTACTATAATGGCTGGACACGGAGGAAAACGTAAAGGTGCAGGTAGACCTGTAGGAGTTACAGCAGGAACAAAACAAGAACGCCTGGATGCTAAACTAGGTAAAGGTCAAACAACACCATTAAAGTATATGTTAAACCTATTGAATAACCCACAGGTTTCTGTTGAAAAGAAAATGTGGGCTGCAAAGGAGTCAGCACCATATGTCCATTCTAAACTATCATCTGTTACTAAGACTTTGCAAGGTGATGATGATAAGCCTGTTGCTGTTACTATTGGCTGGAGAAAAAAGAAATAATATGTTAGAAGGATTAATATCTTTAGGAAAAAATTTATTTTCTTCAGAACCAGAAAGACCTTTAGGGTTAATTGCTGGAACTGAAGATAGTGATCCTTATGGTGAAATAAAAGATAGAATAAAAGAACATGAAGGTTTTAGAGAAGAACCTTATACATTGGAATATACAGATGCTAATGGAAATTTAATTAGAGAAAATTTTCAAACTGTTGGTGTTGGACATAAAATACAAAAAGGTGAAAAAGTTCCAACTAGTATAGAAGGATTACTTGATTTGTATGATAAAGACTTTGATAAAGCATTAAATAATGCTAAGTCTATAATAGATGAAGATTCAATTAGTCCTGAAGCATTTGGAGTTTTAGTTGAAATGAATTTTCAAATGGGAAAAAAAGGAACTTTAGGTTTTAAAAAAATGCTTGATGCATTAAAAGATAGAAATTATAAATTAGCAGCAGAAGAATTATTAGATTCTAAGTTTGCAAAGCAAACACCTAATAGAGCTAATACACTAGCTGAAGTATTAATGGATGCAGAAACTTTAAATAATTAATGCAAATAGATATACCTTATGAACCTCGCCCTTTACAGGAAAAGATTCATAACGAACTAAAAAGATTTAATGTTATTTGCTGTCACCGCAGATTCGGTAAGACTGTATTTGCAATCAATCATTTAATTATGACTGCATGTGAAAAGCAAAATGCAAGATTGGCGTATATTGCACCAACATATCGCCAGGGTAAGGCAGTCGCTTACGACTATTTAAAAGAATATACGGAACCCTTAATGAAACTTGGTGGCAAACGTCACGAAACTGAACTCAAAGTTGATCTATGGAATGGATCAAGAGTTCAAATCTTTGGCTCTGATAATCCTGATGCACTTCGTGGATTGGGATTTGATGGTGTATGCATGGATGAGTTTGCACTTATGTCTCCTAGAACATGGACAGAAGTTGTTAGACCAGCTGTGTCAGACAAACTTGGTTATGTAATCTTTATTGGTACACCAATGGGACATAATCAGTTCTGGGATGTTTATGATTTTGCAAAAAGAACAGGAAAGGATTGGTATGCACAATTATATAGAGCAAGTGAAACAGAAATTATCTCAGCTGAAGAATTGGAATCCGCTAGAGAAACTATGCCAGAAGATCAATTTGAGCAAGAGTATGAATGTAGTTTTCAAGCTGCGGTCTCTGGTGCTTATTATGGGAAACAAATTCAAAAAGCTGAAAAAGAAAATAGGATTACAGAAGTAGATTATGATCCTAGCCTGGATGTAGAAACATGGTGGGATTTAGGAATAGGTGATTCAACTTCTATTTGGTTTGCACAACGAACTGGTGAAGAAGTAAGACTCATTGATTATTATGAAACGTCAGGTGAATCACTTGGACATTATGCTACAGTCCTTAGAGATAAAGGATATAAGTATGGTAGACATATTGGCCCACACGATATTACAACAAGAGAACTTGGTACTGGTAAGTCCAGGTTAGAAGTTGCTTATGATCTTGGATTAGACTTTGAAGTATGTCCTCGATTAGAAGTAGATCATGGTATAGAAGCTGTGAGAAATAATTTAGATAACTGTTGGTTTGATAAAAACAGATGTAAATATGGTATTGATTGTTTGCGACAATATCGAAAACAGTTTGACGATAGAATGCAAACATTTAAAAATAAACCCCTACACGATTGGAGTTCACATGCTGCGGATGCATTTCGATATGGCTGTGTTGTTGATGGCCCAACTAGAACTGACTGGGCGCAACCCATGAATGTAGATACAAGATATATAGTTTAAGGAAATATATGGCAAAAGGTAAACCACTAGACGAGTATGTAATCTCAGGTATTTTAGGAGATCATATTAAAAATAGTTATGGATTTTATTCTTCTGAATTAACAGAATCTAGACGCAAAGCTAATGAATATTATTTTGGTGAAGCATTCGGTAATGAAGTAGAAGGTAGATCACAAGTAGTATCTACTGATGTAGCTGATACTATTGAATCAATCTTACCACCATTACTTAGAATATTTACTGCAAGTGATAATGTAGTTAAGGTAGAACCTGTTTCACAAGAAGATGTTATGATTGCTGAACAAGCAACTGATTATCTGAATCATATTTTTAATAAAGATAACGAAGGCTTTACTGTTCTATACTCAATGTTNAAAGATGCATTGTTACAAAAGAATGGTATCTGTAAAGTATANTGGGATAACTCTGAAAAANTTGAAAGAGAAACTTATGAAAAGTTATCTGATGATGANTTTACAATGCTTGTTGATGAAGATGGCGTAGATGTAAAAGAACATACTGAGTACGAAGATGAAACATTNCTAGAACAAAAATCAAAAGCAGAAGATGTACTAGCAGAACAAGAAGATTCTTTACAAGCATCATTGATGAGAGATGANCTTAACAAAGTTCCAACACCNAAACTACATGATGTTGTNATAACTAGAAAANAAACATTTGGTAAANTTAAAATAGAACCNATACCACCTGAAGAATTTTTAATTGAACGNCANGCTAAATCNNTANCTGATGCAAACTTTATGTGTCATAGAGTTCCAACTACTCGTAGTGCATTAATTGAAATGGGCTTTGATTATGATAAAGTTTATTCACTACCAAGTGAAAACAAAGAACAATACAATCAAGAACGCAGCACAAGATACAGAAATGTAGATGATGATTATGATAGAACAGTAGGTGATGCATCTACTGAAGAAGTAATTGTTTATGAATCTTATATTAGAATGGATGTTGATGGTGATGGAGTTGCAGAACTTAGAAAGATAACTTCTGCTGGTGATAGTGGATATACTATTCTTGATAATGTTGCTGTTGATTCTCATCCTTTTTGTTCATTAACACCTATTATTGTTCCACATAGATTCCATGGTAGATCTGTTGCAGAGTTAGTAGAGGACATTCAATTAATTAAATCTACTGTGATGCGTCAGGTACTAGATAATATGTATCTAACAAACAATAACAGAGTTGCTGTTATGGATGGTCAGGTTAATCTTGATGATCTTTTAACAAACCGACCGGGCGGAGTTGTAAGAACAAAGGGCGCACCTGGACAAGTTATGATGCCTTTACAAAATCAAACACTAAGCAACCAGGCATTTCCATTATTAACTTACCTTGATACCATTAAAGAAGAACGAAGTGGTGTTACTAAATACAATCAGGGTATGGATACTGATACATTAAATAAAACTGCAACTGGTATTAATACTATTCTATCTCAATCACAAATGAGATTAGAATTAATTGCAAGAGTATTTGCTGAGACTGGTGTTAAAGATATATTCAAAAAGATATTTGAATTAGTTGTTAAGTATCAAGATAAACAACGTATTGTTAAAATTAGAAATAATTTTATTCCTATGAATCCTATGGAATGGAGAGATAGATGCAATGTTACTATTCATGTAGGATTAGGTACAGGATCTAGAGATCAACAATTACAAATATTAAATGCTATTCTTGGTAGACAACTTGAAGCGATTAAACTTCAAGGATCTGCACAAGGCCCGATTGTAAACTTACAAAACATTTATAATACATTGGCTCGCATTATTGAAAATGCAGGACTAAAAGATGTAGGTTCATACTTTACAGAACCATCTTTAGGTATGCAACAAATGCCACCAAAACAACCTCAACAAACAGAGTTCGAGAAAGTTTCTCAAATACAAACACAGCAAAAAGCAGCTCAAGCTCAAATGAATCACGAAAACAAAATGCGTGAACTAGAACTTAAATATCAAAAAATGATATTAGACTTTGAAACAAAAGCAAAAGAGCTTGAATTAAAATACAAAGCTGATATAGATGAGAAAGCAATTAAGCGTGAAGCATTAGAAATGAAAGGTGTTAGTGATACTAATAAACAACTTTTAGATGCTACAAAATTATTTGAACAAGAACAACCTGAGGCAGAAGTACAAATAAATGTCGGATCTCCACAAAGAGACTAATAGAGGCACAAGAGCCAAGGAAGTTTTAGAAAACGATTTATTCAAAGAAACTTTAGATACACTAAAGAAATCTTATGAAGAAGCAATATTTCAAACTACACCTACGGATGACAAAGGTAGATTTTCTATCTATCTTGCATACCAAATATTAGGTAAAGTTGAAAACCATCTCCGTACTGTTATGGAGACTGGGAAACTTGCAGAGAAACAATTACAAGATCTTCGCAAGAAATAGCACCACCCATCCTGGAGTGCTAACATAACACTAACCACAAAGGAGTGAACTATGGCTGATGAAGCTATGAATGTGATTGATGCTGGTCAAGTTATTAAAGGTCTTATGACTGGAGAAACTAAACCTGCTGAAACAAAAGAAGAACAACCAACTGAAGTTGCTGAAGAAGTAACTGAAAAAGTTGAAGAAGAAGCTGTTGATGAAACAGTTAATCCAAGTGATGTTCCGTATATGAATCAGGAAACTGAAGAACTTACAGAACAACCTTTGGAAATAGAAGCTCAAGAAGATATTAATGAAAGTTCAGAGGAACCTTCTTATGTTGTCAAAGTTGATGGTAACGAAATGGAGGTCACCCTTGATGAACTACTTCGAGGGTATCAACGAGAAGCTGATTATACACGCAAAACATCAGAATTGTCTTTAGAGAAATCAAAGTACAACGATCTATTGCAACAATCTCAATCTGAGATTAACCAAAAATTGTCTAAGTTGACTGATTTAACAACAATGGCACAACAAGAACTTCAAAGAGAATATAGCAATATAGACTTTGAAAGACTTTATGAAGATGATCCTGTTGAAGCTGCACGACTAGAACATAAAATGCGAAAGCGTGCTGAAAACTTAAACATGATCCAGGAAGAAACTAAAGCTAATCAAATGCAAGAGTTTCAAAAATATATCCAGGAGCAACAAAATAAAATTGCTACCTTGATACCTGACTTTGCTGATCCTGCTAAAGCTACCAAAATGAAATCTGATATGAGAAGATATCTATCAGGTGTTGGTTATAGCGATCAAGAGATCAATAGTATTTATGATTCAAGACAAGTCTTGTTAATTAAAGATGCTATGACTTATGATAAGTTAAGAAAAGCAAATCCTAAAGTTACAAAGAAAGTTGCTAAAGCTCCTAAAGTTGTTAAGCCTGGCGTTGCTAAAACAAAAGCTGATGAAGCTGCAAGACTTAGACGAGATAAACTAAGTCGTCTTAAAAAGTCTGGTCAAGTAAAAGATGCTGCCAAGATTTTTAAAGACTTTCTCTAATTAAAAAAAGGAGGCCAATATGGCACAACCAACCAACTTGTACGATACGTACGACACAACTGGTATAAGAGAAGATTTAGTGGATGTTATTTACAATATCAGCCCTGAAGATACTCCTATACTTTCAGCGATTCCTAGAACCGCTGCTAAAGCTACTAAGCATGAATGGCAATTAGATTCATTAGCTGCACCAGCTGCCAACAAAGTAATTGAAGGTGACGATGCAACTGTTGATGCTATGACTGCTACTACTAGAGCTTTCAACTACACACAAATTTCTGACAAAGTAATTGCTTTATCAGGAACTCAAAGTGCTGTTGACGCTGCTGGTAGAGCTGATGAAATGGCTTATCAAATTGCTAAGAAATCAAAAGAACTTAAAAAAGATATGGAGTTTGCTCTTATCGAAGGTCAAGTAGCTGCTGTTGGATCAGCAACTGCTGCTAGAGCTTTAGGTTCTTTACCTTCTTGGATTGCAACAAATGGTAGCGTAGGTGCTACTGGTTCTATGTCAACTGGTGGAGGAGCTGACTTACCTAACGATGGTACAGACAGAGACCTTACTGAGACAATCCTAAAAGCTGCTATTGAAGATGTTTACACTTCTGGTGGCGATCTGGATCTATTGGTAGTTCCACCTTCAGTTAAACAAGTGATTTCTGGATTTAATGCGAACACTACTCGTTTTGGTCCAGCAGAATCTAGAACTGAATATGCTGCTATTGATGTTTATAGCTCAGACTTTGGAGACATTCAGGTGGTTCCAAATAGAGTTATGGCTACGACTGCTGAGAAACACGTTTTCTTACTACAGTCTGATATGGCTGCAACTGCTTATCTAAGAGACTTCCAAGTTGCTGATCTTGCAAAGACTGGTGACTCTGAGAAGAAACAACTTTTAGTTGAGTACACTCTCGAAATGAGAAACGAAGCCGCACACGGCATTATTGCTGATATTAATCAGTAATTATAATTAGGGGGAGACTTCGGTCTCCCCTCTATTAAAGGAAAGTATTATGTATTATAAATTAAGTGGAGTAGTTAAAAAAGTTGACTACACAGATAGTGCTGCAAATAGTTCTGCTATTTCAGATCATGTAAGATTTATTAGAGTATATGCAACGACTGATTGTTTTATCACTATAAGTAATCCAGCTGTTACAGCAACTAATACTGCAACACCAATAGCTGCAAAAGACTATGAAGTATTTAAAGTTACTGAAGGTCAAATTGTATCTGCTATTAGATCAGCAAGTAATGGATCATTGTATATTTCAGAACTAACGGAGTAAGTATGACAACAACAAAAAGCCCAACTACATTTAAAGTAGACACAAATCACACAGTAGCTGTTGCTGATTCTTCTGCTGCAAACAGCACAGCATTTCAAGGTGAAACTAGAGAAGTTAGAATTGTATGTACAGTAGATGCTTATGTAGAGTTTGGATCTGCACCAACTGCTACATCATCAAGTTTAATTGTACCTGCATACACACCTGAGTATTTTAGAGTTACTCCAGGTACTAAAGTAGCATTCCTAAGAGTAGGATCTGTTACTGGAACTGCAAGAGTTACTGAACTAACACAATAGATGAAAAGATTTTCTATAAGAGGACAAGATCGTTATCGTGATCGTAGGACAGATGTACCTAATGATGTCTTGCAATTAGAAGATAGAACATATTTATTAATGGAAGAA
>FUFK010052282.1_pt1 | contig 17511 bp, 26 predicted proteins | sample 1021851 | NCBI WGS metagenome assembly FUFK01 (sample SAMEA51879418, study PRJEB19060) | metagenome | reverse complement strand
TTGTCTTCCACCTGATTCAGTTGTAACTGTCATTGAATTATTAATTTATGTAACAATATTATATAGTAAATATAAAATTTTGTCAAGAAACTTAATATATGGACTCACAAACAGAGTTAATTGATACTAATATGTGATATAAACTTTACTTATCTTTACTTACTGGTTCTGTAATCCTTCCTAGATATGGGTCAAACTGCATTAATTCATCAACTTTCCAATAACATCCAGTCTGTTTCCAAAATTCATATAGAGCATCATGACTTGCCTTATGAATCATATCAATATGTTCTGGGTGAATCGAAGATCCCAACGCAAGTTTGTATAGAAGGACNGGAACAGAGTAAGTGTTACCAGAGTTGTAGATTAAATCATCTGCAACTGCTCTAGGTTTGACACCATTATCAATCTTATACTTCTCACCTCTTACATGATGCTTCATTAACTTCTCTGCATGGTGACGAGTAATCATATAACACGCAGTTGAAAAATCATTAACAAATCTTTTATGTATTCGAACATGTAAAGCACCAGTGCAGATAATCGCAAGTTGAACTACATCCCAATCATATGGAATCTTTGCATAAAAATCTACCCACTTAAAATCCCAGAACTTAACTGTATCTAAACTCACATCGTCTTCCATGATGATTGCATAGGGACTATCAGATGTATCTAACCAATGTTTAATTGCTTTGAGATGTGAAGTTGTGCAACCAATCTCACCAGAGTTCATGTCCTCAGGGTATCTTCCTTTGATGATGTCACTTAAATCATCATCTCTACCATCATACGCAGAGATACGTGTGTAGTTTTCTATTTCCCAATACTTAAATTGATTCTCCATATATTCTCTTCTCTCTGGCTGACCATCAATGTTGAGATAATATATTGGTCCTATATTTTTAAGTTTAAATGTTGATTTATTTTTATCCATACACTTTCTCCCACTTGAATCTCACAAAATCAGTTGACCAGTTGTGAGTTCTTCTTTTCTGTTCAAAGAGTTTCTGATTATGAGATGTATCTCTATTGATTACTGCTTCACCTTCGGGAATGTAATCAAGATACATATCAGATCTAAAATGAACAGTCAGTAGATCAGAAGCACGATACCAAAATATGGGATCAGTTTGACCATAGTGTCCTACTAAATCTTCTTCACATCCACCAACATCCCAATAATCCTCTAATTGTAAAAGACACACTGCGGGATGTGGTTGTCCGTTCTTTGGATGATATGGATTACTTGGAACTCTGCGATTAAATTTAAAACAACTTCCTTTTGGTGCACGACACAACTGAATCATAGACGATGCTAACTCTTCAGATATCAAAGTATCCATATCAAGAATCACCATCCACTCAGTCTTACACTCTTGTGCTGATAGATTTCTAACTCCAGCAATATTGCAGACAAGATCTTCTTGGACTCTGTAAATTGATAAATTCAAATCACTTAAATCAATTTCAGATAAAACATCAACTGCTTTTGTTTTACTACAGTCATCAATAATACAGAAAGAAAACTTTTCTTTTAATTCTTTTGACCAAGACTTCCATCCCAAGACATGTTTTACTAACACATCATTCTGATTATAAAATGAAAGATTAACTGTGATTAAACTCATAAAAATGTCTCCATAATGAAAGAGAGTTGTGATCTAGAGATGATGGTTCTATCCAAGGTTTTGAACCATTGAAATGAAAAATAGAAGATCCACCTGGATTTCTATTCTTCTTCCACATTCGATTGAAAGTTTCTGGTATATGATTTATTATACCATGTTTTGAAAAATAATCATTTAAAAATGATTGATCTGACATTTTAATATCATATGAATCTGATTCTAACGCATCAATGATATTATTGTAAGTCTTTATGTTTGGTTCTGTAACTAAAACACCTGCTTCAATTCCAGAATAATTTAGCATGACTGACCCACCTAGAACAGCTCCTAGTTCATCAATCTCAAATAACTCATCTATATTTTTTAGTACAAGTGTATCAGCATCTAGGTAAATTAACTTCGAATACTCAGTTTGTTTCCAGATGTTTATCTTGGTAAACATTTTCCAAGATTGATCTACCTTTCCATACCTATCTAATATCTTATCTTTATTTTTTCCATTGTAATAAATTTTATCTGCATCTACAATCTTTAAATCATTTTGTTTCAATATATCTNTAGATTCTTCAGAGACATCATCAGTTACTAAAACAATGAAATCATGATTACAATNAGATAATCTGACACTATTATAAAGTGCAACTACACCNGGTATAAANTTATCAGAACAAACGTAAGTTATGTAAGCATTCATTATGAAAATATCATTTGAGTATTTGGGATTTGTGGTTCATAAAGACCTTTTGATCTCAGTTCAAAATCAATCAAAGGATTGTCAAGATGCATGTAAGCATAGAGACCAATCACTTCACAATCACCCCACCTATATCTATATCCACCAGCGAGGTCATTAAATTCTTGAAGATATGTCTTCCATGTTTCAGTATTAAACATCTCTCGATTATATACATTACAATTACCACAGTTCCATTTTAGTGTGTGAAATAATTCATTGTCAATTAAACCATTCAAACTTTCTTTAAGTTGTTGGTTCTTTACATCAACACTATATTTGTCAACGTAATACTTAATCCATTTAAAAAGATCGTGTCGAGTTTGTAAATGATTTGGATTAAAATGATTCCAAGTAAATCCAGTTCCAAACATACCATTTCTTTTATCTAACTCATCAAAGAAATCAAACTCTAATTTTTCTTTAAACCATGAGTCATCATCAATTCTCATAAGATAATCAAACTCATTCAACTCTGGAAGATTCATAAAATTATTCCAGAAGTAATTGGCATGTAGATATCCAATTCTACCTCTGAAATTATTAGCATATGGATTACCTAGATTCCAAAAAAGATCTTGCTCTGTAATATGATCTGGTATCTTTGGGTTTATACTATGAAACCGATATTCAGTTTGAGGATTTATAGATTTAATTAAATCCTGATACTCTAGATTATCATACCGATTTCCGTGATAGAAAATTAAAGTAGTATAGTTATGTTCCTTATTATAATTTGCATCCAAGAAAGTTAGACAATCTTTTAGAAGATTGTTTCTAGCAGAGATAAGAAATATACAACGTTTGCTCATGATACAGTTACATTATCAAGATTAGGTTCAAAGTTTGCTAATGTAAAAACATTGAATTGAATATCTTTGAAGTGATTAAAGAGTGTAGTAAAATCTTCTTTAATTGCTTTACATTGTGTCTTTTCATTTTCATAATTATAATTTTGCTTGACAAGATAATCGAGTTCATAAAAATCTAATCCAAAGATATTAACTGTATCTGCTTTAAAATAATCAATCGCAACTAATATTGCCATTGCTAATGAACCTCGAAGAGGACCGTATCCAATCATATCAACAGACCGAAGTGCTTCGTTGAGTCGAGTATATTTGTAAGATTCCAAACACTCCTCAGGCATTGTCTTCCAATTACTACAAGGTAATCTATCTCTATCAGTTCCAGATCCCATCGCCCATACGGTGCTGAATTTATTTTTAACATTATGATCTGCTTCAATTCCTTGTGTCATCTTTGCAGCATCTCCCATTGCTGGTGTACCTACCAATGTAATTTCTTTACCAGTTATAAAATTAGACACAGTAGGTTCTTTGTAATAATCACATGGGTTACCACCTGACTTCCANAATTCATTNACAAGAATTACNTTATCAAANTCTGTCTTAAAATCTTCAAGTTTTTCAAGAGATTTACCTCTTCCTAAAATTGTTACTTCCATTAATACTTAAAAAATAAATCGTCAGGAAAACCTTTATCATCAACATAAACATCAGCATGTGGTTTTCCTAATATCAACTCATCAAACTTACATCCCCAATCAACTAATTGATCNTGTGTAAATGTATACCACATATCATATGCACATGANACANTACCATCACATTTTCCCATTCCTCTTGCAGTAAAATAAATTATATGAAATCCATTATCATATAATTCATTNACAGCATCAATCCTATCAAAATATGGTTCTGCATCTTCATAATCTCCCCATGTGTTAGTGCAGATTGTTCCGTCAATATCGAAACAAAATCTTCTCATACTTTCCTCAACTTATTCTTGATTGGTATCTCACTATCATATACTTTTTTAATACCATCACCTAACATTCTCTTCATGATATTAATACCTTCAACAAGTTTTTCACTATTCTCTATTGATGCTGCTTGATCTGTACCATAAGAAGCTCTGTCATCTGTGATATGAAATTCAATACATTCTGCACCAAGAGCAACTGCTCCAAGACTTGCATCAAATCCACTATAATGATTTGAAAACCCAATCTTAAACTGNGGATAATCATTATGTAATCTTACAATATAATTTAAATTTAATTCATCAACATTCGATGGATATGTGCTAGTGCAAGCAAGAATATATTTAAGATTAGGACTAAGAATATCTATTGCTTGATCTATTTCATATTGAGTAGACATTCCCGTAGAAAGAATAATTGGTTTTTCTGTATCAACAAGACTCTGTAAAAACTCTTTATCAGTAACTAATGCAGAAGCAACCTTATGATAATCAACATCAACATTCTCATCTATGAGTTTTACACTTTCTACATCCCAACAAGAAACTATAAAATCCATTCCAAGATTTTTTGTGTAATCACGAAGTTCTTGATATTGTTCTGCGTTAAATTCAATCTTCCATTTGTATTCTAGATAAGTCATGGTTCCCCATGGTGTTTCTCTAATTACAGATTTTTGATTCTCTGGAACACATACATCAGGGTCTCTTTTTTGAAACTTTACAGCATGGCATTTTGAATCATATGCTTGGTCTATTAACTTCTTTGCATGATCCATTGAACCATTATGATTGATTCCAATCTCAGCAATAATGTACATAATTAATTTCTCCCAATGTTGTTGATAAGGTCACTTAAAATATTAACTTTCTTCTGTGCTAACTCAAGGTCTCTATAATTTGTTTTGAAACACATAAGTTTCTTTTGATAATCATCTGCAACTGGACAAGATGATGTAAAGAATTTTTCTTTTAAAGATGGTTCTTGATAAGGATTTTTCCAACAGGCATAAAATCCATCTCCACCCATCTCTATGTAAGAATTATAAAAACCTTTCCAAGTTAGATTTCTTTCTTTCTCCCCATTATATAGAACAGAAAAAGTATAGTAACTATGCTCACAATAATCAGGAAATTTTTGAGGTGTCAACCAAGAACAATCATTAATTGCTTCTAAGAACATCGATCCAATTTTCTTTCTTCGATCTATAAGTTCATCTATAATCTCAAACTGTGCTAATCCACATGCAGCAGTGATTACATTCATTCGATAGTTATATCCAATACTATCAAATCTTTCATAGTTGGGGTCTTGGAATACCGAAGATGCTAAGCTTGTTCTTCCTGCTGTTGCTGTTAAATTTTTATATCCGATTCCTGCAAACTTCCTTATTCTCTCTGCATAGATTTCTGAGTTAGTAACAACCATACCACCCTCACTACCAGAGGTAAGATGTTTTGTTTTCTCAAAACTATATACTCCAATGTCAGCACAGGTTCCAGATATCTTTCCTTTATAATCTGATAGAACTGTCTCTGCAGAATCATCTATAACAACAAGATTATGTTTCCTTGCAAGTTCCATGATTGGATCTATATCAACAGGGAGACCATATAAAGATACTACGATGATTGCTTTTGTTTTATCTGTAATACTCTTCTCAATTTGTTCAGCATCAATATTCCAGGTATCAGGATTGATGTCAACATATACGGGAGTCGCACCTAAGTAAAGAGTTGCATATGAATCCATAACAACAGTTATAGATGGTTGAATTACCTCATCACCAGCACCGACACCAGCAGCATATAAAGCTGCATGTAATCCAGAAGTTCCAGAGTTGATTGCTATTGAATATTCGACACCAAATCTTTCTGAGAATTTTTCTTCAAAGTCTTGAACTAAACTTTTTTGATTATTACTTTCAAAGATATCAGCAACTAAATCTCTAACCTGATTTGTGTTAAACATGTTGTTTGATTTTAAAATGTTTTATCTTTTTTTGATTATTCTCCCACTCCTTATCAAGGAAGTAGTTAATATTCTTTACACTAGGATTATTATAAAGAAAATTATTGATGTTGTCAAGAGATAATTCGCTTGGTAACACACCTTCTATGACTGTTTTAAAGAACTCAAAATCTTCTTGATAATCTAAAGTCATTCTTATATCTTTCTTCAAATATTTTTCTGGTATATTGTTTATCTTTCTAACATCAAATAAATTTGTTTCTGTAAAATACAATCTAATATATTCTGTATCATCAGTGTCTTTAACATCACACACCTTTTCAAGAGCAGAAGTTTTCACACCATAGACATCATTATAGAAACCATTACCATCTATAAAATCACAGGGAAATTTTTTATATTGTTCTAGAACTAAATCTGCTAAGTTATAATCAAAGAATAAATCATCACCATCTACGTTAACAAAAAAATCTATATCAAATTTTCTACAAGCATCTCTCCATCTTATAAGTTTATCATTCAAAGATCCTCTATAATAATCGATTCCACAATCAATCGCTATCTGACATAGAACATCATCACCAGATTCCTCGCTGGTGCATAGTATAATCTTATCAGCAGATTTGCTTTTCTTTATGTTTTCAATTAGATATTGTATCGCTGGTTTATCACATATTTCTAGGATTGCTTTTTTAGGTAATCTGGTAGATGAGGTTCTAACTGTTATGAATATTGAATTTACCATACTGACATACCACCATCAACAATTAGATTGTGACCTGTCATGTAAGAACTTGCATCTGAACATAGAAAAGCAATCGACCCTTTGTATTCATTTCGGTCTGCCATTCTTTTCATGGGAATTAGATTTGTAAGTTTATCTACAAACTCATCAGGATGATTATCAAAAACACCACCAGGTGAAAGTGCATTTACTCTTACATTTGATTGTGCATAGTAAGTAGCAAGGTATTTTGTCATACCAACTATCCCGTGTTTAGCAGCAGAATAAGTGATAGGTTTAAATGATTCACCATAGATGCTTTGGTTTGGTGCAATCACACCCATTACAGATGAGATATTAATTACAACACCACCATCTTTGTTTGCAAAGAAGGGACAGAATACTTGAGAACATAAGAATGTTCCTTTCATAATTACATCAACAGACAAATCCCATTCCTGTTCACTTAGAGTTTCAAATGCTCCACCTGGTCCTGAGTCCTTTGTGACCTTTGGATCAATCGCAGCATTATTAATCAAGACATTGATATCATCATAAGTAATCAAACAATTTTCAATTGATTTTTTATCAAGAACATCAAGAGATATTGCATGTGCTTTATCAGGATAANTNTNATTNAAATCATCAGCAACTTTCTGTGCTGCTTCAATATTAATATCACCAATAATTACTTTACCACCATTTTCAACTACTACCTCTGAGTGCATTCGACCCAGAAGACCACCACCACCTGTAACTAAAACTACTTTATCTTTTAGATCAAACATATCTCGGAATCTTTACATCAAATTTTTCCATATCTTTTGGATCATATTCAACACCAGATTTTTTCTTTAGAACTATACAATCATTACCTCTCTCTGGTCCTATTTGTTTTCTACTTTCCACCTCATCATAATACTTAAACATAAGATCAAAGTTCCACAGAAGATCAAGATGACTTTCTTCTCTTAGATTATAAAAATCATGAATCATAATATGACCATCATCTTTGATGTAATTAAAACATTTAAGATAACAATGATTTCTAGCAAATCCATCAATAAGAATAAAATCAAACTCTTCATCTAGATTACTAATCTCTTCAATATAATCCCCAAACACTTCATAGTTCCACCACTCTCCACCTTTTGTAAGGTAAGATGTATCTGTTGGTGGAATGAATCTATAATCAACATTGGATATAGCTTGAAGATCTAACTCTTTCTTTACTAAATTATACCACTCAATATTATTTTCTAAACTATAATATTTTTTTACTTGAGGTGCAAAGTAACAGGTGCTACCACCACTTCCTATCTCAAGAAACACTGTCTCTTTATTGATGTATTTTTCAAGAGTTAAAATACATCCTTTACTCATTAGTGGGTTCATTAATATACCTCAGTAATTGATTTGATTCTCATAGCACTCATACTCCATGTCTGTGTGGTTATAAAATGAGTGTGAGCATTGTTTACAATTTTCATTCTTTCATCTTCATTCTCAAGATAGTAAGTTGCCTTTTCAAAAAACTCATCTTCATCAGAGAACATGGCACAGTTATAACCATCAATCAGAATGTCCTCATAGACATCCATGCTCATTCGATTACATAATATAAGACTTCGATTTGCTGCCATAACTTCGAAGTATCTTGTTCCAACTAAATCTGCTGGTCCTGTGGTGATGAAACATATTTTAGATGATGATAAATGTCTTGAGTATTCATCATCAGAAAATATTGTTCCCGCATAATTGTTCTTATGTGACCTAATATTTACAAACAATTTATACTTCGAAAGTTTATCAAGATTTGATAAAACTCTTTCTCTTAGATTCTCTGTCTGCTCTGGTCTTGTGACACCAGAAAAGAAAAGATCGTGCTTATATTCTCCACCATAATTTTTAAATTGATTTTGATTTGCCGACCACATAATCCTATGAAAAGGAAATCCAGTATACTCTTTATAATATTGAGTATCATGATGAACTGTTAGTGCAGCAGTCGGTTGCATCTCCTTAATCCAATCAAGTTTATTCTCTAGTCCTGTGTATTCTTTGTTTAGTATAGGAAATAATTTTACATCAGAGTTTCTTACCAATGAAGTAGGTTTTCCTTCTCCACAATCAGTATGACCAAAACCAAGAAAGACAATATCATATCCATTAAATTCACTTGTGGTTCTTGGAACAAAGTTTTTAAATTCAATATCAAAAACTTCTTTTAGTGCATAGAATATTTCACCATAATATGAACAGTAACCACTTGATAATGATTTATTAGGATGCTCACAGAATAGTGCCTTCATCTTTTTCTCCAAGTCAATTCAACTTTACTATCAATATTAGCTTTGTTTCGAATGAATGTCAATCCATATCCGTATGGAAGAGTTGCATATTCTACATCTTTATCTTTTACAAAATCTTCAACTGCTTTACTCATACCACCACCAAGAGTATGATGTCTTGTATCATGTGTGATAATAATACCATCATGTTTTAGATAAGGGTATATGTTATTCAAATCTACCAATACTTCTTCACCTATATGAGAACCATCATGTAGAATTAATTCATATTGATCAAAAGAATTTTCTTCAAATATTTCATTACTGTTTCCATTATAAAAATTCCATCGATTACTGTTCTTTGTAAATTCTGTTATGGATGGATTGACTTGATAATCTGTGATATCACAACTCGTTAAAATTCCACCAGTTTTTTCAAGAGCATGAAGAATAACGTGTGTAGAAAATCCACTACCAAATTCAAATACATTTTTAGATTCTAATCCTATTACACAAGAATAAAGAAATCCATAATGAAGAGACATACCAGTGTCACCCTTCTCTGCTTTTGCTGCGATCTGTTCTAAGATATTCATAATGTTCGACTATGATTTGATATTGTTAGTTGTGGCATAATTTCATTGCCTTGAATTGTATTTGCTACACCTGGAAGTATAGATGGTTTGATTCCAAGTTGATGACATACAAAGGGGAAACTAATTTGATCTCTTGAAGAGAACATGCAAATTTGCTCCCACCACATCCAACCCATCTGTTGAGTTAGTTTTGTATTTCTTTGTACTCTTACTGGTAATTCATATAAACCATTATTCTTAGGGTAGCACATATCCTTATAAAATTCAAGTTGATCCTCTAGTAAGTTAGGGTGGTCAAACTTAATTTGTTTTACAAATTCACCTTCTATGTAGATACAATTTCTTTGTGGATGTTTAAAAACTGCTATGTCACTATTTGTAAGATACTTATCAATTACATCTTGAGGATTTGCTTGTAATGTATGTGTTGAATCAATCCAGAAGTAGTAATCATAATCTGGTAAGAAAGCAAACGGAAGAACTTTATATACTTTTGCATCTCTGCGATTTTTATATCGAACATCAGATGAGAATGGGATGATAGGATGTTTAATCCAAGATGTATTATCATCTTCGTAATCAACAAAAGCATGATAGTCCACACCATCAAATGGTTTTGGTTCTAGTAATTTTGTACTACCAATTGAAGAGGTGAGTACTGCTATCTTCATGTATCAATACTCCTATGTTCTGCATTGAGTTCTCTAATAAATTTAATCAAAGAACTACCACCAAACTTTTCTAACTCATACAAGTCTTTATTCAGACAATGACTATCCCATCCATACTTACCATCTGAACCAGGAACTTTACTATGTGAGTGTCCGATTCTTTCATCCAAACCAACCATCTCTGCAAATTCTTCATAGGTAGATTCACATCCTTGTGCTTTGTGCATTTTGTATAACTCATTAAAGAAAGTTACTCTCATGGCAAGAAAAGCATTCTCAGAATACTTCACCATTGCAGCAGTTCGAATGTCAGTATATCTAATTTCTTTTACATGATTCAACCTTGATTTAAATATATGTCCAACTGTCATTGCAGCATGTTCATCTCCACCAATGATGAAGAACTTTTGTCCTTGAAACATCTTAATTGGATTTGTTTTGTTCAAATATTCTGGACTATGAACTATCTTTATATTCTTATACTTTTGAGAAACATCATAATAGAACTCAGGTGTTGCTGTTGACTTACAACAAACTGGTGTTCCTTTGACCATACAATAATTTAATTCCCAAAGAATGGAATCTAATAATTTAAATCCCTCTGCCTTTGGAGTGTCAACTGAAACAAAGACAGCATCAAATGCTACACCAGAAGTATCAGAAATTTTATTGTCAGTAAATTTAGGATCAATAATTACTTTTTCTTTTTCTGAGAATAATGAAGCCACAGCAGATCCTACAAATCCATGACCTACTATCATTACTTTATACATGAATCACTCCAAATGTTTTGATATACAATATTCAACCTCACGATCAAGGTCATTAGCAGAGTTGGGTGAAGCATTATATCTTAAAGATATTTGATCTTGATGCACTCGATTTGAAACTAGAACATCATGAAGATATATTGGTTCTCCAAACTCTTTTTTAATATGATAATAAATTTCACAATCCATCATCATAACCAAAGATTCATCAAACTTTATTTGATCGAAAACTTTCTTTTTAGCAGCCATTACTGATGGCGAACTGATACTATTTACACCTCTTATTATATTGTCATTCCATCTTGGATACAAGTCCCAATAAAAAGTATGTCCATCATCTTGTGTNTGATTTGACCCACATACTAACCANTCATGTTCATCATCAAAAGAATCATGTATCTTTTGTAATGCTTCNTCATCNTANAAAAAATCATCCTGAAACATCACCTTTATGATATCTCCAGAACAATTACTTATAGCATTGTTTGTATTAGCAGGACCGTTACCAAAATCATTTTTATTTTTAACATATTTTATGTCAAACTTATATTGAAAGTCATCTATGACATCAACTAATTTATCATCTTTACTATGATCAGATACAACTACTTCAAAATCTTTAAATGTTTGAATCTCTATCGTTCTAAAAAGATCATCTAAAAATTCTACGCTTCTTCCTTTTGATTCACAAGTTGGAATCGCAATTGATATTCTCATAATTTAATCCAGTTCTCACAATATAAATCTTTTGTATCGTGTTTTAAATTTTTACCAAACCATGTTTTAGGTGCAACAACTTTACCACGATTACCTAACCAAGCACCCCACCATGAGAAAGTTGAATTAGCAATAATAAAATCATCACACATAGTCATTAGACACATATCATAGAACTGATTACCACCTTCTGCAATAGCAAATCTATCATCTTCAAATAATTTTTGTTTCTTACACCAATCAGTATCATCTGAAAAGATTACAACATCACGATTGCTATCAAATTCTTTGAGTGCTTCTTCATAGTAATCTAATTCTAATGGAGGATGATTACCAGAGTTAGTTACAAAATCACCTCTACGGATATGAAGAGATATTGGATTTTCAAATTGCTTTCTCAAGGGTTCACAGTAATTTTTAATCTCATCTTTAAATGAGAAATCAATCCTGATTGAATCTTCTATATGTTTAAAATATTTTTCAGTTTGAAAGAATCCATACAAAGAATAATTTTCTTTCTTAGATAAATCAAACATTTCATCATCAAAATGAAAATGAGATTCTTGAACATAATGAACAGTATTCAACATTCCTTTATATGATGCATTCTTTAAATTAAAAACATCAAATAAAAGAATTGTGTATTTGTTTCCGATACCATCATCAAATATCTCTCGATGATCTGGAATCATAAAATTAGTTCCTGTTTTATTTGCTATACCTCTTAGTGCAGCATATTGAAACATCTGGTTTCCCAGTTGTCCTAACTTACCAAAATGATTAAACCCAAGCATTTATCTGTCCATCCATTTCAAGAATCTGGATATTGGATTTAATTCGTTTGTAGAACTTTTAGGTTCTTGTTTACCTGTAATTTTATCAGCACAAACAAAAGTATTAATCCAGTTATAAGTTTTTTCAATTCCATCTTCAAGTGTCATTGTGTAATCCCAATCTAATTTTTCACGAATTAAATCGTTATTTGAATTACGACCACGAACACCTAAAGGTCCGTCAATATGTTCTTTCTCAATAGTCTTCTCTGCGACTCTTGCTGCTGTATCAACAAGTTCATTGATAGTGACCATTTCTTCTGATCCAATATTTACAGGTCCTATAAAATCAGAATCCATTAATCTTCGAGTTGCTTCAATACATTCGTCAATATACAAAAAGGATCGAGTTTGTTCTCCGTCTCCCCACACTTCAACAGAACCTCCGTCTTCTGCGTATGCGACTTTACGACAGATTGCTGCGGGTGCCTTTTCTCTTCCACCTTGCCATGTTCCCTCTGGTCCGAATATGTTATGGTAGCGAGCAACACGAACAGGTATATTATGGTTACGATTATAAGCGAAATATAATCTTTCGGAGAAGAGTTTTTCCCATCCATATTCGGAGTCAGGGTCAGCAGGGTAAGCGGATTCTTCACGACAGTCAGGATTATCAGGATCTAATTGATTATGCTCTGGATACATACATGCTGAACCAGAGTAAAATATTTTTGTTTTATTAACATCATAACTTTCATTAAACTTTCTCTGCTCTTCTAACACATTTAGATTGATTGATACTGAATTGTGCATAATGTCTGCATCATTGTCACCAGTAAATACAAAACCTGCACCACCCATGTCAGCAGCAAACTGATATATCTCATCAAAAGGTTCGATCATCTTATATGGTATTTCATTATAGAAATTACCTTGCTCTCCTTTGTAATGTAATACACGACGAACAAAATTTACGTCACGAAGATCACCATATACAAATTCGTTTGCTTCTGTCTCAGAGAACTCAGGTGCTTTTAAATCTACACCTCGAACCCAATACCCATCTTTTCGTAATCTCTTAACCATGTGACTTCCAATGAAGCCACCTGCACCTAATACTAATGCTGTTTTCATGTTTTTCTCCTAAATTCGAATCCAACGTCTATTTGCAAGAGTCCACTTTGTAACTTCAGCAATCCTTTCTCGAACAGATTTAGCAGGTTCCCATCCAAGTTTTTTCATTTTATCACCATCAAGAGCATACCGCAAGTCATGTCCTGGTCTTGCTGAATGAAAATCAACTAATTCATATTTTAATTCTTTATCTTGTGCTTCAGCAATAATTTGTGCTAATTGTAAGTTNTTTAATTCTTCAGAACCTACGATGTTNAACTTNGGGCATTTTGCACCACCCCAAGTTGGTTCAAATGTTCCTTCATAATTTAATAAGAAAAGAACAGCAGATGAAACATCTTCAGCATGNATNTAATGTCTTGAACCAGGTATAGTTCTTGTTGAATCACTGTGTATAGTTACCATTCCNCCATCTCTAACATTTTTAATTGTCATTGGAATAAATTTCTCAGGATGCTGACGCTCACCAAACACATTCATAGTATGTGTAATATAAATTGGTAAACCATAAGTATTTTGAAAAGCAACTGCTAATTCTTCTCCACCTGCCTTTGTTGCACTGTATGGGTTTGTTGAATTGTATCTATCATCTTCTTTATATTTAATTCCATTCGGAGCAGGTCCAAATATTTCATCAGTACTGAAATATACAAATCTTTCAAGGTTGGGTTGAAGTCGAGCAAACTCAAGAATGTTACATGTTCCTACAACATTATCCAATACAAATTCCATTGGATAATCAATACTTCGGTCAACATGTGACCCTGCTGCAAGATGTAATATGTAATCTACATCTCCTATCTCGCTTCTAACCAAAGGATTTAATTCTGCCTTTAAATCATGATGAACAATCTTAACTCTTCTTTTTGTTTCAGGCATAAAAGAAATCATTAAATCATGTAAGCGATTTAAATTACCACTATAATCAAGACGATCTAGTGTTATAATTTCCCAATCTGTGGTCTCTAATATGTGACCAATTAAATGGTGTGCTATAAAACCTGCACCACCTGTAATAAGAACTCTTTTCATAAATTAAACTCTACCATATTCATCATCAAATCTTTCAATGTCATCCTCTTCAAGATAAGGACCGCTCTGAACCTCTATGATTTTTAAAGGTATCTTACCAGGATTTGATAATCTGTGTTTAGCACCCACAGGAATGTAGGTGCTTTGATTTTCATGTATTAATTGTTTTTTACCCTCTATGTATACGAGTGCTGTGCCTTCAACAACAACCCAATGCTCTGCACGATGGGTATGTCTTTGTAGAGACAAACTTGATCCTGCAGCAACTTCAATACACTTAACTTTATACCTTGCTCCTTCGTTGATTACATCATACCAACCCCAAGGTCTATTCTCTTTAGTCATCTTTTATATAACATGGAACACCTGCAGGGTCTAACCATTTGGTGTATTCAAAATCATCCATGGCAGTCTGCATCTGCATATAGTTATCACAAAGATACATGTCCCTATATCCATTATGGTTATCCCACTTTTGAATGCGGTAGTCAGGTTGACCATTCTCTAGGAGTTCTTCCTTTCGAACGTATCTATATGGTTCATGTTGTAGTAATACTTCAATCATAGTTTTAAGTCCTCTATAAGACATTCTACCACAGCATTGTAGTCTGCGTCAGGATCTTCTCCGTTTAAATCGATATATTGTAATCCTTCGTAATATCTTTTTACCTTTTTATATAGCTTCGGATATTTAACATCCAAATAAATTTCTCTGTTTGCTGCAGCACGGAGAGTGCTTATGTCTTTTCTAAATTTAGTAGTGAGAGTCATCGCTCTATAACGGTTTACGAAACCATTATAAAAGGTTCTCCGTCTTCTGTCAAGTTCTGACTACAATATCCCCATCATCTTCATCTTCATCATCATGCTCTTCTGGGTTAAATACCATCAACTCTTCACCATACTTCACTCCCTCCATCTCTGGATGTGGAGCAGGTACTTTATATGCTCTCATCGCATCTTCATATGATTTTACTGGTGTCTTATCAAAAGAGTTCAAGGTTGATCTCATCATCATAAACATGTATACACATGTCATACCAAACACAGCAGCAAAACCCATGAGGTATACAAAAACCCAAATGTCGTTCATCTAAAACCTGATTGGAATAATCTCTGAATAGGGACTTGTTTTATCTTATCTATAATATCAGTTTCTATTTTGTCAAGAATATTAACATCAAGATGCATAAATGGTGGAATGATACCTAACATTCTAAGTAAACCATCTACAAACAAAGCAAGTGTAGTAAATCCAAGTATCATACTGATGACAGTAGCATCACGATTATGCTTTGCCATTGACTCTTCATCAATCTTTCTTGCTTCAGCTACTGCTCTTTCAACAGCAGCATCAATCAGTACATCAACTTCTTCTTTGGTGTAAGAATCATTTGTGGGTTTCTTCGTTACAGTTGTAACTGGAAATTCTTGAATTAAAGTTCTAATCATGACTGACTTTTAATTATTATCTATTATATCAGGTATTAGTAGAATGTCCAGTCGGACGCTTTGCTTGGTTTTGCTCACGCAATCTATCCAAATCCTGTATCCGTTTTAACATTTCTTGCTTTTTTTCTATATCTTCTAACTTTTTGTGAACTTGTTGGAGTTCTTTCTGGATATCATCCATACTAGTAAAAAAATTTTCCCTTATGACTTCCTCACCAAAATACCGTGAGTTCTATGTCCAAGTCAAATTATTTATCTTATTTCAAAATCCAATTTTCTTACTTTTCTATTTCTTCTGGACTCTTGCCATGCAAGTTGCTCTGTAGTTAGACCTGTTTTTTCTTTACGGGAAGAGGTGTTTAGCATGACAACCTTTGCCATATCAACTGCTGATATGACATCACCAGAGATAGTCACCATGTTTGAACAACCACAACTTATTGTCTTCCCACTACGTGATTCTACTTCCTTACCACAGGACCTACATCTTACTCTTATTGGTTCCATCACTTTAGTTTTATTTGTTTGCACACAAAATAATCACCAACTGCTTTACAAGAAAGTGCTTTCTCCTTATTTAATGAAAAAATGATAGCAGTCAACTGCATCACAATGACAATTGGAACTGCTATCTTTAATATTGATTTTGCTTTACGATTCATCACAAATTATCACGATATCATAACTATATATCACTTACCTATTCTTTCAACAGCAGCACGAGACTTTTCAAGAATCTCACCCTTCAAAGGAACGAATCCTAACTTACCTGCTTTATCTTGATACTCGTCACTCAATAGAGTTGATAGAGTTGTCTTGATTGCTTTGGTATTTTTACCATTGCCTTCTTCATATGCAAGTATCCAAGTCAATGTAGCAATAGGATATGCTCCTTCTGCTGTTGGATTTGGATTGGTTCCTGCAAGATTCTCATCAAGTTCAATACCATTAAGTGCCTTTGCTCCTGCTTCAACAGATGGTTTTACAAAGTCACCATTCAAGTTTTGTAATGCTGCTGGTCTTACAACATCATCAATATAAGATTGATTCACATAACCGATAGCACCAGGTGTATTCTTAATAACACCAGCAACACCAGCATTACCCTTACCACCAACTCCAACTCTCCATGCAACAGATTTACCTGTGCCTAGTGTCCATAGTGGAGAAAATGCTTGCATACTATTTGTGAATGCCTTAGTTGTTCCAGAACCATCTGAACGATGTGCC
>FUFK010043275.1_pt1 | contig 17516 bp, 7 predicted proteins | sample 1021851 | NCBI WGS metagenome assembly FUFK01 (sample SAMEA51879418, study PRJEB19060) | metagenome | reverse complement strand
ACTTCCATCATTAAAGATTGACAATCAGTATCTGTTAAAGTATTTGGTATACCAGACTTGAACGTTTTATAATCACCAGCAAATGCTGCTCGTCTCATTTTTGTTCCTGATACTTTAAATGTATCACCATCTGCATCACTTGCGGATAAGAAGCCAACAAAAGTTTGATTTTCATCAGCATTCTGCACTGGCGGACCTCCAGTAAATGTTGGTGTGTTATCGTTTAGATTTAAAATATCTATCTGAAAGGCTTTCTGAGTTACTAAGGCTCCATCAGAAATCTGACCTATAAAAGAATAGACACTTTTAGTTTCATAGTCGGGAGCCTCTTTAAAGGCAAGCAAGCCAGTCGCATTATTGATAGTAAGTGCATCAGCATCAGTACCAAGGATAGTGTAAATAAGATCGCTGCCTTCTGGATCACTAGCATCGATTGAACCAATATCGGTTTGATTTTCCTCAGCCCTAAAAACTACACCTGAACTAATAACAGGAGCTTCATTGATATCATTTATGTTTACAGTAATTGATTGAGGTGTTGATAATTCTCCATCGTTTGCAAAAACTCTCATGTCATAAGTTGATTGCTCTTCAAAATCTACCTCATTTATAAAACTTAATAATCCTGTCTCAGCATTAACTGTGATTATTTCGGTATATAAGCCATCAACTGTATAGGTGACTTGAGATGAAACATCAGCATCGGTTGCTGAAAGTGTTCCGATGATTTTACTATTCTCATCAATACTAAAGTTACTGTCTGATACCCAAACCGGGGCATTATCATTGACATCTAAAACATCAATACGAATCTGGGCATTTGTTCTATTTGTCCCGTCCGAAGCATAAACAAAAATTCCATAACTTGTTCTTGATTCATAGTCAGCTGGAGTATTGAAGGTCAATTCTCCACTAGAAGCGTTAATTGATATTAGGTCTTGAGCTCCATCATAACCATCATGGATCTCAAAGGTGACGGTGTCACCGTCCGGATCTGTTGCGGTAACAGTTCCTATAGTCGTTTGGTTTTCATCGACACTAAAATTGCCTGATGTAAAGATTGGTGCTTCAAGATTAGCTTTTTCAATATTTACAGTGATGTCCTGAGATGAAAGAATAAACCCATCGTTAACTGTATAGACCTCAGCTGAATACTGGTTTTTAACATCAAAATCAGTTTCAATGTCAAATGTTAAGAAGCCTTGATCATCGATACTAATATCAGCACTGTCTATACCAAATGTGAATGGGTCACCGTCAGCATCAGATGCTTCAACTTGACCAATATTTGTTTCTCCTTCTAGCACTGTGAAAGTGTCACTTGAGGTAAAGACTGGATCATTATCGTCAACATTAATAATAGAGATTGGTAAAGGTTTTTGGGTGGTACTTAGCTCATCACTTACTTCCGCAATGATTAAGTAGGAATTTTTTGTTTCATAATCCGGGGCGCCAGAGCTAAATGTTAAAACACCATTGCTGTTAACTGAGATGAAAGCCGCATCAGCACCTGAAATTGCAAAAGTTAAATCATCGCCAAATGGGTCATCTGGGTCGTAAGCTTGAATTTGCCCAATGTCAATTGAATTCTCATTTACCTCAAAGCCTGTCGATAAAATAACAGGTTTATTATTTGCTTGAGATCCATCAAAGGTAATTACCGCACTATATCCTGCTTCAGAAATTTCATTCCCTTCGATGAAATTATCATTAAGAGCCAAGTCAGTGATAAACCAATTTTCGACCACATACTCTCCATCCTCTGCCTCTAATGGAAGCACAATATCCAGTTTATAGTAATTATCATCCTGTAAAATAAAATTATCTGCTTCAATCAAAGGATTATTAGGACCATTAAATCTGATGTATTGTCTTTTAATTCCAGTCAGCTGATCGTTACCGAAATCAATTTCTGTTCTTACAGACAAAGTTTTTCTTCCATCATCATCATAGGAGCCAGATAATAAGAAATCTGTAAGTACAGGAGTGTTAGGATCTTGAATGGTATTTTGAATATCAAGTTTATAGTTACCATAAGTTCCAAGAAACTCATCGGCGATATCACTATCATCATAATAAAATTTCAGATTACCTGACGCGTCATAAAGTCTGATATCGTCTATTGTGTATTCACCAGACACTGTACGAGGGTCAAGGACCCACACAAAAGTAGCTACATTAGGTGTAACAGTTGTATCCAAAGTTGCGTTATCAGTTGCAATAGCTGCGCCACCCTCAAATTTAGGACTCTCTAGTCTTCCATAAGCTCGAACTAAAGCATCTTCTTGATCAGTTACTAAAACTTCTAATGTAACTTCAATATTTGTAGAGGTATCTCCATCGTTACCCGTAACTGAAAAATCACCAATGGAAATTAATTCTGGTGCATTGTTGTCAGCTAACACATTATCAATATCAATACTGGTAACAAAACCTTTACTATCCAAAAGCGTTTTTTCATAAGTAATTTGATCCCCACTGGCATTGGTAAGCTTGATGAGTCTCACGAACCAGATACCTGACGGTGAAGTTGATGGTGCCTCGTAAGTATGTTGATAATCAACTTTGAAATTTTGAGTAGATACCGACTCTGCTGTTGTCCAATATTGCGTTTCGCCAGGGGACTCTAGAAGAACTTCAATTTGACTTGGCTCAGTATATGAGTCAACTGTCATATTAATATAAATTTCTGGAGGCTCAGAATCAGACTCACCATTTTTTCCGCTCAAGTTAAAATCGATAATATCCTCATCAAAATTAGACACTGAAACTGTAAAAACATCGGCATTTAAAGGTGTAATGCCTTGAACCCTATTGCTTGATTGTGCTGAGACAGCTACCGTAAGATCATAATTATTGTCAAAACCTACATCATCAGGATTCTCATAATCTGGAGGAGACTTAAAAAATAATTCCCCATCTGAATTTATAGTAAATAGATTGGCATCGTTACCCGAAATACTGAAATAAAATGGATCTCCTTCCGCGTCGAAAGCATCAAAATCATAAATAGCGGTTGAAGAACTAGTATTTTCTTCAAAATCTCTGCCTGATATAAAGTTTGTAAATTCAGGATCACTATTTCCTGGAGCTGGAGTTGGCTCCGGTGTTGGCTCCGGTGTTGGTTCTGGAGTTGGTTCCGGTGTTGGTTCTGGAGTTGGCTCCGGTGTTGGTTCTGGAGTTGGCTCCGGCGTTGGTTCTGGAGTTGGCTCGGGCGTTGGTTCTGGAGTTGGTTCTAAACTTGTTCCGTCAGAAGTAATGGTATACCAAACTCCCCCAACTCCATTTCCACTAACACTTGAGTCATCAGAATCATTTGAATACTGATAAATTGGCTTATTATTTATCAAGACAGTATTTGTTTCACTGTGTTTAGTAATCTGGGCGGTAATATTTGTAGCAATTGAGAAACTATCGGTTGATTGATCGGTAGTAACATAAGGCCAAGCATTTCCTTCATAGGTTGGAACACCATTGCTTTCATCTGGTGTATAAACATAAACTGTTCTTAATTCTGAACTAGCATTTCCCCCCGGGGTATTTCCACTATTTGCTTCAGAAGCTTGAATGACATCGTAACAATTTCCATCAAAACAACTGTTGATCGTAGATAAAGAGAATGGGGCTGGTGTTGGTGCTGGAGTTGGGGCTGGTGTTGGTGCTGGCGTTGGAGCTGGTGTTGGGGCTGGTGTTGGTGTTGGAATAGGTGTTGGACTTGAATCGCCGCCACCGCCGCCGCCGCCGCAAGACACCAAAACAGCAACCGAAATAAAAGTTAAAAAATTAAGGAATTTTTTTTCGAATCTCTCCATTATTATAATTTACTTGTGTAGATTAATAATACATTTTCGGGTATTTACTAATCAAACTCAACGCCTTGAGCCAGCGGTAATTCTTCCCCATAATTTATTGTTGCTGTCGTTCTTCGCATGTAGACTTTCCAGGAATCAGATCCAGATTCTCGGCCACCACCCGTATCTTTCTCACCTCCAAAAGCGCCACCAATTTCAGCACCACTTGTTCCTATATTCACATTTGCAATTCCACAATCTGAACCTTCAGGTCCTAAGAAAAATTCTGACTCTCGGACGTCATTGGTAAAAATCGAACTACTTAAGCCTTGCCTCACTGAGTTTTGCAAACCCACTGCTTCTTTTAAGTCTGTAAAAGGCATGACGTATAAAATAGGAGCAAAGGTTTCTTCGTGCATTTCATCGATATGCTCATTTGTCTCAACTATTGCAGGCGTCACATAAACTTCGCTTGCATGATCTATTCTTTCTCCACCAGTTACTGTTAAGCCTTTAGACTTACATGAGGCTAACTTCTCCTGCATTTGATTAAAACTTTGTTCAGAAATTAATGGCCCAACTTGCGTAGACCTATCCATTGGATCGCCAATCTTAAGCTCACTAAAAGATTTTTTTAATTTAGTTAAAACAACCTCATGAACATCATCATGCACAAATAATCTTCTAAGTGTTGTGCATCTTTGGCCAGTAGTTCCAGCCGCAGAAAAGGTAATGCCTTTGATTGTGAGATCAAGGTCTGCAGAAGGGCAAACGATTGCTGCATTATTACCACCTAACTCTAGTAAAGAGCGGCCCAACCTCTTAGCTACTTTAGGTGCCAATGCTTTACCCATCTCACAACTACCTGTTGCTGAAAAAAGTGCTATACCTTGATCTTCAGCAAGTTCTATTGCTGCCTCATTACCTCCTTTTTTAATTAATACTAAATCTTTGTGTTCATCTGCTACTTCGTCCCAGATTTTTTTGACGAGATCAGCGCACCCCTCAGCATGTGGGCTTGGTTTCCAAATAATGCTATTTCCACAAACAGCAGCTAAACAAAAATTCCATCCAAAAACCGCCACTGGAAAATTAAAAGCTGTCACACAACCAACCACTCCTAAAGGCTGCCATATTTCTTGAAGTCGATGATTGGGTCGCTCACTCGGCATAGTTAGACCATATAGCTGTCTACTTAGACCAGTAGCAAAATCGCACATATCAATTACTTCTTGCGTCTCACCTTCACCTTCAGAGATTATTTTTTTGGCTTCTTTGGTAATTTGTTCAGAAACTTTTAGTTTTTGCGCCCTTAATGCTCCACCAAACTTTCTTATATATTCTCCACGAGTTGGGGCCGGCAATTTGCGCCATTTCAAAAATGCTGCGTGGGATTTATTGGTGATATTAATTGTTACCCCTATTCGTTTCTTGAGGCATCTCTTAATGCTCTAAATTCACTCTTTATATACCAATTTGGATATTCACCAGAATTAGCAAGGTCATCTATGAAATTAGTAAAAATATCCATATCTTGCTCAATACCTTCCCAATCCCAATCATCTCGAACCTCATCTGAGGGTTTATGGTAATCGTTAGCGGTATAATTTTTTGCCAATTCTAATCCTTTTTCTATTCCACCATTTACAAGATCTATCCCAGGATCCGCATAGATCATAGGAATGCCTTTTTTGGCAAAATTTATGTGGTCTGATCTGTAAAAAAATCCAGCTTCTGGAGATTTGTCGGGCGCCAAATATTTGCCTTGCACCGAAGCATGTTTATCCAAAACAGCTTCTAACTCAGAGGCACCATAACCGATGATAGTGATATCTTTTGATTTACCAATCGCAGGAAAAGCATCTAAATTCAAACCACCAATGACATTACGATATTCAAAAGGAGCATTTTCGACTAGATAAGCAGAGCCTAATAAGCCTGACTCTTCAGCTGTAAGGCCTATGAATGCTACTGATCTTTTAGGCTGTCTTTTTGCAAATGTTTCAGCCATATGCATAACCGCCGCTGTTCCTGTAGCGTTATCAACTGCGCCATTATGGATTTGATCGCCTTCAAGACTGGTATCTACTCCCAAGTGATCCCAATGGCCCATAATTAAGACAAACTCTTCAGGAGCTTCTGAACCTTCTACATATCCAACAACGTTATGTGAGTCTGAAGTACGAATTGAGTTAATCATTTTAGAGCTTAGTTTCATTCCTTCCATGGCTACAGGTTGAAAATCCTTGGACAAAGCTAAACTTTTCATTTCAGCGTAGCTTGTGCCCATCTCAGCAAATAATTGTTCAGCTAGATCGAGTGTAATCCAACCCTCGAGCGCAGATCTACCCAAATTTTGATCAGCAAAAGTGAGATTCAATTGCTCTCCAGACCAGCTACCTTCAACAACACCCCAACCGTAAGAAGCTGGTGCAGTTTCATGAATGATTAAAACTCCGGCTGCACCTTGTCTTGCCGCTTCTTCATATTTATAGGTCCATCTCCCATAGTAAGTCATAGCTTTGCCGTTAAATTCAGTACCTTTAAGCTCAAATCCAGGATCATTTATCAACATGACAACTGTCTTACCTTTCACATCAACCTTATAATCATTCCACTCATACTCAGGAGCATTCACTCCGTAGCCTACGAACACTAGATCACTATCTTCAAAGGCTACTTCTTTTGTTTGTCTAGTAGTCCCATAAACAAAGTCTGTTCTGTAATCTAGATCTAGCTTTTGTCCGTTTACTGAAAGATTAAAATAGGACTCATCAACAATTAGATTTATACCAGTCAGATTTACCGGCATCAGATAAGATCCACCAAAAGAGCTTAACCCTAAAGATTCGAAGTGGTTTGCAATATAGTTTTTAGTTTTTTCTCCGCCAAGAGTGCCAGGTTTTCTGCCTTCAAATTCATCTGAAGCAAGTGTTTTTACGTGTTCTTTATATTTTTCAAAATCGGATTCTGGTGCACAACCAGCAAGTAAGAGCAGTAATAAAAGATAAGGTAATTTATTCATCATTGATAAATTATAAAACATTTAGACTAGATCAGTTTTAATTTATTCAGTGACTTCTGTCATCTCAACAAGATTAAACGAAACATTTACCACTCTGGGATCATTACTTAGTGCAGTTACAGTTTCATTGATTTGTTGTGTGTTCATAACAGAGTAAACTGCTGTTTTGATTGAGGGAAAAATTTCTAGCTCTGTCAGGCCATAATCAGATTTGATCATACTTAATAAGGCTGCATCCTCATACTGAATCAGGATATTTAAATCTGTTAATTCATAAGTGCCATTTGGCATCTCAACCGCTTTAAAAGAAGTTAAGTTTTGCGGAGCATAAGAAATATATCTTTCTCCATTCACCGCGACTTTATATTTACCAACTCTTTGAAAACCTTCACTTATGATTTGATTCCCCTCGTCCAAAAAAACCCTTGAACCAAGCAAGACTCTCTCATTTGGGACCTCTGCACTTTTATCAGAGTAGACAATCTGGTCAGCAGGTATTTGTTTTGTTGGTATTAAGTATCTATCGGCAAAGATAACGTTTAAAACCACTATGGCTATTACTAAAAGAATTATTCTCATTATTTTCATTTTACCTGTAATGTACCTCTAATTCGAATCCATCCCATGTGCCTGGACTAATTGCATCATCGCTGTAATCAAAGATCGTTACCTCCCAATCTCCCTCAATAGTTTCACCGTAAAAACCAGCCACACCTATTGCCCAATAAAAGCTCGGTTGACCTGAAACATTAGTGAATGGCTGAAGGACGCTATGTGTAGTGCCCGAAGGGGAAGTAAGTGTTATCCCAATATCATTTAGAGCCACTGCTTGGGAAGCACTGAATTTGATTTTTAACCTAATGAATTCAACGATGCCAAGTGTGCCAGCTCCTGAAGTAAGATTTATAGAAGCAGACCTACCTTCAGCATTTGGTATCTGAACTGGTGTCGTAAATTCTGCTAATCTTTCTTGATAGGACTGTGTGCCCAATAAAGCTTGATCGAAAATTGCTGCAGCTGCGACAGCAAGATCGGCATCTACTTTTCCAAAACCATACCAATTATGAAAATTAAATCCTGCAGCATTTGTTACCCAACTATGGAGATCAACACCCCCGAGTACAACCCTTCTATCAGCATCAACAACTTGAGATGTTCCAGCTAAGATGTGTTTAATTCCTCTGTAATCTAGTTCATTGTTAGCACTCAACATTAAAGCCACAACTCCGGCAACAGTTGGAGCTGCAGCAGAGGTGCCATTGAATGAACTGGTGTAATTACATTCTGCATTTTCTGCGTTTGGATTGAATTGAGTTGGGGGCAGATTAAATCTATTTCTCCGATTACCATTTTGACCTGCATAACCATTTTCGCATCCTGATTGATCGGTTGTCATAATCGCTGGGCCTCTATCGTAATAAGAGGCTGCATTGGAAATATCGTCGTTAATACCATACTCACCACCAAAACCTGAAACCCAAATGGTTGATCCTGGTGTTGAATATGAGCTTTTAATGCCATCAGCATTTAAAGAGGCAACTGTAATAACTTCTTCAAAGTTTTTGGTGTCATCGATTTCCACCCCAGTGCAAGACAATACTTGAGATTCACGATCAGGTGCTCCACCACAAGGACCATTATCATAAAAATCGTTACCTGCTGACCTCACATAAACTTTACCGCCTAATACCCCACCTCTATAGATATTTTGTCTAAAAGTACTTATTGATGGAAAGTTATAGGTTGTTTCACCGCTACTATAACTAGTTCCAAAACTGCCATTAAAGACATCTGCAATATCAGACAGACCTCCACCAAATGAACTAGAGAAATTATTTGAGGATTGAGCCTCAAGATAGTTATAACCTACNAGTGATGCATCATATGCTATACCGACGCCACCNACATTATTGTATGCTTTCATGCCAATTATACCTGCTACCGAAGTACCATGATCGCCCTCATTATCTGTAGCAGGATCCAAAGTTGGATCATTCGTATTGTCTAAGAAATTATAAGATTGTCCTGTAAGCACATTATCTGCGAGGTCCTCATGCAGAATTTCAAGACCCTCATCAACTATTGCCACAACGACATCTCTTCCAGTGTATCCATCAACCCAAGCCTGTCGAAGATTTAGATCAACATCAGGTGTTCCAGGGTTGGTTGCAAAGTTATTTTGACCCGAATTTTTAATTTGCCATTGATAATCAAATAGAGGATCTGTGTCAGAGTCTGGAACAGAACCTGGTGCTGGTGTTGGGGCTGGCGTTGGTTCCGGTGTTGGTTCTGGAGACGGCCCCGGGGTTGGTTCCGGTGTTGGTGCTGGTGTTGGTTCCGGTGTTGGAGTTTGGTCAATAAGCCATGGCTCCCCATTGTATTTCCAAGTAATCCAGTTTTCTTGATCTATACCATTTGCATCACTTTCAGTTTCATCATTAGTGTATTGATAAACAAAAAGAGCATCAGACGCATCCCCGTCAGGTGTAGGATCAATTGCAACATAACGAATGTCATTTACGGTGAATACCCAAATGTTTTGATCTAAATCATCTCCACAGCCTTCCCAATCACATGAAAACTCATTTCTTAGATCAGGCATTATGGCGTAGGGCCATAAATCTCCCTGATAAGTGTGCGAGTTCGCTCCTTCATCTAATACGTTACTGTATATTGTAAATTTTCCGGGCTTTACTTCGCCACCGGCAGTTGAACCTTCAAATAAATTTTCAGCTTGCAGAATATCATTACACTCTCCCTGCCAGCAAACATTTAATCTACTGTAATTAATTACATCACCATCAGGGGGCGCAGGTGTTGGTGCCGGAGTTGGGGCCGGAGTTGGGGCTGGTGTCGGTGCTGGTGTTGGGGCCGGAGTTGGGGCCGGAGTTGGAGCTGGTGTCGGTGCTGGTGTTGGGGCTGGTGTCGGTGCTGGTGTTGGTGCTGGTGTCGGAATTGGTGCGGGTGAGGATCCTCCACCTCCACCTCCGCCACAAGCTGTTAGCACTGCGACACAAATAAAAACAACGGTTTTTTTAATTATTACTCCCACGTGATTTATCTTAATTAATTAAAACGGGTATGTACATTTGTTATTAATTGGAATTTGCAACAAGCACTGGAAGAGCAGAATTATCACAATTAGCCTCTTCAGCTTTTATAAAATTAAATTCAGCTTGATCAAAATAAAGCTCATTTAAATATTTTACTTCCACCCATTTTTTAAGGTAAGTACAATGGAAATCTGTGTTTGAAGGCATCCATTCTGTTGGGTCTGAGCTACTTTTTGCTGCATTTGTGCTGCTTCCCACTGCAAGGAATTGATGAGAAGTTTCTGTCAAGGTTCCTGCAGATTTATTACCAGTGTTTGCGTAAGTTCTTTTTTCTTCAGCAGAACTCCAATTGCCTGCACCACTTATATGGCTTTCGTAAAGAGCAACAATATGATCGACTTGCACTTCTGATGCACTATAATAAGTTGAATTATCGAATGGATCATTCCATTTTCCTGAAATAACTGTACAACCATTAGAGGAATATACTAAGGGATTGCTAGTTTCATCATCAACGTGTTGTGCAATTAAAACTTCATGTCGATCCGAAATACAATCTCCATCTGTGTCGTCCCATGTTGGATAATCTGCGTCTCTATCGTAAGTGCCGACGCTTACCGTCCCCACTAAAACGTCTTTACCAAATAATGTATTAGTAACTGTAGATGGATTGGCAAAAGCTTGACCAGTATTTCTTGCTGCTTTTGTTTTTGCTCTTGGTGAGACCCATGTAAAATCTGAGCTTACTAGGCCTGTGCCAATTTTTTGAAGAGAATTTTCAGCTGAAGTACTATTGTCTTGGGCAACACCTATATCAACGGAAGTAAAATCTGAACAGGGCCCATTTAATGGTGATAGTGTGCCTTCATAACTTATTAATTCAACACATTCATCATTAGAATTTATTAATGCGACACCATCAGCATCTCCATTTTGGATTTGGCCAAAATCAAAGGCTAAAAAGCCATAACCGCCAGATTCATTTTCTAATACGCCTGAGAGGGTTTTTTGATCGTATAATTCATCATTATTGCCGTTATAGAGATTAATCTTCCAGCCAGTGAGGTCGGTTCCAGCTGGACCCGCGACTTCTATAAACTCATCTGTATCAACATTTAACATATCGTAATGAAGCTCATTAATGAAAACATATGGAGACGACCCGTCACCTGGTTCATCTCGATCTATAACGTTGATTACCATATTGTATATGGTGCTGAGCTCCCCATCCGATACCGTTAAGTCAGCAAGGTGCTGTATAACTCCTGATTCATAATCGGGAGCTACTTTAAATCTAAATTGGTTGCTTTGAGTTATTTCCAGAGCATCGCCCGAGATGGAAAAGGTGAAAGCATCCCCATCTGCATCTTCACCAGTCAATGGATTACATAAATTAGTTTCGTTTTCTTGAATACTCCATGTAGTTTTATTGCATACCCCTGTAAGCACTGGAGCATTATCATTTAAATTATTTAGTGTGACAGTAATATCCTGTGCTTCACTGAATAAGCCTTCGGTATCTTGCACGTAAACTCTGAGTACGTAAGACGACTTTGTTTCATAGTCTGGTGGCGTTTTAAAGGTGAGATTGCCGGTGAATTCACCAACATCAAACAAACCACCATCTGGAGCTTCGTTCGGCTGAGCTGCCCCAATACTATATCTCAGGGAATCACCCTCAGGATCACTTGCTTGCACAACACCAACCTGGGTTTCATTCTCATCGATTAAAAAACTTTCGGTGAGAATTTCTGGTTTTTCATTTTCATTGGCGACAGTAAGTACGAGAGGGACTTCTGTCACTAAATCACCATCGCTTAGTACCAAATTAATGCTGTACTGACTTTTTGTTTCAAAGTCAGCAAATTCTTTTATGAGGTAGCTACCGTTTTGAGTGTTCGCAAAATCATTAGCATCTGTACCACTTAGTCCGAAGGTAATAGTATCTCCATCTTCATCTTCAAACTGATATTGTGTTGCGTTATTGCCGATATTAATTGAGCCTGAACAAATAAAAAATCTTGGATCAGTACATCCAGTTGAGATGATGGTATCCGGTATGCCGCCATTTTCTGGAATCTCTATTATTGCAGGAAAAGTATCTATTGCAGTTGGCGCATCATTGATATCCAGAACATTTATAGTCAGTGCTTGTTCTACAATCGTATTATTGTCTGCCACCGCCACAGTGAGGTTATAGGATTGTTTATCCACCTCATAGTTTGGAGCTGTTTTAAATGAAATACTCAAACCCGCTCCATCAGCAAGTTCGGTAATATCAAAAAAGGCTGCATCATTACCTTCCACTGAATACACAAGCAGATCTTGATCCTCATCTGTGGCCAAAACTGATCCAACAAGGGCAGAATTTTCGTTTATTGAAAACTGATTGCTAGTGGTGAATACTGGTGCATCATTTACATCAGTAATATTTATGAGAATATCTTGTGTATCGGTAAACTCAGCATCAGAAACCCTTGCTTGGATCGAATAGGAGTTTTTGTTTTCATAATTGGCATTTTCATTGAAAGTTATAAAGCCTTCACCATCAATACTCAGAGCAACGGCGTCAGGTCTGAATAAACTGTAAGTTAGAACATCTGGCCATAAATCTGGATCAGTTGCTATTACTTGGCCAACAGCTCTGGTGTTTTCTGGTATTGTAAATTCTGACTCAGAGGTAATGGTAGGTGGTTCATTTACATCATCAAGAAAAATATTCAAAATTTTTTGTGTTTCAGCAAGGCCATCTGAAACAACCGCTACAATGTCATATACATCTCTTTCTTCGTAATTAGGATCCTCTTTAAAACTTAAATTGTTACCGATCAAATCCAAAAGGTCTGAGTCGCCTTCCTTGATGCTATAAGTTAAATCTTGTCCTTCGATATCGGTTGCTCGTATTGATCCAACTTCTCTGGTATTTTCAGGGATTCTGAAGGAGCTTGTTTGAATGCGAGGTGCGTCATTAACTGAATCAATAACAATTCTTACCGCAGCAGCATCAGTGAGTCCGCCCTGTTCAAGCACATAACTAAATTCATCCAAACCAAAGTAGTCTTCGTTTGGAGAGTATGTAATTACACCGTTATCATTTTCGATACTGCCATTAGAGGGTGCACCTAAAGTTATATTTAACTGTGAATTAATCACAAAAGAATCGTTTGCAAGTATATTGAAAGAGATGTTTGTATCTTCATCGGTAGAATAATTATCATCGTTTGCCACTATTTCTGGCACTATATCGGCTGGATCAAGGTTCTGATCTTCAGCCACATAATTGAGCATATCGGTTTTATATTTATCAATGAGCTCTTCAGAAGCAGAGCCAATAGCCATTAATCTAATGTCAGTCAGAAGGGTGGAAGTTGCAAAATTAAATATACCTGTAGTGACAGAATCATTAATTTTTACTTCAATAATTGGCAAAATAGAGGATAATGCTGTAACAATATTATCTCTTCTCTCTTGGGAAAGATTTATCGACTGACTATTTTCAAGATCTGTCATAACACTATCTAAAAATTCGATTGATTCAATATTTACTATCTCACCTGTAGCATTAAAGTTATTGCTCAGAACATTAGAAATAGAAAGAAAAATATTTTGTGAAGTATCAAGAGAATTATTGGCCTCATTTATAGCATTCTGGAGGGCCAGTGCTATGGTTGTAAGCTGATTTCCTTTTTCGTATAAAAAGTCATTGGGCCCGCTATCTCCTTTATTTGCAACAGGATCAAAAGTGAATACATTAATATCAGCCGCAATGCCAAGCATGTCATTTATTGCATCTGGTTCTTGGAGAAATGAAGCAACAGAGGTTACAGGTGTAATTGCTTTTGGATCAAATTCTTGAAAATTTTTATGCCAGAGCAAAAGGTTGTCTAATGAATTTTGAGTATCAAAATCGATACCTCCAATACTGACATAGTCTCCAGTAGTTTTTTTAATTACAAAATTCCCTGAGCTATCAGATTGAGTAGATTCATCTGTATTGTCGGATATAAAATTACCGTCTTGATCAATGAAGACTTCCGCTCCTGTTATATAACCGTCAACAACAAAACCTGTTGCATTCTCATAACCTTCAACATTTACAGAAGCTGAGCCAGAACCACCAGGCCCTGAACAAGACAAGCTGAACTGATTATTTCCCGTTGTATTAATTGTGACCGATTCTGAACCTGAAGTTGCTTTTTGCCCACTCCAACTACCTGAAGCAGAACAAGTGGTTGCATTTGTTGTGGTCCAAGAGAGTGTTGTTTCATCACCCGTTAAAACAGACAATGGTTCAGCAGATAAATTTACAGTAGGTCTTGGAGCAGGTGGTGGTGTTGGTGTTGGTTCAGAAGAACCACCGCCACCGCCGCCACAAGCTGTTAGTGCAGCGACACAAATAAAAATAATGATTTTTTTAGAGAAAAAGTGCATTCCAGTCAATTATATACAGCCTTTCTTTCTATTCACTTTCAACATAAAGGATATCAATAAAATCTGAAAAATCCCAAACACCAGAACCTCCAACTGCTTCTGGTAATGTTACTGGTGCAACTGGAATTGTTTGATCTAAATCAACAACCCTCTCACCTGATGGTGCTAAATATAAACTATTTCTAGCTATGACTATTTCATCATCAAAATTTATAGCAACTATTTGGCCGTCGAGACCTCTCATTTGAAAATGATCAAAAAAGTACCAGAATCCTAAACTATAATCATCACTGGCTTCCGGAGTTCCATATCCAGAGTATATTTGATTTAAATAATCAGAAGGCACTATGTTTTGATTGGGATCGAGAAATAATTGTCCAAATCTAAGATATTCATCTGGCTTAAGATCGACTCCAGCATAACTTATATAATTTCCCGTTGGATCTTGCCACCAATATGCTTGCACTCCTAAAGATAAAAAGAAGTTTTCGTCTGCAAAGGTTTTTAGGTCTGTACCCGAAGCTCTTTCAATTATTTCACCTAATACTTGGGTATCACAATTGAGATAAGCAAAACTGTTATCACCACGAAGTTGACGATTGATGCAGGTTGTTGTGGTATCTTCAAGTGAGATCAAATCCAATATACTTGACCCACCAAAAGATTCTAAACCTGATCTCATATTTAGTAAATCTCTAATTCTTATCGTAGATCTATCATCATTTTGCCATTCTGTAATGAAATCACTGGCAGGTTGATCGATGCTATTTATTAAACCATTTCCTATGGCTATTCCTACTAGCAAGCTTGTGACTGACTTTCCAACTGATTGGGATGTCACAAAGTCGTCTTCATCTCTAGTAATGAATAATGTTCCGAGCGCTCTTACATTGGAGGGTAAATTTGCAATTTCATTGTCTGTAATCCCTCTAAAATCTGTCCCTAGAATTTCTCCTTCTCTACTAATGATTAAGGATTGTGTATATTTTCCATCGGCCATGGTATAGGCAAATCCACCATCCAAGTCTAATTGCGTTGGACCAGGTTCCGGTGTTGGTGCGGGTGTTGGTGCGGGTGCCGGTGCCGGGGTTGGTGCTGTAATTGGAGTTGAATCTCCACCTCCACCTCCACCTCCACAGGCACTTAAAAAAATGATAGATAAAAAAACTATTACTTTTTTTGCAATAACATTCATCCTAAATAAATCTCTATTTTTATTATACTAAGGTTTTAATTTTCTATTATTTTTTTCTCTTAAGCTATCAATCCGAGACTCCCTAGAGAGTTGATGGTATGAATTATTGTTAACTAAAGTTGTATCTCCGCCAACAAATGGTGAAAAACTTGGTATTGTTTCAGAACCAAAATTAAAACCATTTGTAAGGTATGGAATGCATTCATCAATAACTTCATCAATTTGTTGATCAGTAGCAAAAGAGTAAGCACGCAAAGTATCACCATTGACAGTACAATTAAGAGATATGCCACCACCACTTTGATCCATGTACAATTCATTTCTTATACTTGACCAAGGATAAGGATAAAAACTTATTCTAGCATAGTGATAATAACCAGTGTTTTGATTTTTTAACCTCGAGACCAAATCACCCAAAATACTTAAATCAGACTGTATACCATTCAAATAATTATTCAATGCACCAGTTATTGAACTTGAGTTGTTAAAAATATTTGCTGCTTCTTGGTAGACGTCGTAAGGCATGTTGACAAAATAACCATCGTAACAACAATTGCTTGATGCAAACGTTACATATAATCCACTTTTTGTATCGAGGTATTCTCTCTCGGCATATTGATATACCCAATAATTGTTTCCAGAGGGCACGCAGTTCTGACCATCCCAGTTACTGTTAATTTCATTTTCTATTCGCCTTAGTTCTTTAAAGTTCGAATTTATAGTTGTTCGTTCGGCTGCTTCCCAATTTAAACACTCTGGCTGTCCACCATCATTTCTTAACCTATAATTATCTACAAAACTATCGTAATTTCCATCTGAAGTTTTTGATGAAACTCTGTAAATTTCTCTTTGAAAAGGTGTGGTAGCAAGCAGGTTTTGAAGTGAAAAAGTAGATCGGCACGTAAAGCCAGGGTTTATGTCACATTCAGATTCTCTTTTTGACAGGTATGGTTCACCTAAATATTCAGTTACACCTGGATAAGATTCAAAAAGAAGACTACCTTTCCAACCATTCACAAAATTATCGTATGAAATATCGATATGAATAGCGAAGGGCAAGGTCAATCTATCAGATTTTTCTAGTGTGGTATAAGCTCCTGTTGTGTCATTTGGAAAATTAGAGGAATTAAAAACACGTAAAGTACTACTAAATGGAGATACATCTGCAGAAGTTCTGGGTGTTTTACCAGCTGTTGGAACACCAAAGAAGCTCGCACCTTCCGATTGAGCAACGTCAAGCATATCTGAAACAAGTCTTTGCTCTAATTTTGAACCGTGGCTTACTAGGGATTCATATATATTAGCCCTTTCCTCTGTAAGGCAACAACTATTATTCGATAGCTCGCCAAAAAACTCTTGTACTTCAAGACCATCATTGTTTCTAATTCTGTATGCCTTTCGTTCATGAATGTCAAAGGTTTGATCTTGGTTTAAGGCAAAATAAGATTGATTCGAGTCATCCAAATAATAGGATGATGGAAACTGCACATCACTGTTGTTATGAGAGAAGGCCGTTGAGAAAGCATTTACATTTATATTTACTCCAACTAAATCAGAATATTTAAATCCAGGGTGAAACAACTTCAAATAATCATCGGTATTTTTATTAATTTCAATTACTAGAAAGTAATGATAATCATCAATTTGATTTCTTTCAGATATGTTCTGAGTTGAAATTGTAAAGCTATAATTAGTTTGACTATTAGAACTATAATTCGATGTTATCAAATCATCAGAGTCACATGTCATATTAAAATTAAAATCGATACAAGCACTGAAACTGTTGATACTTTTCGTAGTATAAAAATCTCCATTGAAAGAGTAAGTCGTTGGTGGTGGTGGTGTGGGTGAGGGTGAGGGACTACTATTTGGAGTGGAACCTCCTCCACCTCCTCCGCAAGCCGTAAGCAAAATAACACCCAAAATTGAGATGCAAATTTGGTATGTCTTATTTAAACTCATAGGTTTAATTTAAATGAAAAAAGAACAAAAAAAAAGCCCGATAATACCTACTCTCNCGC
>FUFK010054102.1_pt1 | contig 17525 bp, 18 predicted proteins | sample 1021851 | NCBI WGS metagenome assembly FUFK01 (sample SAMEA51879418, study PRJEB19060) | metagenome | reverse complement strand
AGGTAAACCTAAACCTAAAACATTAAGTATAGCAAAAGTATCAGCAAACATAGTTGTTTGGAATGGAAACATTAATGCTATACCTGACATGCTTACTGACAGACCACCAATCATTGTGATCCAAAAGATCATTTTTTGACCAGCATTGAACTTCTTGGCAGGTGGATGTAATCCAGCTTTAAAAATACCACCACCCATTTTTATCCATTCCCAATCAACTTTGTTAGGAATGTTATGTCTTACCCATAAAACAAAAGCTAGAACAAGACCTAACATAAAGGCAAATGCCAAGTAGTTGTGAATATACTTACCTCCAATAGTTATTGCAGTAAATATTTCCGGTCCAAAAATTGGTAGTAAAATGTATTTACCATACATAAGATTAAGTCCAGTTAAAGCTAACAAAACAAATGATCCAGCCATTAACCAATGAGCAAATCTGTCAATTGCAGCAAACCTTAAAATAGTGTCACCTGACAATCCAGAATCTACTTTTATTTTACCTCTATACATGTAAAAGGCAAAAAGCACGCCAATAATTGCTAACAAACCTATACCACCATATAAAGTAACGGGTCCATTTCTAATAGCCCTCCAATTGTCACCTTCAGATTGTATCATTACAGCAGACAATTGGTCTTTCATTTGAGTTGAACCAGCATTGCCAGTTCTGATATATCTCCATAAATCGGCGTCAGACTTCAGGCCTAGTGCATTACCTGGCACCTCACCTTTAACTTGAGCTATTGATGAATTTGAATTTGTTAAAAATGTAAAACTAATTACAAATACCATTGTAAATGCAATAAATAGTTTTCTGAACATTAATTCTCTCCTCTTAATTACTTCTTTGCCTAGAAGTATGCATCTTAAGTTTATTTACNTGTTCTGTAGTTAGAATATCGTCTTTTTTACCTAAGTACACACCTTTTTTGTAATTTAGTATTCTTCCTTGTTCTTCCTGACATGAACTTAATAAGAACGAAGACAGGAAGATTGAGATAATCAAAAATGCTTTATTTATATTAATCATTACTTACCCCAAATTTTAAAGATAAAAGAATCAAAAAAGGCGGATAAATCCGCCTTTTTAAGTGAAATTTTAACCTTTTAACTGGTATGCAGTACCCCAGCCCCATGCGCCAGAACCAAAACCACGAGCAACAACTCTCTCTCTGAAGATATCAGCTACTTCGTCTCCATCACCAGCAAGTAATGCCTTTGTTGCACACATTTCTGCGCATGATGGCAGTTTACCTTCAGCAAGTCTGTTACGTCCATACTTTTGGAACTCTAACTCACCCATATCAGCTTCAGGTCCACCTGCGCAAAAAGTACACTTATCCATTTTTCCTCTTGATCCATAATTTCCAGCTTGAGGAAATTGAGGAGCTCCAAAAGGACAAGCATAGAAGCAGTAACCACAGCCGATACATAGATCCTTAGAATGTAACACTACACCCTGATCTGTTTGATAAAAACAGTCAACTGGGCACACGGCCATGCAAGGAGCATCTGAACAATGCATACAAGCTACGGATATTGATCTTTCTCCTGGCTTACCATCTTGAATGGTTACAACCCTTCTTCTATTAATACCCCATGGAACTTCATGCTCGTTCTTACATGCTGTCACACAGGCGTTACACTCAATACATCTTTCTGCGTCGCATAAGAATTTCATTCGTGCCATTTTTTAAGCCCTCCTTTAAGCTAGTTCAATTTGACACAATGAGCACTTAGTCTCTTGCATCTGTGTTACTGAGTCATATCCATAAGTAAATGCAGTGTTTGCTGCTTCACCTAGTACATATGGATCTGAACCTTCTGGATACTTTGATCTAAGATCCTCACCTTCCATATGACCACCGAAGTGGAATGGTAAGAAAGCTACACCTTTGGCAACACGTTCGGTTACCATTGCCATAACTTTAATCCTAGCTCCTTCTGGAGTTGCAACCCAAACCATTGCACCGTTTCTAATTCCTTTAGAGTTGGCATCAAATGGATTGATTTCAACAAACATGTCTTGTTGCAATTCAGCTAGCCATGGATTTGATCTTGTCTCATCTCCACCACCTTCATATTCAACCAATCTACCGGAAGTTAGAATGATCGGATATTTAACAGAGTGATCTACATCTTGAATAGACTTATACAATGTAGGGAGTCTATATGCCATTCTATCAGAATATGTAGGATAATCGGCTACAAGGTCTCTTCTAGAAGTGTATAGTGGCTCTCTGTGTAATGGGATTGGATCTGGAAATGTCCAAACCTTAACTCTTGCCTTAGCGTTTCCAAATGGAGCACAACCATGTTTAATAGCAACTCTTTGGATACCACCAGATAAGTCAACTTTCCAGTTAGTTTTATCTCCAGCAACTTTATCAATTGCGGCTTTTTCATCAGCTGTTAAATCTTTATCCCAGCCAAGTTTTTTAAGCATTGCCATTGTAAATTGTGGATAACCGTCTTTAATCTCAGAACCAACCGGATATGAACCTTCAGCTAATAGATTGTTACCTTCGTGTTCAACACCAAATCTTGCTCTAAAACATAATCCACCTTCTGCCACTGGCTTTGATGTGTCATATAACAATGGTGTACCAGGGTGTTTCATTTCTGGGTTACCCCAACAAGGCCAAGGTAAACCATAATAATCACCATCAAGTTCGCCACCAACAGCTCTTAATGTGGTTTTATCAAAAACATGTTGATTCTTCATGTGAGCTTTTAGTCTCTCTGGTGATTGACCAGTATATCCTATTGTCCACATACCACTATTGAACTCTTTAGTTACGTCTTCAATATAAGGCTCATCATTAGTTACCTTAATATTTCTGAACATACGGTCTGCAAACCCAAACTTTTTTGCAAACTTATATATAATGGTATGATCAGGAAGTGAGTCAAAAGATGGCTCGATAACCTTCTCTCTCCATTGNAGTGATCTATTGGATGAAGTAAGGGATCCATATGTCTCAAACTGAGTAGTAGATGGGAGTAAATAAACGCCATCTGTTCTATCAGATAAAACNGCAGAAACTGTTGGGTAAGGATCAATTACAACCATAAGGTCTAACTTCTCCATTGCAACTTTCATTTCCTTCATTCTAGTTTGAGAGTTAGGAGCATGTCCCCAGAATACCATTGCTTTTAAATTATCTGGCTGTTCTATATTTTCTTTCTTTTCAAGAACACCATCAATCCATCTTGATACAGGTATACCCTTCTGGTTCATCATACTCTTGGTTTTACCGTCTTTTCCTTTCATTGAAGAAAATCTTGCTTTAATCCAATTGTAATCTTCTCCCCATACTCTTGACCAATGTTTCCAAGCACCGGCGGATAAACCGTAGTACCCTGGTAAAGAATGGGATAAAATACAAAAGTCGGTAGCACCTTGAACATTNTCGTGNCCTCGGAATATNTTAGCACCACCACCTGCGGTTCCCATGTTTCCTAAAGCTAATTGGAATGCACAATACGCTCTTGTGTTGTTATTTCCGTTAGTATGCTGAGTTCCACCCATACACCAGATAAATGTACCAGGTCTGTTGTTAGCCATTATTTTAGCTACTCTTTTTAACTGAGATCCAGGAACTCCAGTNACTCTTTCTGTTTCCTCAGGATTCCATTTCTTTACTTCAGCTCTAACGTCATCCATACCATAGACACGTTGCCTAATAAATTCTTTATCTTCCCATTTATTTTCGAAGATATGCCACATAATTCCCCAAATCAAAGCAACATCTGATCCTGGACGAAATCTTACAAATTCNTCAGCGTGTGCTGCAGTTCTNGTAAAACGTGGGTCGCATACAATTAATGGAGCATTATTTTGCTCTTTTGCTTTCATTAAGTGCATTAATGACACTGGGTGTGCTTCTGCTGGGTTTCCACCAATGACAAACATGGCCTTAGAATTGTGAATGTCATTATAAGAATTTGTCATCGCACCGTAACCCCAAGTGTTAGCAACACCTGCAACTGTTGTTGAATGACATATTCTTGCCTGGTGATCTCCGTTGTTAGAGCCCCAATATGCATAAAATTTTCTAAATAAATATGACTGCTCATTATTAAATTTAGCAGAACCTAACCAATAAACAGAATCAGGGCCTGATGAAGTTCTGATGGATTCCATCTTGTCGCCAATTTCATTTATGGCATCATCCCATGACATTCTTGTCCATTTGCCACTTACAAGCTTCATAGGATATTTTAATCTTCTTTCTCCACTTGCTGTTTCTCTAACAGACGCACCCTTAGAGCAATGAGCACCTAAATTAATTGGGCTATCCCAACCTGGCTCTTGACCTGTCCACACACCATTTTGAACTTCAGCCATAATCGTACAACCAACTGAACAGTGCGTACAAACTGTTTTCTTCATGGATACTGCAGAGGTTGAAAATGAAGCCTGTGCTGGCTTAACATTTGAACCTGNGAGTGCTGCAGCGGTAGCTAATCCCCCTACNGCTAANCCTGAACCTTTCAAAAAAGTACGTCTATCAACGACTTTTTCTGAGGTTTTACCNATGAAAGATGAAGTTTGGGAGCCTATCGCCACCCCTTTCGTCTTCTTTCTAAGCATATTTTTCCTCCTTAAATTGATTAATTAATATTAGAACCTAGCGGTTTCATAATAAGTTTTTACATGCTTTGTTTTCTGGTAGCCTGAACCAGTAGTATTCATAGTCTCGTTAGCAGATGCTGTTTTGGTAACAGTTGCNGCCACTGTTGCGGCGGCAGCTGTGATAGCGGCACCTTTTAAAAAGTCTCTCCTACCATTCTTAGATTTATCAATCTTCATTTTACACTCCTTAATAAAAAGCTCATTAAATATGAGCCNATGAAACAGGGGCCTATCGCTACCCCGAGACATTCATTGAGAACGACGCACGTTCAATTTCCATAAATTCTTTTCCAATAGTTCCGATTGGTGAATAAAACACTGCAATTTTGGAACTTTCTATATCTCTCATAAGCAAGTCAACCCATGGAGCTAAATGCTTATTAAAAAAATCTTTTTGCTCTGTAATAGAATATTTTTTTTCAAACTTTCCAAGTATTAAACCTGACATCATATCAAATATGCTTGCGATGTGATCCTCTGGCTCTTTTACATTTTCCTCTAGCTTAATGCCAATTTTTTGCATATCCTGTCTTAATTTGGCTAAAGGCTTGTCTTTTAAAAATCCAGTCAAATAGTAAGATGCAAAGGGTAGTATTTCACCTCTACCGACACCTACAAAAATTCTAACATACTCATCTCTAATAGTTGGGAGATCAAGAGAAGTAGCTAATTTAGAAAGTGTTTTTATGGATTTTCCAATGGGAGAATCATCAGANTCAAGCNTTGTTAANTGNTTTACTAANTTTTCGTCAGGNTCTGNTCTTANAAGATTAGCTAAAAATGAATACATNTCAGCACGNAACTGATCTTCTTCATTNANANTATNTNNAATTTTNGCGTTNTTAGAACTCAANTTATATCCCCCAAAATAACTATTTACTATTATTTTGGAAAAGAAAAGCTTTTTTTTATTAATGTGTTAAGTAAAAGATCAATCTAAACAATTAGATCTTTTGGTTATAATCATTGTTACTGATTTTTGGTTTGAAAACCATTGTTTCTGGCTTTATTTTTTTATTACTATTTTGCAAGGAATTTTCAATTTCATCAGTATTTGTTGATGTTTGTTCTATTAAATTCTTATCTTTTTTTATTTCGCCAATCTTACTGACATTATTCTTCTTGTCTTTTTCAGATATAAGTTTTGTTTCGTCATTTTGTTTCTGATTTTGTTTTTTATCTTGATTTTTTCCTTTAGAAATTTTTTTAATTTTCTTTTTATTGCTTTTATCTGTTGATAATTGAATAGGAGTTATTGATTCGACGTCATTTTTTTCGTCCTTATCATCAATCAAATCTGATAGATAACCNTTTCCAACTTTATAAGCTGTTTCCATCCCTTCAATAACTGTTGCAGCATCAGTAAAATCTTCATGATAATCGTTAATTTCTGCGTCAGCGAATCTTATTATTGGATTTAATCTCCATACTCTTCGCAACGCTATTTGACGCAATCTGTCAGGAACTCCATCTTTAAAAAACACATCTAAAGATTTTTCTTTTTTAATTTTCTCAGGATTTGGTAAATTATATTTCTTTAACAATTCATCATCATTAAGTTTATCGTTTTCACTCACTTCTGATGTTGAAGATTTTGAAACTTCATCACCTTGGGAACTATTAAAATCAGTAGATTCTATTTTAGAAATTTCATTTTCAGACTTTTGTTTAGATTTTTTCTTAGACCATCTAGAAAGAAAGTTCTCATTTAAATCTTTTTTATCTTCTTTCATTATAAATTAACCTTTAAAATCTATTATCAGTTGTAATAATTTTTCTTTAGTCTTTGATCCCCACCTCGATGAATATTTTCATCAATATTTTTTTTATCTCTTTTTCTTTTTTTAAACTCCTCAGGATGAAAGTGAATACTAACAAACTTATTTAAGAGCTCTAAAATGGGACCATATAATGGAACTTTTTCAACCTTATCTTCTCCACAATCTTCATAATCTTGAATATGATAGGGAGATAGTGAGACTTCTGCTAAATGAACGTCAATATTTCTTTTCTCATCACTTTTTTTTTCATTTTCTTCAATTAAATCTCCATCTCTCAGAACTATATATATAGAAGGGTCTGAAGATTGAAGATTTTCAGCATAACCTTCAGCCTCTGCGCGATGCAAATCAATTGACGCATCTGCAACAAATAAATTTTTATTATCACTATTATGTCGAGAAACATCATTTAAAAGTGGACGAATTTTAACGTCATTAATTGGAGGATACCCTTCTCCACTTGTTACATCAAGAGGTATCAAATCATTAACTATCCATTTATGACTTTCCCATTGATTATCAATTTCTTTTTTTTCAAAAATGATCCTTACACCGTATAGAAGATGCTTATTATTTTCTAAGCTTATCATAATGCCTCATTTATAAACCTTAGACAGGTGAGCTAAATAACAACATTAAGAATAAAAAACAAACTAATTTTTTTTGTGATGAGAAATTAATTGACATTATACCACAATTAAATAAGTTCTTGTCTCAATCTTGGGAGATTGTTTTTGGAAATTAATAATAAAAAAATACTTATTTGCAATTGTGAAGCAACAATGGATATTGATGATGAAGCATTATCAAAAGCTTGCAAGTTGGAAAGTAAATGTAAAATACATAACAACTTATGCGGTTCGGAACTAGATGTTGTTTTAGATCAACTAAAAGTAGGAAATAAAGAAAATAAAAATTTGCTAATTGCGTGCACTCAACAAGAAGAGGTTTTTGAAAATTTAGCTGAAGAAAATAATTTCCAGCCACCTGGAACTTTTAATATAAGAGAATATGCAGGATGGTCTAAAGAGAGTAAAAAATCCGTTCCTAAAATAAGCGCNTTGATAAATTCATCTGTCAATGAAACAAAAAAAACNCCNAGTTTNACTTTAAATTCTNTAGGAAGATGCTTTGTTTANACTAATTATAAAAATGGTGACGACTCCCTTGGTATTGCTTTTGATTTCTGTAAAAAATTAAATAAACACCTTGGTGTAACACTAATGATTTCTAATTGTGAGGACGAAATAGTTTTAGAGCCTCAAAATTTCAAAATAACAAAAGGAAATATAAACAGAGCTCAAGGTTANTTTTCTCAATTCCAACTTGANATAAATAATTTTTCCGAAGCACTTCCAAGTAGTAAGTCAAATATGACGTTTGGAGATTTTTTTAAATCAGTAGATACTGAATGCGATATAATAATAGATCTAAGTGAAAATACACCTATGTTTANAGGTGATCACAAACGTGATGGTTATTTTAGAGCAAGCACAAATAGTCCAAATGATTTACTAGAGATTTTTGCAAAAGCAATTGATATGATTGGAGAGTTTGAAAAACCAATTTATGTAAACTATAATGATAGTTTATGCGCACATTCACGTAATGAAAAAACAGGATGCTCAAAATGTCTAGATNTTTGCCCTGCTGGNGCTATCCAAACATCTGGTGACGTTGTCTCTGTAGATCCAGGTATATGCGGTGGTTGTGGTTTTTGCGGATCTGTTTGTCCATCTGGCGCTATACAAACTGATTATCCAAGCCTTGAAGTTATATTAGGTGATTTATCAAACCTGCATGATAATTATANCAAAGCGGGTGGTAAAAATCCTGCTTTAGTTTTGTTTGATAATGATTATGGAAATGAAGTTATNAACATTCTTTCAAGACATGGCAGTGGTTTGCCAGCTAACTTGATACCCTATTCAATGCATTCTGTCGGTAGAGTTGGTCATGATATTCTTGTGTCTTCAATAGCTATTGGATATAAAAAAATTTTTATACTTCTAAACCCTAAAAAAATTAAAGAATTTGATTTCTTACCAAAAGAAATTGAATTAGCCAATGCCTTACTTTCTGGCGTTGCAAAAAATGATAATAATACAATTAAATTAATTGAAGAAAGTGATCCTGAAAAAATTGGAGATAAATTTTATGAAAAAGATGGTTATACCAAAATCAAACCATCTTCTTTTGTTGCAGTTGGAGCGCCTAGAGGAATATTGAGAGCCGGAATACAAGGTTTATCAAAAAGTAATAACAATAAAAAAGACATTATACCATTACCTAATAATTCACCTTATGGGACAGTTGATGTTAATATCGATAGTTGTACTATTTGTTTATCATGCGTAAGTGCGTGCCCTGCTGGCGCATTGCAGGACAATCCAGACTCTCCTCAGCTTTTATTCAGAGAAGATGCTTGCTTACAATGTGGTATATGTGTNGCAACATGTCCCGAAAAAGCAATANCTCTTAACNCTCAATTCAACTTAAACGATAACGCAATGTCAGCAAAAGTTATTATTGAGGATCAACCTTTTGATTGTATTGTTTGTGGAAAGACTTTTGGATCTACTAAATCTATAGAAAGAATAATTGAAAAACTCTCTACTCATACGATGTTTGAAAAAGATGGCAGGACNGAAATGCTTAAAATGTGTGAAGACTGCCGTGTTGGGGNAATGTTTAANGAAAATGATAAAATGCTTGATGCCCAAGACCGACCTAAACCAAGAACNACTGATGATTACTTGAATTAAGAANTATCTAATAAAGGTAAATTNGTTAATATATTTTGAGGTTTGANTTTTATCTTAGAACTATCATTCATTGCTAATCCAACATANACTGGCTTACCATACATTTCCTGAACAAATCCATCTTCAGCATCAAGTTGAAATAAACATAGTATCTGTTTGAGTCTTTCGTCAGTGACGTCAAGTCCATTATAAAGATCATTTAAAATATTGTTAGAGTCACTGTCTAAACCAAGATGCCATGACCATTTCTCATCCTCAATTTTTTGCATGGGTTTTATTGAAACCTCGATAGAAAGAAAATGATGAACCCATTTTTCAATCACTCGTGCTAATGCATCTAAGCCTGGTTTAGTGTAAGCAAGATCAATGGAGGTATCAAATTTATCTGATCTACCCCAATAATTGTCAGCAGAGCTCTCTCTTAAAATATCTATATCAACCTCTAATTTTTTTGGATCATTAGCTTTAGTGCTTTTTTTCTCAGCTTGAAGTTGAACTGTAGCTTCATCTGCCACCATTATTTCATCTTCAGCTATAGTAACAACCTGTGTCCTAAAGAATATTTCTGACGCCCTCACTTGAAGAGCATAGGGTGATTGATTTAGAATGTTCCTTAAAATAATTTGAACCATTTGATCTACAAAAAGAGGAGGAAAGTCTACAGCTTGTCCTCTTGCTATTGCAAGATAAGCACTATCTAATGTTGGATACTTTGATAAAAAATCTCTAAACTTTAATATAACTTCATAGTTGAAAATTACGTCTTTATCTCTAATTAAGTTAAGTTCCTTTTTATCAACAATATCAAAAGGTTTATCAACCAATCTTTTGTGAAGTTCAATTTCAGCTTCACAAGATTCTTCAATTGGAGCCACTTCTGGTCTATAAAAATAAGCTCGCATAAAGTCTTCGGTAGGAACAAGATGACCATCATTATTATGATCTAACAAATGCCAACCAGAAGTTAACCAAAAATCATTTTGAACCATTCATCAATTCCTATAATTAGTTCTCATCAACAAAAGCCCAAATTTTTTGCTCTGAGCAAGAATCAGCTTTAGGGAGATTTCTAAATTTTTCTTTAATTCCTTCATCTTCCCAAGTTCTTGTCAAACTTAAAAGACTTCCAATTTCATGATTTTTGCACAAATCAAGCATAAAATTTATTTCTTCTGTTGCCGCCTTTTCAGCCATCTCTTTTGTTGGAGCACCAAAGTTATCAACCAAATACTTTCCTAAGTCTATTTTTAGTTGTTGTAATTCTTCTTTACTAATATTCACTAAACTAACAAACGTACTATAGCCAAAAGTATTACAGCCCATGAAACCATTAGAGAATGCCTGCTTTATTTTACCATTTAAATCTTGCTGCTTTAAATTATAAAAGTTAAAAGTGCCAACCACAGCCAACTCACCTTCTTCAGAAGCCAAGGGGAAAATATTTAAATCAGATTTGTCGAAACGAATTGTTTTTGCAAACTTCATCTTAAATTAATGTCTCCAATTTCTTTTGTTATTTCAATTGGNGATAAGAATATTTCTTTATTCTTAGATTTGACAATNGCTAATCCATTTTCGTCTAANCCAACCCANGNNACNNTTTCTTNATTTTTNAANNTNAGCTCTTTATTTTNTTCTCTTCTNGAATTCCACATATCTACNACNGGTTTAAANCCNTCNTCNTCCCATTGACTAATCCAAGCTANAAAATGCCTNGANAAAGATTCAACAGCTCTTGTTCTNGAGACAAAACCTGCGCCTTCATCCGCAAGAGATGTTATATCTGGCTGAATATTATTTTCATCNATTTGAAGCTGATTATTTAACCTCAATTTTAATCCAACTACAATCCAATCTGGAATAGTATCCTCATTAGTTGAAGAAACCTCTATTTTTACCATACCCGCTTCACCTTGATTTAAGTAAATTAATCCTGGATAAGAATATGTAACCACTACTTCAGGCGGTGCAAGTGCTCCAATTGAGTCTCCAGCTGCAACCATCATTACATACAACATTTGATTACATTTAATTTTTTTCACTTCNGGATTTAAAACTACAGCTATTTCNACAAATTCNGTACTCTCNGAATAAAATACTGTTCCTGCTTCACTATTTGCAGCTGCAGAAATAGCCTTGTTAAAAACTTCGATTTTNTCTGGCACCGCNACCGGAGTTAANATTGGNGGTANAAGCGGTGGGTCATTATCGTCTGCTGGATCAAGTTCATAATATAAACTCATACTAACTCCTCTTCATCTATTTTAACAGACTTGATAATAGCCTTTGCAATATTTCTATAATTTTTAGATTGAACTGATTTTGGCTCAGAAATTATTATAGGAATACCTGAATCGGAACTCTTTCTTACCTGAGAACTTATTGGTATTTCACCTAACATTTCAATNCCTCTTTTTTTTGCCTCAGCTTTTACGCCACCTTCTCCAAAAATATGATCTATTCTACCACAATCTGGACAAGACCAATATGACATATTTTCNATCATTCCTAATACTGGAACATTNGCTTTTTGAAACATTGTTAANGCTTTAACAACATCTAGNAATGCTATATCTTGAGGAGTNGAGACTATNACAGCNCCTGCTAGATTNACTTGCTGAGCAAGAGAAATTTGAATNTCTCCTGTTCCNGGTGGNAAATCAATTANAATTATNTCAAGATTTCCCCANGCAACTGAGTTTAACATCTGCGTTAATGCTGANTGTACCATAGGACCACGCCAAATCATTGCAGTATCATCAGGCACTAANAGCCCCATNGACATTAGACTTATTCCATAATTTTGAAGAGGGGCAACCATATCTCCTCCAACTGATGCAGGTCTTCCACTTACTCCTAACATCCTGGGCTGAGAGGGACCGTAAACATCAGCATCTAGAAGACCTACNTTATANCCTTCAAGCTTTANAGCAATAGCTAAATTTACAGAAGTAGTTGATTTTCCTACACCGCCTTTGCCAGAACCAACTGCGATAAATCGCCTTACTTTCGATTCTATTACTTTTTCAACAGTTTTATCAGTTTTTACATCATCTGTAGTTTTGTTGTGTTTATTATCATGCGCAGTAACTACAACTGTTGCACTAGTAACTCCATCAATCCTTAAAATAGTTTGTTGTGCTAGTTTTCTAATAGGTTCCATTGATGNACCTCTATGAACGGGAACCTCCAAGGTAACTGCTACGTTACTATCCTTAATAGTAACATTACCTACTAAACCTAATGTAACAATATCCCTCGACTGTGAAGGATCCTGAACCTTTTTTAATGTATCTAATATTAAATCTTTATTTAATTTAGTCATTTTTTCCTGGTAATGATAATGTTGAAGAAACTGAATGATTAAGACCTAACTCATCAATTGTGATGTTAGCTGTAATATCAAGATTAGCGTTAGGACTCAATTCACCATCAGCTATTTTTTTGTTAATCAATTTTTCAATTTCTTTATGTGTTGTAACACCTAGATTTTTTAAAAATTTCCTATAACTAATTTCTGAAGCTGTCATATCTGACATATCTTTTTTATCACTCATAAACTTTCTCCTTAAAAATTTTTGTTAAANCAANANTATTTATAAGTTTGGATCAGCTAAATNTTCACGTATCATATCTATAAATTGTTCTGACATATGCTTTACATAATCTTCATGATTATCTGTTTCTAAAACGTTCTTNCCAACATGNGCAGAATATCGAGCNGCAGCGTAAAGCATTATGTAGTTNAGATCAGTTGATTTTATAGTTTTATTTTTNGTGTTTGCAAAAGAAATAAAATGATCTGCTAATTTTAAAAAGTTTTTTCCATCAAGAACTTTTTGATCCTTAATCTTTTCTGTTGAGCTCTCAGGTCTCTCATGCCATTTTCGTAATTCCATTTTAAACTTTATCTCCCTAATAAAGAACAAAATACATTTAATATTTTAATTAGCCTANACAATTTTTTTCTTTTTTTAAAAACTGTTTCTTATTTTTTTATAATGAAATAAAATTCAAATTATTTGGGAGATAGTAAATTGAAAGATTTATGGAAAATTAATGGTTATGAAATTTCTGATTTATTAAAAAAAAAAGAAGTATCAGCTGCAGAAATATGCAACAAACTTATTGAACATATTGAAAAAATAAATCCTAAAATCAACGCAATTGTTGTAGAAACCTTCGAGGACGCNAAAAAGCAAGCAAAAATTTTAGATAAAAAAATTAAGGANGGTGAAAAAATTGGGACGCTTGCTGGTGTTCCTACNACAATAAAAGTTAATACTGATCAAATTGGCTATCCTAGTACCAATGGTCTACGAATACAAAAAGATCTAATCGCAAAAAAAGATAGTCCAGTAGTAAAAAATCTCCGAAATTCTGATGCTTTAATGTTAGGGAAAACTAATACACCAGCTTTCAGTATTCACTGGTTTACCAGAAACAGTTTGCACGGCCATACTTTGAATCCTCATAATAAAAANATTACACCCGGCGGATCATCTGGCGGTGCCGCTGCTGCAACTGCAGCAGGTATGGGAGCAATTGGTCACGGCACTGATATAGCTGGATCAATTCGTTACCCTGCATATGCCTGTGGAATTCACGGATTAAGACCAAGTATTGGCCGAGTTCCAATGATAAATTATACTACCCCAGACAGACATATTGGAGGGCAAATNATGGCAGTGTCAGGNCCATTAGCACGTTCCATAAAAGATCTAGAATTAGCCCTAAAAGTAATGAGCANGGAAAATTATGATGACCCTTGGTGGACACCATTACCATTTTCTTTGCCTATGCCTGAAAAAAAAATAGCATTATTAAAAAAAATTGAAGGCCTNAAAATTGATCCTATAATATCAGCAGAATTAGACCTTGTTGCTAAAAGACTTGAGGATTCAGGATGGGTTATAGAAGAACCTCAAGCGCCAAACTTCCAAGAAGCAGCAAAATTCCAAGCAACCTTATGGCTAGGTGAATTTAGAAGAACTGGCGGAGAAGCTATTACAAAAGAAAATGACCCTGATTCAAATTTTATTTATAGCCAAATGTCTAGAAGATGCCCTGATACTAGTTTAGAAAAATTTATGGACTCATTGCAACAAAGAGCAAGAATCAGCAGAGAATGGAACAAATTTTTTGATCAACACCCTATAATATTATGTCCAATTACAGGAGACATTCCATTTCCAGATTTAAAGGATTTAGAATCAGAAGAATCCTTTGATTTAGTTTTTGATTCTATGCTACCTCAAATAGCNCCTCCATATATGGGACTACCTGGGCTATCTTTTGCAACTAGCCAAACAAAACAAAAAATTCCACTAGGAGTACAATTTATTTCTAGAAAGTTTCGCGAGGATTTATTATTAAATGTTGGATATGACCTAGAAAATTATTACCCCAAAATTGAACCAGTATTGCCAGCCTTTTAGAGTATTATTAAGACAAAATAAAAAACGGTTGAAAATATTAAAATTTGTAGATTAATATCAAAACAAAATTATTTAATTAATGAAAATGTTTANATCTAATGTAAAAATAACATATGCTGAATCATGGTTACCAATTCATCATAAGTTTTTTATTCATACTGTAGAATTGTTGTCAGCAAGAATTGCCCTAGAAAAACGTTACAAAAATTTTATCACTAATTCAAAAAACAAAACTGGTACCGAGTTATGGAAACATGCATTAAACTCTATGGGCATTAAGACACCTACATTGGCTCCAATTCCTAAAAGAAAAAAAGGTAAAGGTTTGATTATTGCAGCTAATCATCCATTTGGTGTTACAGATGGAGTATTTTTATCTTGGTTTGCTTCAACATTTGATGATAATTTTAGAGTAATAGCTCATGGCGTTCTACAAAAAGAACCAACACTAGCAGAGAATATACTTCCTATCGATTTTAGTAATAAAAAAAATGCGATGAGAGATAATGTAATCACTAGACAGACTGCTATTCAAATTTTGAAAAATGGAGGCGTAATTGCAATTTTCCCAGCTGGGGGAGTAGCATGGGCAAGAAAAAAAGGATTNCCTGTTGAAGAAGATGACTGGAAACCTATGCTAGGTAGATTAATAAATGACTCTAAATGTGATGTTCTTATAACCAAATTTGGTGGCCAAAATTCCAAAGCTTTTCAGTTTGCTTCACGTATACATCAAACTTTCAAACAAAGTTTATATTTGTATGAAATTAGAAAAAGTTTAGATAAACCCATAAAATTCGAAGTGTTAAAGTATTTTAAAAATGAAACTTTACCAAAAATTGATGATAAAGGTCTGTCACTTTTTCTTCAAAGCAAAGTTAAAGCTTCACACTAAGCATTATAGAGTTTACCGCTCTTTTTAGANAGTTCTGGAGGAGCAGTTGGTCTTTTAAGGAAGGTATCTACATCTCTAACATCTAAAAATTTATTACCAGCCTTAATTATTTGGTTATTTGGTAATTTTTTCAATGGCGTATATTTTGGATGATGGTGATCTATAAAAGGATTATTTCTTGCAGCGTTATAACAACATAAAAGTGTCCAACGTCTGTTAGGAGAGTTGTTTTTATCAGACCTGTGGAGAGTATTACAGTGGAAAAAAAGCACATCTCCAGGATCCATTTCACAATAAACTAGTTTTAGATGTTTTTTTGCCTCTTCAACTCTCTTTAAATCAACCCCTACTTGACCACTTTCTAATAATGCATGATCTACTCTTCCTAATTTATTCGAACCGGATAGTACTTGCAAACATCCATTTTCCTTCGTGCATTTATCCAAAGCTATCATTACGGTAGCCATAAATGGGAACAAACAACCATTGTTATACCAATATCCGTAATCTTGATGCCATTCCCAAGCTCCTCCCTCATATGGTTCTTTAGCTGTAATTTTAGAATGATAATGATAAACTTCTCCACCAAGGAGGTCTTCCATTGTATCAACAATTTTTTCTGATCTAGCGGTAACGCCATAAATACTATCATCTGGATGGTTCCATGCCATCATTTTAGTTATTAATCCTTCGGAGTCTTTTCTTTCATATAAATGATCTCTTATAGCAGGGTCCTTCTTAGAAGCATTTTGCAAAAGATATGTTTCATCTTCATTAAAAAAATTTTTTACGATCACATATCCATTTTCATGAAAATCTTTTGTTTGATTATTGTTTAGATATGTAGCCATTAGTTATTCTCCAAAAAATGTGAATGTTAGGGCATGTTTTTAAAATTGTGCCAGTTATAATAATTAGATTTAATATCAGCATCACATGAAAACGCATCAAAAACTTGCTCTAGATAATTTAACAAGTTTTTATTTATAATTTTTTTATTTTTTTTATTATATTTATTTTTTAATTCTTCTTCCCAAATTATCATTGCGCTGTGTATAATTGCTATTGGAGCAGGGTCAATGTTTCTTATGGTTCCATCTTTTAAGTCTTTAGAAAAAATACTAATTAAGTTTTTAAATTCTTTTTCTAACCCTTGAAGTTTAATTTGCAATAACTTTGTTGAACCATCCAAGCTTTCTTTCGTATTTGGTATTTGCTCCCATCTTCTATCAATTAACTCCTTTAAATAATTTGGGATATTGTCTATATTCTTATTTAACTTTTTAAAATCTTTTAAAATATTATTTAAAATTGAAATATTTTCGTCATTATTATTAATTTTAAATTTTTCACCTGATTTAAAATTATCATAAATCACATACATTCTTCGTGAAATTTCAATTAAATTGGTTAATGTCAAATTTACAAAAATCCCTTTCTTTGAATTTTTGATTATTGTTCGTAATTCAGACTCAATTTGTTCTTTTTTTTTCAAGATAGTCCTTATCAAAAATCATCTATTTTTTTGGTACAATTATACAAAGTATTTTTCATACAATNTGAGTATAATGAGTAACCTTCATCATACTCATCTTTGCTCATTTTTTCTTTTATCATATTAATATTTTGACGTGCACCCTCTATATTCAGATCTTCTGCTAAGCGCCACCATAAGTAAGNTTTAGGATAACTTACTTTAACACCTTGTCCTTGAAAATACATATTCCCCAAAATTAACCTTGAAGTAGGATGATCTCTCAATGCAGAAAATTTAAAAGATTTTAAAGCTAACTTATAATTTTTATTTATTCCTGAGCCTTTTAAATAAGCGTGNCCTAATGCATAATTTGCTAGAATATTTCCTTGATTTGCAGAAAGAAAAAACCAGCTAAAAGCCTCATTTTTATCAACAGGAACTCCCAAACCTTTATTATACATTATACCTAAGTTGTACTGAGCTTTGTCGTCACCCAAATTTGCATCATAACTTAAATAATAAAGAGC
>FUFK010718443.1_pt1 | contig 17528 bp, 17 predicted proteins | sample 1021851 | NCBI WGS metagenome assembly FUFK01 (sample SAMEA51879418, study PRJEB19060) | metagenome | reverse complement strand
TATAGTCCTCTATAAACTTCTACAACTGTTGGTGGTATAACAGCTGTTGCTGTGCCAAAACCAATTAATCTTCTTGCACCGATAGATCTAAGTGCGGGGTTTCTTAATTCTTTAAGTCCTTGTTGTACTATGTTGTGTGATGTTCTAATTATTTCTGCAGGAAACGATACGAAGTTACCAAGTGGTGACCTACGTAAACCTTTTATAAAGTCAGATACGTAAGAATAGTTTGGTACAGTGTTTCTAACTATACTAGCTGCTTGTTTAGCTAGATCTGTTTTGTTTGCTCTTGGCAAAGCATTTAATAAATTATCATACTCTGCTAAAAAATTATAAATCTTGTAGAAGTCATCCTCAGCTACATATAAGTCTTGTGCTTTTCTAAATATCTGTGTAGTCTTTTTACCAAGTTTACCAAATACCCTTTCAATAACATCACCACCTTTTGCAATATCTTTTAATAATCCTTGCACATCTTGAAATGTAGAACTAGAGTTTACTACACCTTCGTCCAACATAAATCTGTAAAACGCTTGGTCCTCTGGTAAGTTTCTGTACAATAGCTGTGGTTGTATAGTATTAAATGATTTTTTAAAATTACTTAAAATAAATCTAGGGTCTTTAAATAAATTACCTGTGCCTAAACTAAATGCTACAGCACTTGTAAAGTTACGCATATGTGTAAATGGACTTAATACTGTTTTTGCAACTTGTGCTAGTCCTTTTGGTATAGCTAAAAAGTATCTGTACAAATTACTTTTCATCAAACCTGCTAATGGTAATTCTTCTGCAAATTTAATTGCATCTTCAAACTCCTTTGATGTAAATTTACCGTTAAGTGGATTTGTGTATACCTGCTCTCCTAACTCTGATGATATCTGCATACCATTTCTAGAAGAAGTGTATGCTGGTCTGTTGGGTAAAAATGTTCTTGCATCTCTTTCAGAGTTAAAAACTATCTTACCTGCATTAGCAATTTTAGTATAGAACTCATCTCTTGCTGCAATACCAGCTAAGTTTTGCATCGTATTAACGACAGTTTTTCTAGCGTCTTTTACTTCACCAAACAATTCTTTAAATGCGTTTAAATCTTTTTGATTTTTAATTAAATCTTTTTTATCAAATTTATTTCCTGTTAAGGCTCTAGACATATTAATCTCTATATTTTTAGCATCTAAGAATGCACTTCTATTTTCAAATCTAAACACAGGTGCTCTTGTGACTTTGTCCATCTGCACGTTTTCTAGTATTTGATCTACTTCAAGAACGGCTTCTTGTCTGTTAGTAAAAGGTCTTTTGTTTGCTCTTGCGTAGTTTATAAACAAGTCTACAACTTTTTCTTTTGCTTCTTTTGTAGGTGCATATTTATTTATTTTAAATAATTTTTTATTATCAAATATCTTATAATCATTACTTAATGTGTATTTTAGTCTTTTACTAAAAAAGTCTGATAATTCTTTGTTTGTTAAATCTTCATTTATGTTACCTGATTTTAAAAACTGTGTCTTTACAGTGTTAAAAGAGTTTCTAGCTTTTGTTAATACACTAATTAAATCGTCTCTACCTTTTTTATTAATACCTATGTTAGTTAAAGATTTATTAAAGTCTGTTAATTCTTTTTTACCAAAAGTGCCAAACTTAAATTGATTGTTAACAACTTTATCACTACCTGATTTCAATACATTATCCATCTGCTCTACAATTTGATCTGTATTTTTTATTCTTGTAGCTGCATCAATAGACTTATCATATATCTCTTTAAATACTTCATCTGTATCCCGTAATAAATCTTTTGCAACAATAGCTGCAGACCCCTCTCTACCTTCTACTTTCATTTGTGCTTCAAATAAATCTTGTCGTTTTTTACCTCTTGGTCTGAAAGGTGCACCAAATACTTTATCTATAAGTCTTTCATATACAGAATTACTAAACGCTAGCTCTTTACCTTTTTTTGCAAGAGATGTCGCTACTTTACCCGCAGCAAATGCAAACGGTGATATCAATATGCCTTCGTATAAAAATTTAGCCCTGTTTTCTAATCTACGTAATGCATCATCCGCACTGTCTTTTTTTGCATCTCTATCTAGTTCTGTTGGTAAACTAGAGATATCTCCAAATGTTCCTATGTCTTCTATATCATAAACAGTTGCCGCCCCTGCAGCTCCTCCACTTGCAACCACTGCGCCTCTACCTGTTTTGTTGGCTATACGTGCTGCTTTAGATATATTTTTATTTTTTAATGAAACTCTTTTACCGGTCTTTATAGCTTTAATTGTTTTCTCTGCTATTGTGCCAGCAATCTTTGCACCTCTTGCAGCAGGTATACCTACTTGTACAAGTGCCTCTGTTATTTTACCAGCAGCTGTTGCTCTTGCTCTGTCTTCTAATCCTTGCACAACATCACCTACAACAGAGTTATCTAAAAATTGTTCTAACCTAGCAACTGCACTATCTTCAACAGATAAACCTTCACCTTGTACAGCATCGTATATTTCCGCAGCTACAGATGTTAAACCTAGGGGTATCTTTACTAAACCAGATCCAATACCAGCAGCAATAGATACTGCAAGATTTGTGTCATCTGCATTATTTTTTTCTGGTAATTCTAGTGCGTATGGGTCGTATTTTTTGACAGCCATGGCTTACTCCTATAATTCAGGCAGCTCGACCAAGTCTGATATAACAACAAATCCTTGTGAATCTGCTTCTGAGTTGTCTGGATCAAATCTCTCCACATTTCCAGATCTAACATTTATATATGCAAGACCTACTTTATAATTTTTCTTACTTCTTTTTGCATGTCTAAAAGGATTTTTAGTATCTATAGGTATTTCTTTTTTATCAAACTCACCCACAATTTCTGTTAATTTATTAAAATAAGGCACAGCTTTTTGAGCATCAAATTCTGACATTCTAAAATCTCCATCTCTATCTGTTAATGCATTTATAGCTCTTTCTTGTGGATTTGCTGTTTTTCTAAATGGATCAGTTTGTGCTGCTTTATCTAATACAAAGTTAAGTGCTTCATTGTATTTACCAAAAAACTTATTACCCTTTGTTTTTGACATTAACTCTGCTGTTTTTTCAGCAGTGATTCTATCATCATCTGTTAAAGCTTCTAAGGCAAGTGCTGCTTTTGTTTTGTCTGCAGTTTGTTGAGTTGCCATAAACCTTTGAAAAGGATCTCTAGCAGCAGCTGCCGCTGTAGATAATATATTACCTCTTGGTGGTCCTGACGCTAAATTTAAACCAAAGTCTATTAAAAATTGATTTAAGTTTGGTCCTGGTGACAAAGCATTTATCATTTGTAATCTTCTTTGTAATCTTTCATCTCTAGGTGATCCAACAGGTGCATTCGGTGGATCTTGATACCTGTTACGCATACCGTCCATGATGCCGACATTTTCAACGTCACCACCCATTTTGAACATAGGTCTTTTTAAAATACGCTTCATCATATTATCTATTAAAATTAAATAATGGTTTACCCGCACCTTTAATCGTGCCGTAGATACCTGCTAGTGTTGAACCTACACCAAGAGCTGTTTGTAATGGTGTTGGGTTAGGTATATTTGTCGTTGTTGTTCTAACCGGATATCCTCCCATTAATCCTGTAACACCTTGACCTAAGAAACCTAATCTTTCTTGTGGTTCAAAGGCTGCCATTCTAGCTGCTTCTCTGTCAGCGTCTTTTTCTGCCTGTGCTTGAGCCTGTTGTGCTGCGCCCACTTGACCCAATGTTTGAATATCTGCTCTTTGTAAACCAGGAACTGTTTGTGCTAATCCTGTTTGAAACTGTCCTAGTCCTGTTTGGAATTGTCCAAGACCCAATACGGATTGTGCTAAACCTTGTCTGTTTGCTATATCTTGTTGTCTTCTTGCAACAGCATCTTGAAAACCTTGTTGTTGTAATCCTGCTTGTAATAAAGCTCTTTGTCTCGCAGCTTCACTACCAAACTCTGAAAGTTGTACTCCTGCTCTGCCAGCACCAAGTACACCTAATTGTGCTTGTTGGTCCTTGATTGCTTGTTCTTGTATTTGTCTTTGTCTGTCAAACTCACCTAATGTTGTGTCAATAACTTGTTGTTGGAACGGTGACATAAAATCTTGAATAGATCCTGTGCCTGTTCCTGCACCAGATCCTAACATTTCCTCTGCACCAAGTATACCTGCTCTAGCTTCAGCACCTAACTCTCCCGCTCTATCAAATCGCTCTTGTGCTGTTGTTATAAACGGTTTAAAAGCATCAAGACCAGATAAGGCTCTTTCAGCAGCTTTTATTTGTAATTGATCTTGTGGTGCAACTTCTGGTGCAAATGGTGCTTGAGCTGCTCTTGTTTGTTCAAATGTTTGAAATCTTTCTCTAGCTGCTTGTTGTCTATTTGCAAAAGCTTCATCTGTTTCTAATTCACCTGTTGCGGGGTCCGTTCTTTTTGTTAATTGACCCGATATGTCTGCCGCTAATGCAGGTAACCCTGTAACACCTATAAGATTTTTAGCAAAATCTTTACCAATATCTTCTATAAACGGTGCGGGTAATGTTCTAGTTTCTTGAATTGCCATTATGCTACTTTATTCTCCAGGGTTTTCATTGTTTTATACATTACATCTGCGCCTTTATCAACACTTCCTCCACCTGCTGCTCTAACCGCATCAGCTGTGAAAACAAACTCATTCTTAGATAATCTTGCTGGCACATCGTCTTTTTTCTCGTATTCTCCTAATGGCACAAAGCCACCACCTCTTAAATCCATCTCTTTACCACCTAAATCTAACATCTCATCCTCAACCTCTCCACCTTGAGCAAATTTCTGTCCATAGTAATCTATGACTGCTTTCATTTCTGGATCTGATCTTACCGCTGCTGGTAATGTTTCATCTTCGTCCTCTTCTTGTTTAGTTAAAAGACCTGATGCTACTGATGCTCCTAATATTGTTGTAAGAGGATTTAATCCACCTGCAAACTCTCCAAATGCTCTTCCTAATCTAGCTGCTTTCATAGATCTTTGAAGAGCTAATGGCCCTTGTGTTCCTGCAAAACCAAATTTAGTTCCAGCTAAAAAAGAAGGCCCAAAATAAGCTAGTCCACCAAGTAAGGCAGCTTTACCTATAGGGGACTTAACAACTTTTTTAACAGCTCTTGTAGCTTTCTTTACAATACTACCTAAACCATATTCCTGTCTTACATCACCACCGTCTTCAAATCTTGCACCAGCTCTTGCTAACATTTGTTGAAAATCTGTTAACTCTGGTTCTTTTTCTTCTATAGGTGCTTTTAACTTTGGTAATATAATAGGTTCGTTGTCTCCACCTTCTCTATTAATCATATCTTCAACGGTAGTGTATCCTTTACTTCTAGCAAAATCTAAACCTGCTTTTGATGCTAGATCTCCAGTAAAACCTTGAACTGTTAAATCTTCATCACCAAAAGGTCCCGATCTTATAATTCCTTCTCTCACTAAAAAATCTCTTCTTCTAGCTCTGTTAATAGCGTCTCTATTAGGATTAATAAATGATTCAATAGCTCTTACTCTATCTCCAACACCAGTCCCAATATTCTTAAGTGCTTGAATAAAAAAGTTATCATCACCATCACTTGCTGGATCTCTTTGATCAAAACCATATGTCTCTTCTGTTCCTCTACCACCCATTTCAGGCGAGCCTGTAAAGCCTCCAAAAGAAGATGGGCTTGACGCTGGACCTTCTTGTTGAAAATCAAAACCCTCTGTCTCGTCTCCATATGATCCTTCTCCACCTTCAAAAAATCTTTTCCTAGGTGCTCCGCCCTCTGCTAGTAATTGTCTTGCTATTTTTGATCTAATAATTGCCATTTTTCCACACTACTTTGTTTTAGGGAACAAATCAAGCGAAGGCATGATTACTTTTACATCTCGTCTAATCTCTGCTTCTGACACGCCTTTTGCCTTCCATTCGTCCTCTGTTTTGTATATCTCACCTGTTTTAAGGTTAGATATGGTTGTTATTATCTTCTCTGGTTTTATTGTTTCCATTACGTTGTTACCTCTCTTGGTTCTATTTCTAATATAGAAGCTATGACATGGATTCTTCCAGCATAACCCACTTGTACTTTTAATATCTCAGAAGCCTCCATAACTAAAGGCTGAGTTAAAAGTTCTACTGTAGTATTAGCAGATATTGATTTGCTCTTAAATAAACTAAATATGTTAGATGAAGCATCAACTAACGTTACAGTAATTGTGTCCCCTGATCCTGAGTCATCAGATACTAGAATAGATTTAACCACAGCCGTTTTAAAAGAAGGCACTGTGTATACAGTCGTTAGATCTGTAGATGTTAAATCATTCTTTTTATTTATAAAACTATTTGCCATTATGTTAGAAAGAAGTTTGCAGCTTCCATTTCATCTTTTAGTTCTTGTTGATACGTTGTATTTAATTTTTGTATTACACCGTCAAGATCCCTGACCTGTGCATCAGCTACAGATTGTTTATATTCTTCACTGGGTCTTGTTAATACTTGCACTATCTTTGCCATTATCTTCTACCATCCGCTTGTAAATCTAATCTAAACGTGCCTAACTTCCAATCTTGAGCTGTGCTTGTGTTTTCTACTTTTAATGCAATAGCTCTGGCTCTAGCTCTTGTGTCCACCTTTGTTGTAGAGGATGTTACTGTAAAAGGTCCTAACGAGGAACTAGCCGCAGTATCGTTTGAATAATTTTTTAAATTAAGTGTTATTTGTGTATTACCAGTTTGAGATACAAAGTCTGGTATAAATCTTCTTATCTTCATCATAAACTCACCATCACCTCTAAGATCTGCAATGTTAGTTTGTGCACCTCTAATTACTCTTTGTGTAATATCAAAATCTCCTGATAATATGTTTGCCTGAATAGCTGTCACTGTTCCACCTTTGACTTGATCTGTCCCCGTCTCATGTTGGTAGTATGTCGTAATACCATCTGTATTGCCTTGGACATATGTAGACGATGTTGCTGGCTCTACTCCGTCTGCATCATACTCTAAGGCGTGTGGATTGCCAAAAACTGCAGAGTCTGCCCATGCTGTTCTAGCTAATGTACCCACTGTCCATATTGGTCTTCTTGCTGATGAGTCTTGATAATTATAACAAACCATTCTGTTTACAACTGAAGAGTTTGCTGTAGGATAGAACCACATAATCTCACCAAACAAATTGTTAAGTCCTGCTGATATCATTTGATTACCAGAATCTAAATTAATGTCATCATAGACAAAGTCCTCCACTAAACATGGTAAAGATTCAAGGGCACCTGCATATTTAAAGAAACCATTTTCTGAAAACCAGTACGCTGCACCATCTACCTCTACTGCTGCATTTTTACCTGCAAGTCCACAGTTTGTACCAGCTTGCACAAAGGCAAATGTAAATGGTTGACCTACAAATCTTTGTAAGAACAAAGCTGTATCTGTGTACACATAGATTGCATCTCTACCTCTGATAGCTCCCATGATCCGTGATCCGTCGGCCAGTCTTTGTGTACCAGCTGTATTGGTCGCTGTGGGTGTGTAAGTATTAATATCTTCTTGAGACGAGAATCTAATGAACATATCGTCTTGTGTAGACTTTGTGCCAATAGTTGTTTCTGTTCCATAGAATACTAAGTGTCTATCCGGTGTAGATACGAGCATGTGTCTTGAAGCTGTTGGTGCACCAGATATAATAGTTGCTCTTGAATCTGTTGCATTTGTTGCTGAAGAGTCCCACTCAAATACTTCACCATCTACAATCAAACAAATAGCTTTGTCACCAAAATTATCAATGGACCACATACCAGGGTCTATAATTAAGTCTCCAGATGCTGCTTCACCCCATGCTACGAAATCAGATGTGTTTGTAACTGTGGCACCTGCAGTGTGTGATGCTGCTGTTGTGTTTCTTACACCTCTTGTTACACCTGTTAATGTATTTGTAGATATACCTGTGTACGATATTTCTTCTGTTCCAATCTTAATAAAATTTGTTCCAGAGCTTGGCAGCTGTGATGCATCGTTTACAGTTATGCTTGTTGTAGAACTATTTATATCTGCAGACAAAACAGTTGTGTAGGCTCCTACAGCCTGACCACCCCAAGATCCTAAAGACCAACCAAAACCTTGTGCCTGTACGTCTGGTCCCACTCTGTAATAATGTCTGACTCTAATACCACCAGATGTTGTTGCACCAGATCCTGACTCTGCTGATGGCATCGTTATTGTAATTGTATTTGATGCTGGCACTGTTGTTGCCATAAATCTTATATCATCAAAGTCTGACGCACCAAAATTTGAACCTGTGATAGATGAAAAATTATCTAGTAATACGATATCTCCTGCTTGTATGCCATGGTCACCAGAAAAATTTATTGTGACCGTTGTTGATCCGTTGGTCGTGCTAAACGCGTTTGATAATGTGTCTGTAGATTTAATAGGGTGTATGTCGTAGAACACACCTCCTGAATAAGCGTACAAAATTCTGTTCGATCCTATAATAGAATACTTTCTACCCAGACTATTTGTAAATTGATGTAAAGCTCTAGCTGCACCTGTAATATTATCGGCTCCTAGTTGTTTCCAACCACCTATCTTTTCAGGTGTAGAATACCTAAAACGGACATTATCACAGTCTATCCACTGACCTTCCGCAGCCGTTGCAGTAACTTGTTTGTTTATACCAGGTTGAAACCCTATCTTTTGTAGCATAGATCTCCAGATTATATTAGATTGCGTTGTATATCAACGAGTTTTGGGTATACCCAACATTGGTCTTTTATCATACAAATTAGACTTTGCAAACTGTCCATCTGCATGATTATAGTGTAAAAATACTTGACCACATAATTTACCTTGAAAAGGCTCTCTCCAGTGCTCTAACTCACATCCAGAGTAAATAAGCATATCTCCTGGTTTTAAGTCTACTTTTATACCCTTGGGTGCTCCGGGCTTATGTATGCCTTTATACTCGTCTATGACGTTGTTAGACCCCGTAGGATCGATAAATATAGGCCAGTTATCTCCACCTAAGTTTAGTGTGGTAGATATTTCACAGCTAGGTCTATCTTTGTGCCTTCGTAAGATATTACCTTTTCTATAGAGTCTTGTGTAAGAATAAGTTGGTACTAGTTTAAGCCCTGTCTTCTTCTGCATCACATCTATTGTTTTAACTAAAAGTGTTTCCATCAACCTATCACTATATTTAGCGTAAGAGTTTGGAACTTGTGGGTCATTAAAATTACCAATAAGACTATTACCAGGATGAGTTACAGCATTCTGTAACATCCAGTTATCTGCCTCTGCTGATATTTGTAAATAGGTATAAGCTAGAGCTGCTATCTCTTTTGATATAGCACCACGAATAACTTGATATTTATTTTTTTTGAAACTCATAATCTTTATATACTAAATCATAACGAGGAGGCATTATTGTATCAATATTACCGTCTGATCCTCTTCTAATTTTAACATTTTTATGTGTAAATAATTCTTTAATTTCATCATCTGTTTTTAATTCACGTCCTTCTAATTTAAAAGTAGGGTCGTAAATATTAACGATAATAGGTATTGTTTTAATTCCTAAAATTTTAGCAGCAGCCATTCGATTATTACCCACAATTATTTTTATAAATCTACCGTAGTCATTACCTACTTCAGCATATAAAGGATCTATAATTCCTTGTTCTTTAATTGACTCAACTAATCTACTTTTAAATACTTTTTCTACGTTATGAAACTCTGGACGTTCAATATAATGTATTTGTTCAAATGGTAATTTAGCATAAATTAAAGTTGTCATACTTGTATAAAATTATAAGATACAGATATTCTCCAATTCTTTTCACCTTTTTCTGTATTCATGTTTATATCTACACCATGTGGTAGCCAACTTGGAAAAAATATCATTCTACCTTCTTTTGGTTCATAGGCACATACTCTCCACAGCATCTCTGGTAAATTATCTACTCTTCTAGGCATATGTTGATTTGGTCCTGGTCTAGGATCTTCTAAGAATAGTTTGCCTGAGTTCTTTGGTACTTTAATGTAGTACACACCTGACCACATAGAGTTAGGGTGTGTATGTGTTTTATTATAACTGTATGTTGGATTAATATTAGCCCACATATTACCAAGTCCTAGTTTACCAGTAATACCATAATCTTTGTTGCACTCTTCAGCCATTTTAAATAATTCTTGAATTAAAGGTTGATACTCTTTTCGTCTATCCATGTCAGTTTTACTATGCCAACCAAAACCAGAGTTTGTTTTTCTTTCTCCTTCAGGATCTGCCTTACGCCATTTTTTTATTTCTTTAAATAAATATTTATTAAGTTCTTTAGCGTTAGGTAAGTCTTTAAAATATACGGCAGTTGGAAATAATATCTTTCTTTGAAGTTGACTCATTTAAATGGTGGCCCTCCAAACCACATCACCAAAGATTTTCTCACACCTTTTTTAACAGGCGCAACTTTGTGTCTTAAAAATGATGCAAAGAATATGGCTTGTCCCTGTTTTAACTGTAATGGTTTTTCTTCACCAGCATCTGCAAACAAAAGATCTCCGCCTGTAAACTCTGATGGATCTGATAATAAACAAGTCATAGACACTTTACGTATTGGGTTTTCACCCTCTCCACCAAAAGTATTTAAGTCCATATGCCAATCGTAAAAACCTTTTTTAGGATACACAGTAAATTGCGCAGGTTCTGTTATTACAACACCCTCGAAACCAAAATGATTTAAGTTTACAATAGATAATTGATTTTCAATAACTCTGTACATCTGAGGTAATTTTTTAAAAGGTATCCAAGAAATTGTTGTCACTCGTTTCTTGGTATCGTGCTTACCAGATTCACCTCCACCTACTTTGGCTTGCTCGGGCGCGCACTGATGACCCGCATCAATAATCATCTTACATTGTTCAGGTGTAAACATGGGTTGTGTGGTTTGAGCAATATAAGATTGCCATCTTGGCATTCTTGGTATCATTCGTTTTGCCCCGATCCAGTTCTTGAAAACACTGGGTCATATTCAACATCAACGTTACAAACTAATGTTCTTCTTGTTTCTTTGGTTCCGTTAAATGGATATACGCAGTGTCTCATGTCATAAGGAAAAACATAAAAGTCTCCTATTTTCATGTTTGGAGAATAATCTGTTTTAGAAAACTGACCAGCTGCTGCACCTATAATTTGTAGTCTACCATTCATAGGTTTTGATTCTGCTGAATATTCTACGCCTGTGTTTTTCGGCAGTTTTAAAATCATAACTGATGATAGACCTGTGAATAATTTACCTTGATGAATATGCACAGGGTTATACTCATGTGCCTTCATTTCATTTACCCAAATAGAATTTATAGATTTATTTGTTTTACCTATTTTATTCCAATCTGTGTAGTGATCAAAGATGCTATGAAACCATTTAAGTATATCGCTTGGCACAAAACAATGTTGATGCATTTTATCGTTATTAGGCCCTGAGTAAAATAAAGATACTTCGTCTTGTATTTTACCTACCAACTGTTTGTTGGCTTTCGGTAATTGTTTTTTTTGTCTTTCATAAATTTCATTAAGACCTACAAATACTTCTAAGGGAACCTGGTATTTTAAAACCGTCTGACCTAAATAAACAAAGTCGAACTTCATTTTAATTTTTTAGTTTTCTTAGCATCTAAAGATAAAGTGTTTTCTCTCAAACCTTTTTCTAAAGCTTCTAATTGACCCATAATATTAAACACTTCTGGTTGTGATGTGCCAGGAGTTATTGTGTCTTTTGATCTTTGGAATCTTAATAAATATGATTTAGCCTGATGCGTATTTACATCTTCTTTGTCAAAGTTACCATCATCAAATTCTTTTTTAAGCTTAGACCAAGTTGCTACTTCTCTCATTCTATGTTTAGCAACTAACTCCATCTGTGCTTTACTATATAATTTTTCTTCTAACTCAACTTGTTTAAGTTCTTTCTCTAGTGGATCTTTTTCTTTTTTAATATCTCTTTGTATTTTTTTTATTTCAACTTCATTCTTCCTAGCATCAAATGATAGGTGAACTAAATTTTCAAAGTGTGTATTTTGCTCTCTTACAGATTGCCAATACTTTGCAGCTTTTGTTGGATATTTATTATCAGATAGCACAGAAAATCTCATTTCTGTTTCTGTACGAAACATTTGTTTCTTTCTCCATGTATCTTGTAACTCTGGTATTAATTTCTTAAATGCTTTTACATCTTCTTTATCTAGTACATTAGTTAAATACTTAGACTCTGTTTCTAGCTTGGTAGCTATATTACGTTTTTCTTTTGACATTCTATCTCCTTTATTCATTTCTAATCTCTTTATATACCTTTCTATATAAAGGTCAAGTCTACGATAAAGTTACCGTAGATAACGTAGCAGTTGCAACAGTGAACTCTTCAACAGTGGCTACTTGTGTTGTTGTATAACCACCCATTTTCATAACACTTGATGATCCGTGTCCTGCAGAAGCATCAATATATGTTGCTGTAGATAAATCGTTTATTTCTGCCCAAGAACTACCATTCCAATATTCACAGGCAGCTGACAATGATCCATTACCACCAAAGGCCAAAGCATCAGTAACACCATCTCCTCCTGAGCCACACAGATATCTTTCCGTATTTAAGTCTGCTATTTCTGTCCAAGCAGTTCCGTTCCATTCTTCATTTTTCTTTTCTACATCACCTGGTGATTCACCCAAAAATGCAAGAGATGAAGTTGACGTTCCAACAGTTCCACATCTAATTCTAGACGTGGTCATTTCTGCTACTTCAGTCCAACTTGATCCGTTCCATTGTTCTGTTTTAAAACTAGGGCTAGATGGATTTGCAGCTATAGCAAGAGCTGCTGTTGCACTTTTACCTATTCCTTTTTGTTCGGCTCTAGCTTGATTTAAATTTGTTGAAGTCGTCCAAGAGGCCCCATTCCAATCCTCTACATTAGCAACGTTAGCTGTTGTGTAACCTCCATAAGCTAAAGTAGAAGTTTGTGTTCCACTTCCTAAAAGATATCTTCTAGCTGTGCCCATGTCAGATACTTCTGTAAATGAGCTTCCGTCATAAGTTTGAGTTTTACCTGTTGAACCACTACCACTTTCTCGACCACCAAAGTGTAATGCTGCAGTGTTACTAGATCCGGACCCTGCATCTTGATACCAAGGATTTGGTAAATTAGTTCCAGAAGACCAAGTTACACTTGGCACACTAGCCGCTTTTCCAAAAGCTTTTAACGTTGTGCTTGCAGATAAAAATATCATACCCTCTTTTAATTTAGCTTGTGTCACTGGCGGAAAAGACCATTCTTCTGTGTTTGCTACGTCAGTTGTCGTATAGCCACCAAAACCTAAAGCTGATTCGTTAGAAGGACCAGCTCCTTTTATATAACGTCTCCCTGTTGCTAAATCAGATACTTCTGTCCATGAAGTGCCATCCCAAGACTCTGTGTTTGCAAGAGTAGGATTACCACCAAAAATAAGTCCTGATGTTGAAGACACTGAGGTCCCACCCTGATAATTTCTACCCGTATTAACTTCTGATACTTCAGTCCACGAAGCACCATTCCATGATTCAACCGCTGTTGTAGTTGACCCACCCACGGCTAAAGCAGCTGTGTAAGTTCCCATTCCTGTTAAATAAGACCTGCCTGTATTTAAATCAGCTTTTTCAACCCAAGAGCTTCCGTTCCATTCTTCGTTAAGTGCTTGAACACCTGGACTAGCGTTACCACCAAAATAAATTACAGACGTGCTAGTTCCACCAGCTGACATTGCATTTGAATCTCTTATTGAATTTATCTCAGCTATTTCTGACCAAGAACTTCCGTTCCAAGTTTCTACGTTATTAATGATACCAATTCCAGGAGTGCCTGGCGTTGATCCATTACCTACGATTGCATTTGTGTAAGTTCCTGCCGAAGCATTTTTACCTCTCGGAGTTCCCATGTTTGCAAACGTGGCCCATGTAGAACCATTCCATTGTTCACTTGTCATTGGATAAGGATAACCACCAACGTTGATTGCGCTAGTAGATGTTCCTGATCCACCACCTTCTCTATTAGCTGCATTTAAGTTTGGTGCACTAGACCAAGATCCTCCATCTACGACTGGATCCTCAGTGTTTGTTTGTATTGTTACGCCTTTTATTTCCTTATACGTTGCCATAATTAACTCGATGATATTGTTTTATTGCCTAAAGTTACTGTAAATTCTTCTGTTGCTGTTGCATAATTATTAGGAGTTCCAGGATGTCCACCAGACATTAATCCAAAATTAGCACTTCCTGTTCCAGATCCTTCCCATCTTGCTGTCGATATATCATTAATTTCAGACCAAGAACTTCCATTCCAATGTTCTACATTTCCTCCTAAAGGATATTTACCCATAGCTAACACTAGTGATGAAGATTTACCAGAAGCTGCTCTGTATTCTCCAGCTGAGTTTAGTTCTGAAACTTCTGTCCACGATGTGCCGTCCCAAGTTTCTGTGTTTGTTGTTGGGTCTTGACCTCCATATAAAATTCCATCTGTAGTTGTTCCTGCTCCACCTCTTGCATATTTAGCTGCATTTTGATCTCCAACTTCAGTCCAAGAAGTTCCGTTCCATTTTTCTGTAATAGCCACTGCTGTAGTAGTATAACCAGACGCGTTTAAAACATCTGTATTTGTGGCTCCAAAACCAACGTTTGCTCTTCTAGCAGTAGTTAAGTTCGTTGTTTCAGCCCATGATGTTCCATTCCATAATTCAACATTAGCCGTATTAGAAGTAGGTGATAATGGATCCTCTCCTCCTGCATATATTGCAGAGTTTGGGTTTCCGCCACCACCATAAGCAGCTCTTACATTATTTATATTATTTACTTCAGCCCATGATGTTCCATCATACTGTTCCGTATTAACAGTTTTTCCAGGTGTTCCAGGTCCAACATTACCACCATAAACCATTCCAATGTGTAATGTTGTTGAGCTTGCATTTGAAGCATAACCTGCACGCCCTCTTGGTTGACTCATATTTGCCCCACTAGCCCAAGTACCAGCTGGAAAATCTGTTATTGTTTCTTTAAAAGTGTTTGTTGTTGAATTAAAAAATAATTGTCCTTCGACTTGTTGATTAACTGCCAACGGCGACGTAAATTCTTCGGTGTTAGCAACTTGTGTCGTTGTATATCCACCTGATGCTAAAGCTAATATATCTACACCTGAACCAAAGCTTTGTCTTCTCGCAGTTCCAAGATCAGCTACTTCTGTCCAAGTCGTTCCATTCCAAGCTTCTGTTACTGCAGTTACTGGTGGATCTACATCTCCACCAATCGCTAATGCAGCCGTGTATGCTCCAGCTCCACCTGCGTACTGTCTATCCGTATTTAACTCTGCAACCTCTGTCCAAGCTGCTCCATTCCATTGTTCCGTTTTAGCTGGTGGTCCAAAATATAAAGCAGCTATGCTTGTTATTCCGGCAGAACCAGATGTTGATCTAGCTGTGCCTAAATCTCCTGTTTCTGTCCAACTTGACCCATTAAAAATTTCTGTTTTAGCTGATTGTGATCCAGGAGGAGAATCAGCTTCAAAACCTCCGAAAATTATTGCGTTTGTGTTAGAGGCACCTGTTCCACCACCATCTCTTCTTGAAGAATTTACATCAGCCACTTCAGACCATGCAGAACCGTTCCAAGACTCATTATTATTTACTCTATTTGTTCCAGGATTTTTTCCTATTGGGGCAAGGGCAGAAGTCGTAGTTCCTGCTCCAGCATTAGTGTATCTTGCTGTAGTCATTTCTGTAGCTGTTGTCCATGAACTTCCGTTGTACTGTTCATGAATATCAGTAAAGCCAGGTGCAGTTTGACCACCAAAAACGGACGAAGCGTTTTGAGTTCCCGCAGAACTTCCTTTAGTAGCTCTTGCAGTTCCTAAAGTATTACCGCTCGCCCATGTTCCCACAGGAGCAGCACTGTCAACAGTATCTGATGACAATGTCTGAACTGTAAATCCTTTTATATCCGAATACTTAGCCATAGGTTAAGACTATGGGAGATTATATACTACTGGTCTGTCGCCGACTCTTTCTTCTTCTGGTAGTGCATCCCAAGCAGCTTGTGCTGCTTCGATTTCACCAGTAACGATAGCTTGTGCTTCTTCTTTTGTTTTAATAGCACCAGCTACTTTACTGATCCATTGATCACCATAAAGATTATCGCCTACAACCCATACTTCACCAGGATGACCGGATAGATGAAAATGTTTTCTCTCTTCGTGAGTGAAAAAATTTTTACCCCAGTTAGTCGCTGTACAGTATTTATATGCCATAGTTGCTTCCTCCTTTTACTTGTTTATAAATCATAATTAACTTGTTGTCACTGTCTTAATTTGAAAAGCTGCCCCTGTAAACTCTTCTGTAGAATTATTAACGGCTACTGGAGAGCCTGCATCACCACCAAAAACAATTCCTACACTAGATGGTGAACCTGTTCCAGAACCCAAACCTCTTCTTGCAGTTGCCATATCATTAACTTCTGTCCAACTTGTTCCATTCCAAAACTCTGTTTTACCTGTTAAATTTGCCGATGCAGGTCCTGCTCCGCCTGCTATTGTTCCACTTGTCGTTAATCCAAAACCTTTTAAATTATATCTAGCTTGGTTTACTTCAGCCACTTCTGTCCAAGAAGATCCATTCCAAATTTCAACAGAATTATTTCCTGGTCCTCCTGTGTTTGAACCTGCTGCAAACATTATAGAAGGGGCTGCTATTCCAACACCTGCCGCTGCATATCTTGCAGTATTCATTTCTGCTATCTCAGTCCAAGAGGATCCATTGTATTCATCTACCTCTTCTATGTCACCACTTCCATGAGAAGGATCTCCACCTCCTGAAATAATTGCAGATGTGCTACTACCAGCTAAGTTTCTATAGTATCCTGCTGGGTCAGGGTCGGCAACTTCACTCCATGATGAACCATTCCAAACTTCTGTATTACCGTAGTTTCCTCCAGGAGCTATCGCTCCAGGACCACACATACAAGCCTCTGCNGTTACTCCACATCCAACTGTATAATCTCGTGCCGTTCCTAACTCTGTGGTTTCAGTCCAAGACGACCCATTATATTCTTCTACTTTATTACTACGTGTAGGCTCACCCCCACCAAAAGCTAAAGCGGCATCTTGTGTTCCTCCACCACCAATTCCATTTCCTCTTGCTGTATTTATGTTAGTTGCACTCGCCCAAGTTCCNATCGGAGCCCCACCATCGTTGATAGTTTTAAATTGTCCTGATGAAGAGTTATAAAAAAAATCTCCAACTTGCACTTCCGTTGGTGTTGGATCTGTCGTACGGGTTTGAACTTGAAACCCCTTTATACCTTTATATTCAGACATAGCTATTATTTATCCTTTAATAGCCAACCTTGAGTCGAGTCTACGTAAACCAATGTAAAACCAGCTCTCTCGGTTGACACTGTTAAATCTGCTGCAGAACCCTGTATGTTGTGTGAGTTTCTTCCAATAGTTAAATTGTTTGTATCAAAC
>FUFK010044998.1_pt1 | contig 17529 bp, 26 predicted proteins | sample 1021851 | NCBI WGS metagenome assembly FUFK01 (sample SAMEA51879418, study PRJEB19060) | metagenome | reverse complement strand
AACAAAAGAGAAAGTAAAGAGCATCCTGCAAAAGCATTATATGAGAAAATTGCTGCTATAAAAAATAAAGCAGAGAAAACAGGAATGCCTTACTCTATATTAAAACAAGTATATAACAGAGGAATGGCTGCATGGAAAGGCGGTCATAGACCAGGCACTACACCACAACAATGGGCAATGGCTCGTGTAAATAGTTTCGTCACTAAATCAAGTGGTACATGGGGTGGCGCAGATAAAGATTTAGCTAAAAAAGTAAGGAGTAGCAAATAATGAACAAGAAATATTTTGAAAGTAAAAAAGGTTCTGTTGAAGATAAGATAAACACTATCGCAAAAGAACAATCTACAATAAGTGCTTCTTATACACCAAATGTAAAACTTTCAGTAGAGAAGAAATACTTTGAAACAAAACCAGGATCACTTGCAGACGCAGCTGCTAAAGTCGTAAGTGAAGGTTTAGACAAAGTAAATCCTGTTGCTGTAAAGAAAAAGTTTGATGATAGGAAAGACAAAGATATAGACAACGATGGTGATACTGACTCGACAGACAAGTATTTACATAAAAGAAGAGCGGCAATATCTAAAGCAATGAAAGAAGATTTAGGTAAAGAAGACGAACCTAAAGTGCAAAAGATTATTGGTAAACTTAAAAAAGCAAGTGACGCTCATGCTGGTCAAGCAAAAGATTTAGAGAAGGCTGTAAAAGAAGCAGTAAATCAGGACGATCATGGTGAGAAGATTAACCAAGATAAGAAAGACGCTGCTATGAAAAAGACAGATCAAAAGAAACCTTTTAAAACTTTAAGATCAGAAACTAGAACTATCAAACTAGGTGATAAAGGAAAGACAGCAACTGGTAAAGACGCTGGCGTTATAGAACTAGAACCACAAGCAAGACCTATTTAAGGACAATCACATGGCGATCATTTATTGCGACATGGATGGTGTTCTTGCAGACTTTAAAACAGCTGCAGTTAGAACAACTGGCATGTCTATCAACAAGTGGATGAATATACCATCATCTAAAGAAAAGTGGTCGCTTATCAAAGCAAAAAAAGATTTCTGGTCAACACTACCTTGGATGCCTGGTGGCAGACAATTATGGTCGTATATCTCAAAACATGACCCACATATATTAAGTGCATATGTAGAAGAGTCATTTGACCCTAATTGCATACCTGGTAAGACTGCCTGGTTAAGAAAGAATACAGGTCTATCTAACAGATCAAAGATAAATCTAGTTAGAAGAAAAGAAAAAAAATTGTTTGCCAAAAGAGGCAAACCATCTATACTAATTGATGATTATGAGAAGAATGTAAGAGAGTTTATAGCAAATGGTGGTCAGGCAATACATCATACAAACACANCTAAAACAATCGCACAATTAAAAAGACTAGGCTTCTAATCTTATAAATAGTATAGTTATATAACAACAATAGAGTTTTTAATAACTTATTAATAAGGAGAAGAACTATGGCATTATGGGGAAAAAATACCTCTGATGAATCGAAACCAAAGAATTTGACTACTGCTCAAAAAAGAGAAGTATATGCAAATAATCTAGGTTGGGTCCAAGAAGCGGGCACGGTTGCGTCAGGAAATGGTAACGCAAATGCAACTCCAGAAGTATTAGTCGCTCTTGGTGGATTAGCAACAGCATTAGGTCAAGCAACAATTGACGCTGTATCCTTTGATGTCGGTCAAACGGTATCAGGTGCAGGTGGATCAAGTCTAAAAGTATTTGTTCACTTTAATGAACAGGTAACAATTGCAGGCGGATCACCTCTAATGGTTGTATCTAACAATAGAGCAGGTGGTGGAGGATCTTCATCACTAACACTAACTATGGATGGTGGTGCAGGAACAAGAGACTCATTACAATTCTCAACTACTGCTACAAACGCACAAGTAAATGAAAATGATGTATTATCAATTGGCGCTCAAACAATAGACTTGAATGGCGCAACAATTGTGGATGCAGTCGGAGGCGGAAACGCAGTTAGAACGGTAACAGCAGCTGTTGGTTCAGCAGCAGGTACCATAACGGTAGGATCGTAATAACGAATACATATAGGGGCGTTAATCTGCCCCTATATACTATATGAATAATTTGATCTAGGAAAATACCTAGAGTAGCATTCCCGAAAGGGTTAACAGGAGAAGAAAATGGCAGACAAAAAGATAACGGCTTTGACCGATTTAGGAACAGCTCTTGCAGACGCAGACTTGTTCCATGTGGTAGATGATCCATCTGGCACACCAATTAACAAGAAAATTTCAGCAGCAAATGTGTTTAATAACATACCTACATTTTTAGGTTTGGCACAAGCTTCAGAGGCAATTACTGCTGACGCTTCATCACAGGTAGCAAATATAACTAGTGCAGTCACGGAAGTGGATGCTACAAGTGCAGTAGGTAATCTATCGCTTGCAGACGGTGCTGAAGGACAAATTAAAACATTTATCAATGTATCAACAAGTGGCACAAACAATGTTGTAATCACACCTACTAATTTAAGAGGTGGTACAACTATCACTATCAACGCTGAAGGTGAAACGGTTACTTGTTTATTTAAAAATGCGAAATGGAATGTGATCGCTGGTCATGGTTTTGTAGTAGCATAATATATTATAGGAGTATATAATGGGTGTAAGTAAAAAACAATTAATGAATGAGAAGACGACTTTAAAGAAAACTTTTGATGAGATACAAGGTAAATTACAGGTTATACAAAAAGAACAAGAAGCTTATAAAAATAACCTGAACGCAGTAGGCGGTGCATTACAACAAGTAGAAAAACTTTTGTCTATGAATCACGCTAACTGGGAACTTGAACAAAAAGGTATTGATATTGATACTGGTAAAAAGTTGGATATTAAAGAAAAAGAAAAACCTAAGTTATTAAACGAGGGAGAAAAATGAAAGAAAATATCAACGATTTTTTAGATGATTTAGCTAACAATACACCAAACGCAGAGCAGTTTGATCATATTGATAAGTTAAAAGAATCAGATGTAAAAGATGTTGAACAAGACCTTATGGGCGGTAAGTCTTTTAAGGCAATAAGAAAAGAGAAAAAGGAAAAAAATGAAGACATTTAAGCAACACATAAAAGAAGGTGGNCAAATGGGTGTTGGNACTACTTCACATAGNGCTTCAGTAGAAGACNCNGTGATGNNNCAACANCCAGACATTTCAAAACCTGAAATTTTAAATAGNGTGAATGCTTTTGTTGGTGCTATTGCTGATAGAGAATATGTGCAACCNGAGGCTGCGCTATCTCAATTACAACAATCATTGGCAACNATAGGTGTTCAACTTAAAGACTCAATAACAATNGATGGTAAANAAGGAACTTTTGAAAGCGGTTTAAGAAGTAATGGTGGTCGTTTCGGTAAAGATACTGACGGTAGTGATATAAATGATGATGGTTTAACACACAAAGTTGGTAAAGAGTTAAAACTAAAAGGTAGATACGAAACATTAGAGAACGGCGCTGTAAAAGTTTATGCAGAGCTTGGCTAATGTTTGATAAGATAACGAAGAAGAACTGGTTATTTTACGCCATAAAAAACTACAATGTTCCTAATTTAGATAGTGAACAGGAGTTTTATGAAGATGTAAAAAGATTTAAGTATCTCAAGCGTCTATTTCGTAAATATAAAACCACAGGTGAACTGAAAACTAGATTAGTATTAAATCATATTATAGTATTGACGAATGTTTTTGGTAATGAGGCTGCGGCTACTTTATTATTATTTAAGATTGAAAGAGAATATTGGTCTGTATTAAAGACTTTCTTACAATACTTAAATGTAGTAAAAGAAGATGAGCTACCAGCAGTAAATATAAACAAAACTTTGTTATCGAGTCTGGAGAAATTATAATGGGAAGAGCAATAGATTTATTAATTACATATAGGGTAATCAAAATGTTGGTTACACCTTTTGAAAAAACTGACGCATACAAGTATGGGATTATTGATAAGAATGGTAAGGTATTGAGAAAGAACAAGACTCTAACCGTTGCAAAAGAAAAAGATAGTTATACAATATTACATAGATTTGTATTCAATCTAAAACGATTGATCAATCTAATACCTGGTGGTAAATCTAAACTAGGCACATATGCAGCTGCATTAGGTTTATTACTAAAAGAAGAAAAAGAAATTAACGCTGTTGAATTAGAAAAAGTTTTATATAAACATTTAAGAGAAAATGATCTAATAAAACTTGATGACGATTTAAGAGAAGATGTAGAATTTGACTTTTTACCTAAAGGTAGATTTATAATCATAGATGATTTAGAAGACCTTAATGGTGAGAAGACTGCTAATGTAGGCGATGTTGTTTATACAACAGAAAATCAAAAACCTTTTGATAATTACTTTGGTGTAAATCTTTATCATGTAATAAATGAAGATACACAAAAACAAATAATAGTATCAGAGGATAATGTAGAGAGAATAAGACTATGATAAGTTTTAAACAATTAAGAGAAAAATGCTGGGCAGGATATCATGCTGTTGGTATGAAAAAGAAAAACGGCAAGATGGTTCCTAATTGTGTGCCTAAAGAAGAGGCACCTGCAAATGCAGTAGGCGATGGTAGTGGTGTTGCATTACCACCTGCAGTAGAGCCTGGTGTTCATGTTAAGAAAAAAAAGAAACCAGTTATCGGTTTGCTAAAAAGAGAGGACTACAATAGAGTTGAAGTAGAAAATGTAATTAATAAAATTACAACAAGTCAGGAAGTAGAAGAAAATCAAATTAAACCTATCTTAAACAATATACAAAAGAAAAAAGAAAAAGGCACATATACTGAAGAATTTGGTCATGCTGCTATGAGATATGTTGTTGATCAACAAACAAACTTACCTGAAGAACAAAAAGACGAAATTGCTACATCTCTATTAGCAAAGTATGAGTAAGTGGTCAGACAAATATAAGAAGTCAATAGATTGCGATAACCCTAAAGGTTTTTCTCAAAAGGCACATTGTGCTGGTAAGAAAAAAACATTTAAAGAAGTTAGAGAATATATGATGACTAGAGGATTTTCAATAGGTAGTTATCCTATGGCAAAACCTATGGCGTCTATGGGTGGCAGTCAATTCTTTCCTAATTACAGATCAGCAACAACAATGCCTGCCATGTCGGCAAGTGCTCAAGGTCCAGGTATAGGGTCAATAAAAGCAATGTTGTCAGCTGCAAATAAAAGAATACCAAAGAAACCAGGTCAAAAAGATAAGTCAGATAAACATAGTGATCTATATACAGATGAAGATCCAAGAGGCACTATACACGGTCTAGGTTTTACAGATAAAAAGAAAGCAAAACAATCTTTAAGTAAGATAAGAAATTCAGGTAGAACACATGCTCACAAAATGCAGGCTGCGATTGCAATGTCGCAAAGAGCAAAAGTAGCAAGTCAAAGAGCAAAAGATCCTGAGAAGAAAAAAGATTTGGGACAGGCACACAAGGCCTATCAATCATATATAAACAAAAATAAAAAGAGTAAGGACTAATATGGAACTTATAGTAGCACTAGCAACAAAATTCTGGCAATGGTCAATTTTGATTGCAGTAGTATTAATAACATTTCTAATAAACTTATTAGATAAAAAGAAAGTAAGTAAGACGACATTTGTTGCTGAGACAATGCCAGATTTAAAACCTGTTGCAATTAAAACAAAAGGCAAGGGTTTCTGGAAAGGCATAGTAATGTGGTTACTTTCTACAAGAAATTGGGAAATAACTAAAGACTGGAAATATAGACTTAATGGTAACGAGTATGTTGTGCCAGCAGGTTTTGTATTTGACGGTGCAAGTATACCTAAATTTTTAAGAACATTTTTCTCACCAGTAGGAGTATTATTAATGGGTGGTTTAGTGCATGATTATGCTTATAAATACGCTTGTTTAAAAAGAACTAATGGTGGACTTCATCTAGTAGATCAAAAGAAAGCAGACGAAATCTTTAGAGATATTTGTATTGAAGTAAATGGTTTCTATACAATGAATTATTTGGCATACTGGTCATTAAGAATAGGTGGCTTTGTTGCTTGGAATGGTCATAGAAAAAGAAACGCAAAAGTAAAATAGGAGTAGATATGTTTTTTACACTAGGAATAATTATAGGTTTTGTTTTAGGCTGGTTCTTAAACGACAAATGGGACTGGGTTAAAGACAAAGCTGTATTTTGGAAGTAAGATATGTTTGGTTCAATTAGATTAGTAATGGTTGGTTTATTAATAACTGGTATCGCAGGCGCTGGCGTCTATGTGATGAAGTTAAGATCAGACAATGCTATTCTAAAAGCCAATCAAGTAAAATTAGAAGAAGCGGTCAGCTCTCAAAAAGAGCTGATCGTTAAACAACAAAATGATTTTAAAGAGATATTAGCTGCAAATAAAAAAATGAACGAGTTAGTATCAAACTTGAAAAAAGATTTAGATGATTTAGACAATAGATTTAACAAAGACGGCCGAGACTTCGGCAAGATTGCAATTGAAAAGACAGGTGCAATCAACAGAATTATTAACAAGGGAAGTGATAACGCTAGCAGATGTATAGAGATTGCCTCTGGCGCTGAACTGACTGAAGAGGAAAGAAATGCTACAAAGAAATCTGAAATTAATAGGGAATGTCCTGGGATTGCTAATCCTAACTATGTTCCTTACTAATTGTTCTGGAGTAAAAAAATTATCAATATTCAAAGAAGAGGTCAAAAGACAAGAACTCAATTTGAACAAACCTAGTCCCCTTGTATTAGAAAGAATTAAATGGCATATAATCACAAGTGAAAATGCCGAGGAAGTCTTTAAAAAACTAGAGGCTGAAGGCATAGATCCTGTGTTATTTGGTCTTACAGACAAAGACTTTCAATTAATCGCTAAGAATTTTGCTCAGATTCGTAATCAATTGAAGGTTACAAATGAATTACTAGATAAATATAAAGAGTATTATGAACCTGAAAAAGATAAGGATGTAAAAGATGGCGAATAGACTAGATGTGAGCGACCAAACGGCAATTTCTATGCCGATGAGGAACTTAATATCAATTATAGCTGCTGTTGCTGTGGGCGTTTGGGCATACTTTGGTGTGTTAGAGCGTATCACAATGCTTGAAACAAAAGCACAACTACAAGAAAAAGACTTACATCAATCAGTAGAGATGTTGACTGCTGATTTAGAAAAGAATACAGAATTTAGGATTAAATGGCCTCGTGGTGAAATGGGATCACTACCTGCCGATAGTGAGCAGTTTATGTTAATCGAGCACATAGCTGGTCAAGTAGAGCAGATACAAAAGGGTATGGAATCAATGATGAACAATGGCGTCAATATCAAAAGATTACAAGAGGATGTAAAGATGTTGAGAGAAGATGTTGAAAAACTAAAGGACTCGAATAGGGATATAAGATATAAAAATGGAACAGGACAATAAATCATCAATACTTGCTTTTATTATAGCATTACCATTGATATTTGTTTTATTAATGTCTAGTGTATCAGCACAAAAACTATACACAGGTGGTGAGAAATACGAAAAATCTGGTGTAGTTGCTCTATTATTACACTTAAATGGTAAAATGATAGAGTGGGTATATAAAGAAAATATAGGCCAATGCTTGAAATCTAAAAGAGTAGCAAGTAGAGAAGTTGGCGGAGAGAGAGTTATATTTTCTTGTAAATTAGTAAAAGGATTATTACAAGAAGATAAACAATCTAAATACGGAATAAGATTACTGAAGGTGCTTGACTAATGAAAGGTAGATTATTATTAGCAAGTTTATTAACCTTTATCATCTTTTTAGGTGGTGTTAGTTTAGTATTTGCAGATTGCACAGGCTGTGGTGACGATGGTCATCAAGTTTGTCCTATCGAAAAGAAACACAAGCATGTAACCGTATTGAAAGAAGAACATAAAGCGTCTGCTTCTGAACCTGAAATGGGTGTCGTATTTGCAGTATGTATATTTGAGATAGACGAAACAGGTAAAAGAGTTTTAGTAGATCATGTTGCTTCTGAAAATCTTGTTGATTGTTTGAAAAACAAGAGAGAAAAAGAAAGAGAATATAAAGAGTCAAAAGAAAAACCTGGTGTATATAATATGACTTGCGACAAAGTGGACGCTGAAGTTAGAGTAAATGCAGATGGCTCTTGGGAAATTTTAGATATTTTAGGCCGACATGAGCAGGCCTATGAAAAGAAAAAAATCTACGAATAATTTACATTATAAATACTAATAGACTTAACAAGGATAACTATGAAAAGATTATTAATCTTTTTGTTATTCTTCACTATGATAGGCATAACGCCTAATTGGGCTGATACCACAAACTCTGGAGCGACAACTAACACTCAAACAAATACGAGTGGAAGTAATACCACTATATCAGGTGGTTATTCGCAAGAATCAACAACGACCTATCAAAGTGGGTCATCATCAACAACATCTACTACAAATACAACAAACGCTTATTCAGGCGATAGTAGAGTAGTCAATTCATCATCAGCACCTTCAATGTCTGCTATGTCGCAAGACCTTTGTGTCGTTGGCATATCAGGTGGTTTTCAAAAGTTTGGTATTGGTATATCAGGTGGCACATATAGAACAGATGAGAATTGTGAAAGAATTAAATTAAGTAAAGTATTAAACGATCTAGGTATGAAAGTGGCTGCAGTTTCAATCTTATGCCAAGATGAAAGAGTATTCCACGCAATGATACAATCAGGAACACCTTGTCCTTACAATGGTAAGATAGGTAATGAAGCACTAAAAGAATGGAAGAAGTATGATAAGTTAAGACCTGATTACGAACAATACACAGCAGATTTAAAATACATTGAAAAGAGAAACAAAAAATTAGAAGCAGAATACGAAAAGAAACTACTAGAAAATGCTGAAGAACTAACAAAACAACAAATAGAGTTAGACGCTGTGGCATTAGAAAAACAAAAACTAGTAGATGAAATGAATAAACTGAAGGGAAAAAAGAACTCCCCAAAGTAGAGAGAAAATCATGGACCCTATTACCCTTTACATTATTGCTTGGATTGCCTTTTTAACATATGTCCCATACAAACTATATAAAATCATTGATAGCTTTGCTGACGACATTAATCCTTACAACTTTAGTAAGCGTAAGTAGTCAGGCAAACACAACTTGCACAACTAACGCTTTAGGCGATAGAACCTGCACGACTACCTCAGCAGGCACGACCACAGGCAATATTCTAACTAACTCAACTTTCGGCACAGGTAATACAACAACAACGACAGACTGGTCAACAACAGGTGATCATGGTATTCATACACATGGTAACTTTGGGTTTTCATATCCATCAGGTGCAGATACTTCAGGAGGCGTATTAGCATTTGAAGGTTTACCAGAAGACAATGTGTATCAGGATTCAGCATTAGTAGGAGACGGTCATTTAACAAAAGCACAAATCAACGAAGGCTTTACTTCAACTATGTCGGCAGATGTATGGTTCTGGAATAATCTAAAGAACACTTTTACAATGAAACAAACTATTACTGCCTCTGATGGTACCGTTACCACACAAACAAGAGTAATTGTAGACCACGATCCTAGTAGAAATTTTAATGGTGGTTCATTTAGTAATGAAACAAACACATATACTCATAGTGCAAATACACAAAACGATTTTACAATTAGAACAGAAATGTATAATGAAACAGACGGCACAGCATACGATTCTGCTCACAGAGGACCAGATGTAGATAATGTTCAATTATCTATAACAACAGCAGGATCACAATCGGTAGTTATAACACCTTGCGCTCAATTAGGAACTTGCACAAGCATAGGTGATGATATTACAGAAGCTGTTGATTTAACAACAGATGATGGTTTAGATTTATTTGATGTTATTGATACAAATGTTGAAACAGCATTAGAAGAATTTGACGATAGCACTTTTAACACACCTATTATTATAGACACAGATTTAGCAATCTTAATAGAAGATGATTTAGGCGAAGTAGAATTTATGCCTTTAGAAATTTACATAGAAGAGTCATTTACAGATTTTATAGAGTCAAATAATTTAGTAGAGACCTTTCAACAAGAATTAGTGTTTGAAGAAATAACCGAAGAAGAATTTTANGAAGAACTAACAGATGTCGTTGGTGCAGAATTTGAATCACTTATGGCACCTATGCCTATGCCTAACGATAGTATGGAAACTGATAGTTTTTATATGACTGAAACTGAAATGGATACATTTATAGAAAACAATCCTGAGATGATAGAATACGCAGACGAAAATGTAGTAATGTTAAAACCACCAAGTGAGTTTGAGAACTATGACGAAACGGTCATGCCTGGCCCACCATCAGATGAAACTATGTTAGAAGAGCCTGAAATGATAGAAGAAGAATTTACAGATGGTCCACCAACTAGAATGACGCCTGAACCAAAAGAAGAGGAGATTACAAATGAACCTGAAATAGCAAGAGAAGAAGTCAAAGAAGAAACACCAACAGAAACAAACACGGAGACAGAAACAAATGCTGACGCCACGACAACTACAAAAACTGAGGATACTGATACGGAGACAATGGAGACAAACGAAACAAGAGAAGCTGATAGTGAGAAATCTACTATGGCTGAAAATACGGAAACAGAAAGATCGGAGACGGAGACGGACACTAAAGAAACTATGGATGATAAGACAATTAGCAATGATACGAAGACAACACTCAAAGATCGTAGCATAAGTATCAAAGTCAAAAGAATTATTGCTAAACTAGAAAAGACATTAAAAGATGTTTCAGATCAAGTTAAGGCTGTTCAATTTGTAACCTTAAAAGGAATACAAAATCAAGGTGCAAATTTATCCTCATATTCAAATGTTCAATTACAAGATACAATTAAACTGAATGATGGTAATTTAGACTTCTTTAAACAACTAAATATACAGCAAGAGCAAATATATGCGAATAGCAATTTGAATGCTTATAGTAATAATGACCCTATATCAATTAAACAAACTGAATTAAAAAAGATTGATATAGAAAAACAAAGATTAATTTATGAAATCCAAAAACTTAAAAAAGGGTAATAAGATGTTAGATAAACTTAAAGACAACCTTGCAAGTATAGCCGCTTTGATCGCTGCTGTTGTTGCAATCGGTGGTGGTTTTGTAAAGTATGGCGAGATTACTACAAAGTTATCTCAAATTGAGGCAAGTCAAGGAGTAGATTTTGCACCTATTGAAAAACAAATAGATGAACTCAAAAAAGAGATTGATTCTTTAAGTGCTAAAGGTGGTGATACACACACTAAATCACAAGTAAATGAAAAAGAAATCCAACTCTTAAAACTTCAGATACAAGAAATACAGATCAAATCAAAGAACCCATTGGGCGGATAATCAATGGCAGATTTAACGAAACTAGCAACCGATTTACAGGTGTTGAAAAACGAAGTAGAACAGGTTGCTAGCGTCAACAATAAATTAGACAATGCGATAGATAAACTGACTGATATTTCAGGCAGTATCAAATCTATGCTAGCAGTCCACGAAGAAAAATTATCAAAACAAGAAGAAATAGATAAAGCGATATTCAACCTAATAGAGAATCGAAGACAAGAATTTGATAATAATTATAAAGAATTACATAGTAGAATCAACAAGATTCACAAAGAATTAACAGACGAAATAGAGATGTCTGAAAAGCGTTTAATGTGCGAAATTAAGACTTTAAACACGAATTTAGACGGTAGGATAGGCGTCTTTGAGAAATACAGATGGATCATCATAGGGGCCGCAATAGTCATAGGATTGTCTATGCCACAGATATTTGATATACTTAAAATAGTATCCTAGGTGCTTGACTAAAACCCCTATATAGTATATAATAATATCTATGAGTGGTTACATTGATCTAAATTATATTAGTAAGATACAGCCTAGACTTCAACAATTTAAAAAGAAACGAGATTATCTCTTTAACTTTAGATGTCCTGTCTGTGGTGATTCTAAAAAGTCTAAAACAAAAGCAAGAGCATATCTGTATCGTGTAAAGAACGATATGTTTTTNAAATGCCATAATTGTAGTGCTTCACACAATTTGGCTAATCTTATAAAGTTAGTAGATAGACCTTTGTATGATCAATACATACTTGAAAGATACAAAGGATCTAAACCATCAAATGACGCTGAAAGTTTATTTGATAAATTTAAAACTAACACAAAAGATAGATTAAAATCTTCTACACCCCTACAAGGTCTTACGCCTTTTAGCCAAATAGATGATGAACATCCTGCAAAGCAATATTTGAACAACCGTAAGTTGCCTAAGGAATACTTTGATAGATTATATTATTGCGACAGGTTCCAAACCTATGTAAATAAGGTAAGACCAGGGACCTTTGATAGTCTAAATAAAAGATATGAACATCCTAGATTGATCATACCTTTCTATGATGTTGATAATAATGTTTTTGCTATACAAGGTAGAGCATTTGGTAAAGAACAACCCAAGTATCTAACACTTAAATTACAGGAGAATAAACAAAAGATATTCGGACTAGAACGAGTCAATCTTCATAAGCGATTGTATGTTGTAGAAGGTCCTTTAGATAGTTTGTTCCTTGATAATTGTATTGCGGCTGGTGGTGCTGATTTACAACTACCTGCTGAAAACAAAGATGTTGTGTTTATCTTTGATAATGAACCGAGAAATAAAGAGATAATAGATAGAATGTATAAATTGATTGATAAAGATTATATGATAGTAATATGGCCAGAAGGAACAAAAGAAAAAGATATTAACGAAATGATTATCAAAGGTAAGACAAAAGAAGATTTACAAAAAATTATATCCGATAATACCTATTCAGGTTTATCAGCACTAACTCAACTCAACTCATACAAACGAATATAAGGAGATTTATGGTCACAGGAAACGAGTCTATTAATGTTAAAAAGCGAAACGGCAGAGGAACAGAACCACTAAACATTGAAAAGATCCATGAAATGGTTGAGTATGCTTGCGAAGATATAACTGGTGTATCTGCCTCACAAGTAGAAATGAAATCAGGTTTACAATTTTATGATGGTATTGAAACACATGATATACAACAAATTTTAATTAAGTCAGCTGCAGACCTAGTAGACCTAAACAATCCTAATTACACATATGTAGCAAGTAGATTATTATTATACTCATTAAGAAAACAAGTCATAGGCAAACTATGGGATCACCCACACTTTTATGATCATGTAAAAAAGAATGTAGAGTTAGGTTTATATGACGAAGAAATATTTAAAAACTATCAAAGAAAAGATTTTGATAGAATGGAGAACTGGTTAAACCACAATAGAGATTACGATTTCACATATGCAGGATTAAGACAAGTATTAGACAAATACCTGGTGCAAGATAGATCAACAAATATAATCTATGAAACACCACAATTTATGTATATGATGATTGCGGCTACACTATTTGCAAAATATCCAAAAGAAAGGAGAATGTCATATGTTAAAAAATATTATGACGCTGTATCAACTTTTAAGATCAANATTCCGACGCCTGTTATGGCTGGTGTCCGTACCCCTCTTAAGCAGTATGCTTCTTGTGTGCTTGTTGATATTGACGACACACTACCTAGTATATTCAGTAGTGATATGGCTGTTGGGCGTTATGTTGCCCAAAGGGCTGGCATCGGAATTAACGCTGGAAGGATCAGAGGTATCAACAGCAGGATTAGAGGCGGTGAGGTGCAACATACGGGTGTTATTCCTTTTCTTAAAAAATTTGANGCTACCGTTAAGTGCTGTACTCAAAACGGAGTCCGAGGCGGATCAGCTACGGTGCACTTCCCTATTTGGCACCAAGAAATAGAAGACATAATTGTATTGAAAAACAATAAAGGTAGTGAAGATAATAGAGTTAGAAAACTTGACTACTCAATACAATTATCAAAACTATTCTATGAAAGATTTATTAAGAACGAAGATATAACATTATTTTCACCACACGAAGTGCCAGAGTTATACGAAGCATGGGGAACAGAATCGTTTGATGATCTTTACGAAAAGGCAGAAAGAAAAACATCTGTAAAGAAAACAAAGATCAACGCACAAGAATTATTTTTTGATATACTTAAAGAAAGAGCAGAAACAGGTCGTATCTATATAATGAATATTGACCATTGTAATACTCACTCTTCCTTTAAGGACACGGTTACAATGAGTAACCTATGCCAAGAAATAACATTACCAACCACTCCAATCCAACATATTGATGGCGAAGGTGAAATTGCTTTATGCATTTTATCTGCCATCAATGTTGGTAAGATAAACAAAAGAGAAGAATTAGAACCACTATGTGATCTTGCTGTAAGAGCATTAGACGAGATTATAGACCATCAGAAATATCCTATTGACGCTGCTGAAAAATCTACAAAGGCAAGAAGATCATTAGGTATTGGTTATATAGGTCTTGCTCATTACCTTGCAAAGAAAGGTTATAAGTATGATCAGAAACTTGCATGGCGACAAGTAGATAAACTTACAGAAGCATTTCAATTTTATCTATTAACTGCTAGTAATGAACTTGCAAAAGAAAAAGGTAAGTGTTCTTATTTTGATAGAACAAAATATGCAGATGGTATTCTACCTATTGATACATATAAAAAAGATGTAGATGAAATTGTAAAAAGAGAATACACTTACGATTGGGAATGGTTAAGAGGTGAGATTAAGAAACATGGTTTAAGACACTCAACACTATCGGCACAAATGCCTAGTGAATCGTCAAGTGTTGTTTCAAATGCGACAAATGGCATAGAACCACCAAGAGATTTTATAAGTGTTAAAAAGTCTAAAAAAGGCCCTTTAAAACAAATAGTTCCAGAGTATAGTAAATTAAAAAATAATTATACATTGTTATGGGACATGAAAGGGAACGAAGGATATATAAATATAGTTTCTGTAATGCAGAAATATTTTGACCAGGCAATATCAGGTAACTGGTCATACAATCCTGAAAATTATAATGATGGTCAGGTGCCTGTATCAGTAATGGCACAAGACTTATTACAAACATATAAATTAGGTTGGAAAACANNNTATTATCAAAACACATATGATAGTAAAAAAGATGTTGACGAACCAAGTCACCCTATCGGTTGGCAAGACAATGTTCCTGAAGAAAAGAAAGTAGAAGGTGATTCACAAGAGAATTGTGAATCTTGCACAATTTAATGAAAACGGTATTTAATAAAGCAAAAGGTTTAGACACATTAAAACAACCACTATTCTTTGGTGAAGACCTTGCTGTTCAAAGATATGATACAATGAAGTATCCTATATTTGATAGATTAGCACAACAGCAACTAGGTTTCTTCTGGCGACCAGAAGAAGTATCTTTACAAAAAGATAGAAACGACTATGCTCAATTATCAGAAGCACAGAAATTTATATTTACTTCTAATCTTAAATATCAAACTATGTTAGATAGTGTTCAAGGTAGAGGACCATGTCTTGCTTTCTTACCATTTTGCACAAATCCTGAATTAGAAGGTGCCATTGTTGCATGGGACTTTATGGAAACAATTCATAGTAGAAGTTATACATACATCATCAAAAACTTATATGCTAATCCAGCAGATGTTTTTGATACTATTATTGAAGATAAAAAGATAGAAGAAAGATCAAAAGCAGTAACCGAGGCATATGATAAACTAATCAATCTAGGTTACAAATATCAATTAGATCCAAAGTCTGTTGATATGTATGAGTTAAAGAAAGCATTATGGCTTGCATTAGTGACGGTCAATGTATTAGAAGGTTTAAGATTCTATGTATCGTTTGCTTGTTCATTTGCTTTTGGNGAATTAAAACTTATGGAAGGTAGTGCAAAAATATTATCACTAATTGCAAGAGATGAATCACAACACCTTGCAATGTCGCAACAAATAATTAAAGCGTATCTTACAAAAGAGAATGATAAGGTGATGAATAAGGTAATTAAAGATACACAAAAAGATGTTTATAAAATCTATGATGACGCTGTTCAGCAAGAAAAAGATTGGGCAAGTTATCTATTTTCTAAAGGATCAATGATCGGCCTTTCAGAAAAACTATTACATCAATATGTAGAGTATATTGCAAATAGACGAATGAGAGTAATAGGATTAGAGCAAAAGTATGAACAATCAAGTGCAAACAATCCATTACCTTGGACTCAACATTGGTTTAATAGTAGATCACTTCAAAACGCACCACAAGAAACTGAAATAGAAAGTTATGTAATAGGTGGCGTAAAACAAGATGTTAAAAAAGATCAATTTAAAACTTTCAAACTCTAATGGCAGACGATAACGATAAAAAGATATACATATCCTGTAAGAATTGTGATGTAGGGTATTGGGTAAAGTGGAAAGACGAAGACGCAGAACCCAACACTTGTCCTTTCTGTGGGTTCGATACTTCAATAGATGAAGAGGATGCGATTTTTGAGAATGAAGAAGAAGAAGATAATTGGAATTGATTATAGTTTAAGTAGTCCCGCTATATGTGTATGTAGAGGTGACTTCAAGTTTGATAATTGTAAGATATATTATTTAACNAATGTGAAAAAATATGAAGGTGACTTTGGTAATATAAATGGCAGACTACATCTACCCTATACCTCCGAGCAACAACGACACGACCAAATATCGAATTGGGCGCTTTCTATTATTGATACTACTATTGGTAATATTTTTATAGAAGGATACTCATATGGATCAAAGGGTCTAGTATTCAACCTAGCAGAGAATATGGGAACCCTTAAACATAAACTCTATAAACTCAATAAACGATTTCAAGTAATAGTGCCTGGGCAAATCAAAAAGAATGCTACAGGTAAAGGTAATGCAGATAAACAAAAGATGTATGATCAGTTTATCGCAGATACAGGCATTGATTTAGTCAATAGACTTGACCTATCCAAACTCAATAATCCAGTAACCGACATTGTAGATTCATATTATATTGCGAAATATGGGGCGAATCTGTAAATGTTCTTGTTTTGTTCTCATATAATATACTAAAAGTCGCATAAAATATAGGGTTTTTGTGCTTGACTATTTACCTCTTTTATGATAGTATATTAGTATATGAGAGAGAAAAACAACATGATAAACCAAATACACCAAGATTATATTAACTACAAAGATATAGTTAAAGAACACGGCTATATTTTAAACAAACAAATCAAAAGTAATTTATTATTCATTAAATTAAAAAACGGTCAAGTTAAACACGAGATCAAATATTTCAACAAGTTAAAACAGATTAGAACTGCTTACAAACATAGAGATTTAGATACTATCAAAAATTATATGATTGAAAAAGGTTTTAAATTAGGTAATGTTTTATCAATTGATAAAATATGTGCTACTGCTGATTTTACTAATATTAATGATTGGTTAGAACTTGCTGTTGCTTTAGAAGATGTTGAAGGTATTACAGATAAACCAAATTTAGAGTCTTATGAAA